>Ga0115558_1001745_pt1 | contig 13153 bp, 10 predicted proteins | sample COGITO_mtgs_1104_4_FD_87279 | JGI IMG/M metagenome (GOLD analysis project Ga0115558, IMG submission 87279) | Pelagic marine microbial communities from North Sea - COGITO_mtgs_110426 | ecosystem: Environmental > Aquatic > Marine > Epipelagic | place: Germany:Helgoland, sampling site Kabeltonne... | reverse complement strand
CCAGCTTGCGGCAATCAACAGATCATCGCTTGCAAAGATTTCACGGTTCAGTTCCTCAGTCAGGAACGGCATGAACGGGTGAAGCAGGCGCAAAGTGCCTTCCAAAATGGTGCCGGCAGTGGCGCGTGTTTCAGCCGCGGCATTGGCAGCATCATCGGTCAGGCTTGGTTTGATAAGCTCGACATACCAATTGCAATAGGAATTCCAGATGAAATGATAAAGCGCGTCAGAAGCTTCGTTAAACCGGTAAAGCTCAATCGCCTTGGTGGTTTTTTCAATTGCATCATTATATTCAGACACGATCCATTTATTGATTGGTTCCTTGACAGCCGACAGGTCGATTGCCGCCGATCCGGTGCAGCCATTCATCTGCAAAAAGCGACAAGCATTCCAGATTTTGGTGGTAAAATTCCGGTAACCCTCAAGCCGTGTTGTCGACATTTTGATGTCGCGGCCCTGCGCTGCCATCGCCGCCAAGGAAAACCGCAAAGAATCGGCACCATATTGATCGATAAGTTCCAACGGATCGAGAACATTGCCTTTGGATTTCGACATTTTCTGGCCTTTTTCGTCGCGAACCAGCGCATGGATATAGACCTCACGGAACGGCACTTCGCCATCCATGAAATGCATGCCCATCATCATCATGCGGGCAACCCAGAAAAAGATAATATCAAAACCGGTTACAAGAACATCGCCCGGATAATAGCGTTTTAATTCAGCCGTTTTATCTGGCCAGCCAAGCGTTGAAAACGGCCATAAGCCGCTTGAAAACCATGTGTCTAAAACATCATTATCGCGGGTCAGTTCGACCGCCTTGCCATAATGTTTGGTTGCTGAAGCAAAAGCGTCATCTTCATTCGCTTCGACAAAAACCTGCCCGTCTGGCCCATACCATGCTGGAATCCGGTGACCCCACCAAAGCTGGCGCGAAATACACCACGGTTGGATATTGCGCATCCATTCAAAATAGGTCTTGTTCCAACGCTCCGGCACAAATTTGGTGCGGCCATCCTCAACGGCTTTGATCGCTGGCTGCGCCAGCTTTTCGGCATTCACATACCACTGATCCATCAGCCATGGTTCGATCACAACGCCTGAACGGTCACCATGCGGCACCACATTATCAAGAATTTCTTCTTGAACCAACATGCCTTCAGCCTCAAGATCTTCCAAAATCAGACGCCGCGCATCATACCGGTCAAGCCCTTGATATTTTGTTGGAATTTCTGGGATCGATTCCATCGCGGCGGTGGCGGTCATCAGATTGATCAATGGCAAATCATGCCGGCGGCCAACCTCAAAATCGTTGAAATCATGCGCTGGTGTGATTTTCACCGCGCCTGAACCTTTATCCATTTTGGCATATTCATCAGCAATGATCGGGATTGGCCGGTTTGACAATGGCAGAATGGCCATTTTGCCAATCAGTCGCTGATAGCGCTCATCTTCGGGATTAACCGCAACAGCGCCATCACCAAGCATTGTTTCAGGACGTGTCGTGGCAATGGAAATATATTCATTTTCAGTGCCTTCAATCCGGTATCTAATGTGCCACATTGAACTTTTTTGTTCAATCTGTTCAACCTCAAGGTCGGAAATGGCCGTCATTAGCTTTGGATCCCAATTCACCAAACGCTTGTCACGATAAATGAGCCCTTCACGATGCATTTGCACAAAGGTTTTGATCACTGCTGCCGACAGCCCGTCATCCATGGTAAAACGTTCGCGCTGCCAGTCAGCCGAGGCCCCGAGGCGGCGAAGCTGTTTATGGATCATGCCGCCAGATTCGGCCTTCCATTCCCAGATTTTTTCGACAAAGCCCTCCCGCCCCAGATCACTGCGGTTAATGTTCTTTTCGGCAAGTTGGCGTTCAACGACCATTTGCGTTGCAATGCCAGCATGATCGGTTCCGGGCTGCCATAAGGCGTCGCGTCCAGCCATACGATGATAGCGGATCAGCAAATCTTGCAAAGTAAAGGTAAGCGCATGCCCCATATGCAGGCTGCCAGTCACATTTGGCGGCGGCATCATAATGGTATAAGGCGTTGCCGATGATTCAGGCGCACAGGCGAAATGACCGCTATCTAGCCATGTTTCATACCAGTTTGCTTCAATGGATTTCGGATCGTAGGTTTTGGCTAAAGTTGGCTCGGTCATGGTTCCAGATTGGTCATTATCAGTGGTTGGACGATAAAATATCAGGCTTGCCCAACAATCGTCATATTAAAAGGTCTTTGCCATCAACGACTGATGACAGGTTTATTACGGTTTATCGACAGGTTTTGTACGACTTTGTGGGGTGGCTTGCAACGCATCTTCAACCAAATTAGCCATATTCTCGTCAAGCCAGTGATCAATCATGGCATAAAGCTGCTGGCGAAGGCTGGATTAAAAATCATCATGCGGTTTTGAAGATGGCTGATTTTGGTTTGATTGACCCACTTCACCGCTTGGCTTTGGCTGCGGTGATTGTTGCGGTGATGCTGGTGTTTTGGCGGATTTTCCAGCCTGATCCGACCGGTCAGCATTTTGACAATGCACTTTAGAAGGCACAACGCTTGGATTCATCACAACTTCGCTAAGGTCAATGATATCAGGAAGATTGCCAATGTTATGACCATTTCGACGGTGACGGGGCAAAGGATCAATCGCAGCAAGTGACGGGTCAGTTGAGCGCCAAACCACATTTTCAAGCGGGATCAATTTGCGGGATGACGACAACGCATCATGTGGTACGGCTATGACCCTTGCGGTTTCAATCATTCCAGATAGGCCGCTGAAAATGCCCATCTAGTCGGTAATCGGCTTGCGACCAAATGGGAATGCGTTATAAAATGGCGATGGAGTCGGCGGCATATCGGACAGTTGCCCCAAAACATCGCCAAGCCCCATCTGTTCGGCGGTTAGGCTGCCAATCGCTGCTTTAAGGCGAAAGGCGGCAAGAAGCTGGTTATGTTCAGCCGAAACAAGACTTAATTCGGCGTCATTGACATCTTTTTCGGCATCAAGCAGGTCAAGCGTGGTCTTTTGACCGAATTGTGCTTCGCTGGCGATCCCTTTGGCGACAAGGCGAAATGCCTCAATCTCGCTGGTGACTGCATCAACACGAATGCCGGTTGATTGCCAATTGCGAAAGGCTTCGCGTGCGGCAACTTCGATTTTCCGCGTTGCCTCGACACGGTCCAATTTTGCTTGTTTGAAACTGGCGGCGATCCGGCGCGATGATGAACTGGTGGCATTGGTTGATAAAAGCGGTGATGAAAACACCAATTGCGCGGCAACTTCATCGCGGTCAAGCGTTGTGCCCGTTCCCGCTCTCGTATTGGCAGAAAGGCTAAAGGCCAAAGTCGGGCGAACCGCGGCTTGTAATGTGTTGAAGGCCTGATCGGCAGCGCGTTCAGCTGCAACCGCGGCCAAGATATCAGGGTGGGCTTCTTGCGCTTTTGTTTCGGCATCAAGAAGATCAATCGGCAAATTCCCCGTAATTGACGGTTCGATAAAGTCGCTTGCATCTTTGCCCGTTAGTGACCGAAAGCTGTCTTCGGCATTGGACAATCTTGTTTCGGTAAGGATTGAATCTGATTGGGCGCGGGCATATCTGGCGTGGGCTTCAGCCAGCCTTGTTGGTGTGGCAGCGCCTGCATCAACCCGAATTTTGGCTGCAGTTACATGCGCTTTAAGCCGGGTAAGATTACGGGCATGCAGCTTGACCTCACGTCCTGCCTTCAAAACATTTAGATAGGCTTCGATTGTGCCAAGAATAACCCCCTGCTCGGTTTTGGCGTAGATTGCTGACGCTTGCTGAAGATTGATTTCGGCAAGACGCACCTTTTCTCTGGTCTGACCTCCATCATAAAGGTTTTTTGACAAGGTTACGCCAGTTGATACATATTGGGATTTGTTAAAGCCTTGGCCAGCCTTGCTGTCGATTTGGCCAACTGAACCGGTGGCGTTTAACCGAGCTGTCAGATCAGTCGTTGATGTATTCGTGCCAATGGCTTCACGCGTTGCAAGCCAGCTTTGACGCGCAGCGGCAAGCGCCGAAGAATTTTTCAGACTGGCGCGCAGCGCCTCGTCAAGCGATATGGCCAATACTGGTGATGAAGTTATCCCGATGCATCCAATGAAAATTGCTGCTTTGACGGTTCGGCGAATCTTCAGCATAGACATGTCGTTTTTACCAATCCCTTAAAAGGTGAATTCTGGTTTTTTGTTAAATTCATCAAGATTTGGAACGCTTGCATCAAAAAGTGATTTTCGAGTGAAATCATTTCCTGACCGTGTCCATAGGCTCGCAACGCCAATCGGCGCACCATGCGGCCGGTAAACCGCCGCCAATCGTCCCTTTGGCGCTAATTGTTGCAGCAATGATGGGGGCATGGTCTCAACGCCGCCTTCAACTAAAATCTGGTCATATGGTCCCTCATCTGCATAGCCGTCAACAAGACGCGATTTCACGACAGCAGCATTGTCAATACCATGCGCAACGAGAATTTCTTGCGCTTTTTCAACGGTTTGCGCGCGGGTTTCGACCGCAATAACCGATCCGGCCATATGCGCGATGATGGCGCTGCCGTAGCCGCTGGCGGCGCCAACAACAAGCACATTGTCACCAGCGCGAATTTCAAGCGCCTGAACAAGCCGTGCCAGGACCATAGGCTCCATTAAATTGCGTCCGTTCGACAGCGGCAAATCTTCGTCAATATAGGCAACAGCCTGGTGATGCTTGCTGACAAAAGCTTCACGTGGCACCGCCAAAAACGCATCAAGAACATTCTGGTCAGTGACTTTTGATGGACGAATTTGGCAATCCACCATCATTTTGCGGGCGATTTCAAACGGGCTCTGGTTCATGTTCGATAACTCTTCATATTTTTTGATACGCCATGCGGTTTCGGCGACGTTCTGCTTGTGAACCTCTGCGCTAATCGTTTCTTATAATCCTAGAATGACAGCTATTCAAGCTGACAATATTCAGGATGTTTGCCGACATTAATTTTAGATCGGTGGGCAAGTGTAACCGTGGGGTCAGAGGACTGCCCGCCCCACTCAACATAATGACCGCAAATACTGTCAATCTGGGGGCCTCTGCATAAATGAAGATTATCCATCACGGAAAACCATAACCCTTGCCCCGACCCGCCAAAAGCAGCGATACGCGTATTTTCGAGGGTTTGCTCGACTTGGCTGGTTTGATTGTCACGATATTTTATCTCGCATTTAGTGAGTGCTAATAGACGCCCTGAAATTACCAGAATTAAGTTTTGCATCAGAGCTCTCTAATTTCATGAGGAATTGCTTGACACATTCGGTTTAGGTCGTTGACCTTATCAAAATCATCGTATATCACCGGCAAATAGCTTCTTACGGCCCGGTGGCAGAGTGGTTATGCAGCGGTTTGCAAAACCGTGTACATCGGTTCAATTCCGGTCCGGGCCTCCATAACTACATCTTGTGAACGTGTTTCCATTTGCTTATTACGGCATTTATTATGCAGGCTTGCGGCACGCCAAATCGGTAAAAGCATGTGATCGGTGTGGATGGCGCAATTTTGCTTGCGCTTTTTGGGTGGACTGGAGACGTCATGTCACGGGCAATGGCAAATTTTCTGTTGTGTTGCGCTGCGCTTTTCTGGGGCGCGACCTTCATTGCACAAAAGACCGGCATGGAAACCATCGGGCCGATGGGCTTCACCTTTGGCCGTTATGTCATTGGCGCGGCGGTATTATTGCCGCTTGCCATTTTTGAAATGAAAAAGGTCAATCTGTTTGTCGCCATGTGCCAGAACCGGCAGATATGCCTTGGGGCATTTGGGCTTGGCATTTTTATGTTTGGTGGGATCGGGCTTCAGCAAACCGCGCTTGTTTATACCAATGTTGCCAATGCCGCGTTTTTAACCGCGCTTTATGTACCTTTGGTGCCGTTGATTGCCGCTTTGTTCTTACGCCGGCATGTCGCGCTGAATATTTGGCCGGCGGTTGTCATTTCCTTGCTTGGTAGTTTTTTGCTGTCGGGCACCTCAAGTCTTGAAGCGCAATTTGGCGATCTATTGATTGTTGGCGGTGCCTTTTTCTGGGCAGCCCATATTTTGCTTATCCAAAAAATAATGACGCAGATTGATGCCCCGTTTCAGCTATCGGCGTTGCAATCGATTGTAACAGCCGTGATTGCAGGGATCATCATGCTGCCGCTTGAATCGCCATCGCCTGCTGATTTTGTACCGGTGCTGCCCCAGCTTGCCTTTGCCGGTATTGTCGCGGTGGGACTGGGTTTCACCATTCAACTTGTGGCGCAGCGCCACACAACAGCACCGGCGGCAGCGCTGATTCTATCGCTTGAATCGGTCTTTGCCGCCTTTTTTGGTTGGTGGTTGCTTGGTGAAGGGCTTGTTTTTATGGCTATTATTGGCTGTGTTCTGATTTTTATCGCAGTGATCCTTGCCGAAGTGGTGTCGGAACGCCAAATAAAAACAATCGTAAAAATCTTTCACAAGTCGTGATGACGGCGCTAGCCCGTCCGTGCTAGACCTAAAAAAACTAGGGTAATTAGGCTGTAATGGAACTCTGATGTTTTGGAATTACCAATTATAGACAAGATCAATTGATCATTTTCTTTCTTGAGGCCTTCATGACAAATTCTGCCATCTCTGATGACCAACCTGTTGCAAGCGCTGCCTTGCGTGCTGTCATGGGCCAATATTTGACTGGTGTCACCATCGTAACAGTTACCGGCCCTGATAACATTCCTTATGGCTTGACGGTAAATTCCTTTAATTCGGTATCTTTGACGCCGCCATTGATTTTATGGTCACTTGATAACCGGAATGATAAATTACTATTGTTCCAAAGCTGTCGTGGGTTTGCGGTCAATATTATGGCGGCTGACCAGCTTGGCATTTGCCAGACATTTGCCGCAGCGGAAAATGATCGTTTTACCAAATTTGATTGGCATTTTGGCATCTATGGACAACCACTTTTGGCCAATTCACTTGGCAGTCTGGAATGCCGGCCATGGGCCGAATATGATGGCGGTGATCATACAATTTTTGTTGGTGAAGTTATGTCAATTACCAAGACTGATGGCAATGCGGCTGCCTTTTTCAAAGGGAAACTTGGCCAATATGACGACCAATAACGGCAAACAACAAGCACGACCTATCGGGTCAAAAGCAAATTGCTGATGAAACGCGAACCTCCAATTCTGGCCGATCTGGTTTTTCTTGGTGGTGGCCATGCCCAAATTGCGGCGATCAAAAGCTTCGCGATGAATCCAGTTCCCGGATTGCGCCTCACGATTGTCACCGCAAATATCCGTACCCCCTATTCCGGCATGCTTCCAGCCTATGTTGAAGGCGTTTGGGATGATGATGATCTTCACATTGATCTGGCGCATCTCGCCCAATTTTCGGGGGCACGCCTAATCGTTGCGCCTTGTAGCGGCATTGATGCGGATGGGCATAAATTGCTGTTTGATGATCGGCCACCGCTGCATTTCGATATCTTGTCAATCAATATTGGTGGCCAGCCCGACCTTGGCGCCATTGAAGGCGCGGCCGATCACGTGATTCCGGTTAAACCAATTGCCGAATTTCAAAAAGCCTTTGACGATCTTCTTGCCGCCGGCTTGCCCAAACGGCTTGCCGTTATTGGCGGCGGTGCGGCGGGATGCGAATTGGCCTTGGCGCTCAATAAACGTTGGCGCGATCATGGAGCATCACCAGAAATGACGCTCTATAGCCGGTCAACAAGGCTGATGCCGCAAATGGCACCGCGTGCCAGTCATCTGATGTTTGCTGCGCTTCTTGATTCTAGCATAAAGATTCAGCTTGGCCGCGCCATTGAAAAGATTGACGCTGGCCAAATCCGGTTTAGTGACAGTACCAGTAAAACGTTTGATGCCTGTTTTCTGGTCTCGGCCGTGCGCCCGCCGCGCTGGCTAAGCACAACCAGCCTTGCGCTGGATGATAGCGGGTTTATCGCTGTTCACCCAACGCTTCAATCAAAAAGCCATGCCAATATTTTTGCCGCAGGCGACGTTGCCACAATCAGCGGCAGCCCGCGACCAAGAGCGGGTGTCTTTGCGGTTCGCGCTGGACCTGTTTTGGCCAAAAACCTTCGCAAATATCTGCATGGACATGCGCTTAAACGCTGGTCGGCGCAAAGACGCTATCTTGCGATTATTGGCACGGCAGATAATGGTGCCATTGCCTCTTGGGGACAATTTGGCGTGAAGGCTGATGGGTTGTTAGCCCTGAAATACTGGATTGATCGCCGGTTCATGGCAAAATATCAGCAATTGAGCATGCCAACCCCGCCAGCGCCCCAGCCTTTTGCTGGTCTTGATTCTGATTTTGATGGTGATTCACCTCAGCATCACCGCGACCCTGTTTTTGCGACAATGCGCTGTCTTGGTTGCGCCGCCAAGGCCAGCCATACCGTTTTGGCAAATGCGCTTGAAGATGCGGTTAGTCTGGCTGTCTCAAATGGGGCTGACCCAGCCTTAATGCCTGAGGCGGGCATTGAAACTGATGCGGCGATCATGGCGTCGCCGCCAGCCGGATATCAGCTCGTTCAATCGGTCGATGTTCTATCTGAAATTGTCTCAGACCCATTTATGCTTGGCCGTATTGCCGCGGTTCATGCGTTAAGCGATCTTTACGCCGCCCTAGCCACCCCTACATCGGCTTTGGCCATTATCAATCTTCCTGAGGCTAATCTATCAATCCAGACCAACCAATTAACGCAGGTTCTGGCTGGTGGGCTATTTGCCCTTAGCGAGGCCGGTGTAAAGCTCACTGGCGGTCATACAAGCGAAGGCGGCGCCCTGTCGGTTGGGTTTTCGGTCACCGGTCATAGCAAGCAAAAGCGACCAGCTACGCCTGTGATCAATGTTTCTGGCGATGATCTTGTTGTTGTTCTCACCAAACCGCTTGGTACCGGCGTGATCATGGCAGGCCATATGCAGCTTTTTGCCAAAGCACAATGGGTTGATGGCGCGATTCGGCAGATGGCCGTATCAAATCAGCAAGCGGCAAAACATTTTTTGAAAAAAGGCGTTTTTGCAGCTACCGATATTACCGGTTTTGGTCTGGCACGCCATGCGCAGAACTTAAGCCTTCGCCTAGGGGCCAGCGGTTGCCAGCTTGATCTGTCATCGCTGCCATTGCTTGATGGGGCTTTGGCGCTGTTATCGTCGGGCATAAGATCAAGCCTGCATGACCAGAACCGCGCTGCTGTGCAGATTGATGCAAGTGGGTTGAGAGGTGATTCTGGCACGCAATTTGATGCGCATGTTGAAACGCTGTTTGATCCGCAGACCAGTGGCGGCTTGCTTGGCGTGTTTCCCCGGGATGCCGCGAACCGGCTTGTTACGACGCTGCATAAAGATGGGCAGTCGGCGGCAATCATCGGCACGCTTGATTTTACCAATGCCGGTGTTCATCTAACCGGAAGCATGTAAAAACACCATGATGATCACAAATTCACCAAAAATGGCAATTTACGCGGCAATAGATGCCGGAGAACGGCGCAGCAAATGACGGCACCAATCACCCGCATTGCGCCTGATTTTGCTTTGCTCAAGAAAACCGGATTTGACAGTATTATTGATGTGCGCTCACCATCTGAATTTCTGGATGATCATATGCCAGGGGCAATCAATTTGCCCGTTTTGAATGACGCGCAGCGCTCTGAAATTGGCACAATCTACAAACAAATCAATCCATTTGAGGCAAAACGGTCAGGTGCGGCGTTAGTGGCGCAGAATATTGCTGGTCATCTTCAAACTGATCTTGCAAAAAAAGATCGCGATTGGCGGCCGCTGATCTATTGCTGGCGTGGTGGCCAACGAAGCGGCGCGATGGCAAAAATATTTAGCGATATCGGTTGGCATAGCGCCGTGATTGAAGGCGGGTATAAATCCTATCGAAAGGCGGTTCTTGATGATCTTGATCATCTGCCTGCCAAATTTCGATTGATCGTTCTATCCGGGCCAACTGGTACAGCAAAGACCCATATTTTGCGTGCGGCGGCTGAAAATGGGCTTCAGGTGCTTGATCTCGAAGGTCTAGCAAACCACCGAGGCTCGCTTCTTGGCAGCGAACCCGGATCACCGCAACCCGCCCAGCGTTTGTTTGAATCGCGCCTATGTGCCGCTTTGCAGAATTTTAGCCCCGATCGGCCTGTCTTTATCGAGGCTGAAAGCAATAAAATTGGGCAAATCCATGTTCCCTCGGCATTGTGGGCATCAATGCGACAAGCAAGCCGCGTGCGCCTGACCGCCCCCATTGACGCCCGGATTGCCTTTTTGCAGCGCGATTACCGTTATATCATTGAACAGCCTGATCATCTTATTGCTTTGCTGGCAGGGCTTCGCCAGCGATACAGCGCTGCCACTTTTGATCATTGGGAATCGGCAATCAAGGCAGCTGACTGGCACGGTTTTGTCTCTAATCTGCTAGAAACGCATTATGACCCATCCTATGCGCGATCAGCCGCGTCACGCCCCTTAACTGAGATTCAAACGCTTCGCGCAACAACGCTTGACGACGATGATATTGGGCGGCTTGCCAAGGCCCTTGGCACTCTTGATCGGTAATAGCTCCGGGCAAAGCCGTTTTCACAAGCTGGGTTTCCATTTTCGCTGGCATTGAGTGATTTTGCTCTAAAACGGGCTTGCATATCAATTTTTGTTCTGTATAACGCTTGGCAAGGCACTAATCCCCGGTAGCTCAGCGGTAGAGCAAGCGACTGTTAATCGCTTGGCCGGCGGTTCGAATCCGTCCCGGGGAGCCACTTCCTCCCATTACATCTAATTGGCATCGTGCCTTTGGCGTCGATGTCTTTCAATCACATGTTTCTTTTGCCCAAAAGCACGAAATCGACGCCCGATACGGCGATTATATTAGTTCTTTGTGCGATAATGTGATTAGGTTTTACCTATTGAAATTGAGGTCGGTCACGAGCCCTCATAAAAAAGGTCATGTAATGAATTTTTTGGTAACAAATGCGATTTCACGCAGGCATTCCCGTAAACAGGGCATTAAATTGCCCTTTAAAACAGCGTTTGTCGCTGCGGTAGCTATTGGTATTTGGTTCCATTTCAGCCAGTAGGTGGCATCAAAGCAACCATCGTTCAAAGATATCCTGCTGCCAAACAGCTTGGGGCTCAATGTTGGGCGCTATACAATTGGATGCCAAGGATTTACGTTTATGCCAGATGGCGATATGCGCCGCTATTTATGGCGGTCTTGCAGAACGTTGATGGCATCGGCCAAGCTTAGTCCGGCATCTTCAAGAAGGACCATCATGTGAAACAGCAAATCGGCGGCTTCATTCGCCATTTCCGCGCTGTCATCCTTCATCCGCGCCAAGGCCAACTCGACCCCCTCTTCGCCAACCTTTTGCGCGATGCGTGCCTTGCCTTCGGCAAATAGGCCTGTTGTATAGCTGCCTTCGGGCATGGTTTTGTGGCGTTTGGCAATCAACGTGCCGAGCTGTTCAAGAAAGCCGATATTGCTTGGCGTCTGATCATTAAAACAGGTCACGCTGCCCGTATGGCAAGATGGGCCTTGCGGGCGGGCTTGGATTAAAAGCGTGTCAGCGTCGCAATCCATTTCGCCACTAATGTAATCAAGCCAATTGCCTGATGTTTCGCCCTTGGTCCAAAGCCGGTTTTTTGACCGGCTGAAAAAGGTCACTTTTTTGCTGCTGATTGTGTGTGCCAAGGCCGCATGATCCATATAGGCAAGCATCAGTATCTGGCCGTTATCACTGTTTTGAACGATAGCAGGCACTAAGCCTTCGCCTTTATCCCAGTCAATTTCATCAAGATTGATATCTGGCATGGCTATACTCGCACTTCGATTGATTCAGATTTCAGATAGGCTTTTAATTTGGGGATTGGAATTTTTCCGCTGTGAAACACCGATGCTGCCAAGGCACCATCAATATCACTTTGCCGAAACAAATCGGCAAAATGCACATAATCGCCTGCCCCGCCTGATGCGATGACAGGTACCGTGACAGCAGCGCGAACCGCAGCAAGTTGGTCGATATCATAGCCTTGGCGAACGCCATCATTATTCATGCAGTTCAACACGATTTCACCGGCACCAAGACGGGTGACTTCACGCGCCCAAGACACGGTAGCGCGCTTTGATTTAATGGTTTTAGTTTCATCGCCAGTATATTGATAAACATGCAATTTATCACCTTCGCGACGACTATCAATACCAGCGACAACACATTGGGTGCCGAATGTCGCAGCAAGTTCGGAAATAAAGTCAGGCCGCTCCAAAGCGGGTGAATTCACCGAAATCTTATCTGCGCCATCATTCAAAATTGCCTTGGCATCAGCAATGGTGCGAATGCCGCCAGCAACGCAAAACGGAATATTAATCCGCCGTGCAATCTGGTTAACCCAGCTTTTATCAACAACACGGCCATCGCTGCTAGCGGTAATGTCATAGAAAACCAGCTCGTCAACGCCTTCATCGGCATAACGCTGGCTAAGCTCAAGAATGCCGCCCATATCGACATGATTGCGAAATTGAACGCCTTTGACAACACGGCCATCTTTGACATCAAGACAGGCAATAATCCGTTTGGTTAGCATGCGACCGCCTCCAACGCCTGTGCAACGGTAAAACGCCCTTCATATAATGCCTTGCCAATGATCACGCCATCGGCGGTCAATCCGTCAAGATCGGCAAGCATGCTAACCCCGCCAGAGGCTTGCAATTGCAGTTTCGGATATTTTTGTTTTACCTCTTGATACAGGTCACGGTTACAGCCGGTTAAGGTGCCGTCGCGGTCAATATCGGTACAAAGCGCATGCAAAAGCCCATCTTGCTGATAGGTTTCGATAAAATCAAAAAGTGACAGGCTGCTTGCTTCCTGCCATCCCGAAACCGCAATGTAAAACTCGTTATTTTGCCAGATCACATCGGCCGCAAGACAGATTTTTTCTGGCCCAAAAGCTTTGAAAATTGCTTTGGTTGCTTCCGGATCACGAACGGCAAGACTGCCAATGACACTCCGGCTTGCGCCAGCATTAACCAAGGCCTGAACATCGGCAAATGAACGAATACCGCCGCCTGTTTGAACCTTTAGGCCGCTGCTGCTGATGATCTTGGCAATCAGATCAATTT
>Ga0115558_1001742_pt1 | contig 13170 bp, 9 predicted proteins | sample COGITO_mtgs_1104_4_FD_87279 | JGI IMG/M metagenome (GOLD analysis project Ga0115558, IMG submission 87279) | Pelagic marine microbial communities from North Sea - COGITO_mtgs_110426 | ecosystem: Environmental > Aquatic > Marine > Epipelagic | place: Germany:Helgoland, sampling site Kabeltonne... | reverse complement strand
TTGAATTATCTATGACTTCTGCGAAAAGGTGATGCAACGCTCTATCGTCAGTTCCACCTATATACATCCCCGGTCGTAATCTTACAGGCTCCAGTCCTTCTAAAACCTGGATGTCTTTAGCAGAATATCCTGAATTGCCTGGTGCCTTTGTATTACCAAAAAGGTCTTTTTTGCTTTGGGGAGTCATGTCATCCTTTAAAGTGATTCATTCATTAATATGAATCATACTGCAAAAGGCGCAAGAACTTTATGAACTCTTCCAAATAATATTCTTTATTTCGTAGTTTTTTTTCAATTTAACACCTTTAAATAATTTTGAGTATGCTAATTTAACTATATTTGTATATTTAATCTGTTGTATTTCTATATCTTTTATTTCTTTTACAGAAAATTGATCTAAAAAATTTCCTTTATAAAATTCAGGTACATCCTCTAATAACTTACCTGTTAAATTTAGTAATCTTTCCCAGACTTGTATTTTAGACCAAAATGCTATGGCTTCATTTAACTCGAAATCTCTTAAACCCATTATGTTGTGACAGTTTTTTATATACTCTGCTTGCATTAGACCCCCATCACGTAGCTTACTATTAAAATGTTTTACTGATACATACTGAACTCTCTGGCTCTTGACTAACTCCCACATACATTTTGTATCATGAAGAAATTGCTCATTATCTCTTTTTTTGGATATTATTTCTGTACATAAATGTTTTATAGCGCTGCCTAATTTTTCATCCCCAGCAATTATACGAGAATTTGCTAAAGCTACATGTTCCCAATTGTGTGCTTTATTATGGTGATGATATTTAAAGCTTTTAAATTTTACTGCCGGTGGGCCTGATCTGCCTGAAGGCCTTAGTCGCATATCTAATTCATATGCTACTCCTTCAGATAATTTAGCTGTCAAAACAGTTCTGAGCCTTCGAACTATTTTATGTGCTAGTTCGTGTTCTGTTTTATCGTCAAATATGAATATAAGGTCCACATCTGAAAGAGGTGCCATTCTGGAGCATCCCATTTTACCTAAGCCAAGTACTGTTAATGGAATTTCGTTAATTTTTAGATCATCTGCTACAATCTTAAGAGCAGCTTTGATGGTCGTATCTGCAAGATAAGTAAGGTTTTTAAATAGTAATTTTTCACACCCACCTTTGCTTAAGAATTTAGTATAATGCAAATAGAGGTGCTCATTTACAAAACGCCTTAGGCTCTCGAGTCTTGATCCATAATCATTTGAACTAAACAAATGCGAAATATCCATTTCGTTTTCTGGATATAAAAATATATCAATTATATGAGGCGATTGCTCTAAAAGTAATGTCATATGACTAGAATGAATTATCGGAGGTACTAGTGCGTCTAATAATTTTTGGTTGCGGTATAATAAATCAAGGTATTGCTCAGACCGCGAAAGGTGAGAAAGAAAATTATTCATTCTAAATATAGCCTCATCTGCATTAACAGATGCTGTAAATATTTGATTTAATAATGCTTTGCCTAACGGTTGAAATTTTACTGGATCTTTTGCTATTGGAATAAAACCATTAAGCCAATTATTAGCTATATCTCTAATGTTTGGTTTTAAAGAGCCTAAGCCGGAACTTTGTTTTTTATCACTTAGTTTTTTTGGGTCATCCTGGATGAATAATTTATTAAATTCAGAATGTACAAAATTCCTAATTTGAATAATTTCTTTATCTAAAGTTTTCCAATCGGATACTTCCAATATTTTTAAGATTTTATCTTTTTTATTATCATTTTTTGGAAGCGTATGGACTTGTTCATTACCCATTAATTGAATTATATTTTCAATTGTACGTAGTCGTTTGTATGATTGTGTTAGCTTAGTAAATACTTTATACTCAATATGATTTAATTTAGTTAATTCACTAAGTGCTTTTAGTGTATTTGTTGTGCGTAGCTGGGATTGTTTGCCGCCCCATATTAATTGCATAGCATTAGTAATAAATTCAATTTCTCGAATTCCTCCTTTTCCAAGCTTTACATTAAAATTACTTGTCCCCAAATTAACATAATCTTTTAATTTACTTTCATGCATGACATCTGGGTGTTCCAAGTTTATGCGCGACTTCAGGTAAGCTAAATCATCTAAAGAACGAAAGTCTAAATTTTTTCTCCATATAAACGTTTCAATTTCAGTCAAGAATGTTTTCCCACTAGTTATATCGCCAGCAATAACTTCTGCCTTCATTAGGGCTAATCTATGCCATGGAAGTGCACGAAAAAAATAAAAATCCCTAGCCATATCGACTGACATAGCAAGTTGACTTGCTGAACTTTCAGGCCTTAATCGCCAATCAACGCGCCATATAAATTTTGGCTTATTTCGGGGGTTTAAAATTTGGCCAAGTTTTTTTAAAACTTTATCTACTACGTATGTTTGGCCCATACTTATAGGTATGGGAAGAATGACAGGATCATAAAAAGCAACTAGATCTACATCAGAACTAAAATTTAAATCTAATCCTCCTAATTTACCTAAACCAAGTATAAATAATCCATCAGGATGTTTTGGTATGTTTTTCAAATTTAATTTACGTATCTCGGTAGTCCAGGCAGCTTGCAATGCGAGATTAATAGTGAGTTTGGCAAAGTGACTTTGTTTAGCGCCTAATTTGTCAAATGAGATACTTTTCTTAAAAAATAAACTACTCCAGCCTAAAGCATATTTATCTTTATATTTTTGAAGTTTTTCTATGAAATTAGGATCATCAGGTTTAAGTTTTTTTGTAAGGAGAAATACATTTTTTGCCGTATCAGATTCGGGTAAACCATAAATCGTAACTAAACTTTTAAGGTAGTCACTAAGTAAAATTTTTTCTTTTATATGATTTTCTAAAATAATAGCCTTACTACCACACGTCCTGTATGACGAATGAACCCTTCACGAATCTCACTATCAAGATCAAATCCAATGGATGAGTAAATGGAGCCTGCTGCTACACTCAATCCAATAATAAACCCGCTATCAGGAAATAATAAAGACTGTAACTGTGCTGTGTCAGAGTTGAATATTTCTCCTGCGCTATTTGTAAGGTTTGCATAACGATAACTTGTTTTGATAGGATTGTTTATAAGTTCATATCTATAACCTAAGCGAATTGAAGGTTTTATCCATGTTCTTTTTCCTTGAAATTTAGCCCCTAAGTTGAACATTGCAGTTGCCGAACCTGACTCTGAAGTTCTTTTATCAACATCAAGTGCTATTCCTTTATCACCAGTTTCAGTATATGACTTTTCAGATAGTCTTAAGTAGTCTAGACTAAGGGTTGGACGTATCCAGTACTTATCATTTATATCTATGTCGTAACCTATACGTGCCGAACTATTTATATGAACTCCAGACCAATCACCTTGAGCTTCACCACTGTAACTATTTATTCTTACTCTGCGGTTTTGTTCAAAATCGTTAAATCCTCCACCTAAGTAAGTTTCAATTCCTAATGACCCACTAGCCCACCCAGCATATGCCCCGCCCTGAATGGTGATTACATCAAGAGGCTCATCGATACCAAGTACATCTTCAATTTCAGTTGAAGCAAACCCCAAATTAATCCCTACAGCATGGAATGGCCCAAGTGATGTATCTAGTCCAGTGGATATACCAAATCCTGCGCCACGATATTGCTCTGAAAGACCAGATAACGATCGATCAGCAAAATATGCAAACTCCTGAAGCCAAGCACCACCTGGCTTATCGGGTGAACGACGAACCGAATCCAAGTGGTTCGCAACAGCACCAATTGCACCATCTACATTTGCTAAAACAAATTGGCGTGCAGCCGCTGAGAACTCAGGAAGTACTTGATTGAAAGCGGAATTAAACTCCCTTTCTGTTGTTATATTGGCAAAGGCATCTCCTAATTCTGTATTATTACGTAAGGCTTGTATTGCTGGTGCATAAGCTGAACTTTGAACTTGATCTAAGCCTAACTCTGATGAATCTCTTAGCTGTAGAGTTATCACCAGGTCATTACCTACAACATCATAGCTGGTATTAAACAAAAAGGGTGTTTCAGAAGAAGATAATGTAGCAAGATCACCAACAGTTAATTGACCCCCTGCTGAAGCAACTGTGAAGGCTGTTTGATTTATGCCTACAACATTTGTAAGTGTTGGTACTATCGTGGCTCCAGTTTCAAATACTACATTACCACTTGCTTGAAGTGTTGATGAAGTACCATCATTGCCGTTAAGTACAGGACTAAAAGTTGATGTACCATCAAAACTTGCACTTGTTATTGAAATGATTTCTGCCTCTGTTAATGCCATGGTACTATTATCGGAGACTCCTAAGATTAGGCCGTCTTGATTGTTGATGGCACCTTGAAAAAATGAACCTCCAGTCAAGTAAAAACTATCATCTCCTAAATTAAAGTCTATGTCGCCTCTAATATTTCCAGCAGATGAACCAACCCAATCATTGCCAATACCCAGCCTAATATCACCAAAGATATTAGGATCTGCGGGTGTAAAGTTAGAGCTAGAGTTATCTTCTATCGCTCGGCTTTGCATAAACGTGAAGCCATCTATATTCTGTGATGCATCTATGGCTACTAGGGTAAAATTAATACTTTCATTACCCGTTGGATCAGATGTTGTTCCAACCGCACCAATAGTACCAGTATTTGTAACGCTTGATAGGCTACCAGACTGGTCTCTTATTGCATAAGCTGTGCCCTGTCTGCCTACTAAAACTGAACTTATACTACCGGTATTATTAATTTCATTAAGAGTTGAAGTCGTATCTATATCTATAGCTGTTGCTAAGACGTGCCGTGATGGTAAAACATTTGTTAAATCATTGTACACAAGATCGATTGCTTCCGATGAAGATGCTAATATTACACCAGAATTATCTAACGTATCAGCTATTGTGTTTGTGCTTAATACAATCACTCTAGCTTGACCGTCACCTGGTGTTAGTGAATTTCCATCACTATCAGTAAGTTCTTGAGGGGCAACATAAGCAGTGGCAGTCATTTGTCCTGTATTATTTATTCCTTGACTTAATATAGTATTGTTAATGGAAAGAGCGGTTGCGTCTATATCATCATAAAGGCCATTCGATTGGATGGCTCCTTGGTTTACAAAAGAATATTGAAGGTTTGATTCATAAAGAGGGTCATTAGGATCAGAAATCTGAGCAACACTACCAATTAAAATTGAATTCTCTGTATCACCAATTAAAATTGCGGGTGCTGAACCATTTTGTACTACTGTGCTAGGTGTATCCGAACTACGGATAACATTACCATCCGAGTCGAAAGTTTGATTTCCATTATCGTCAAGTACATCATTTATACCATCATCAAAGTGAATACCCTCGGAAATATTAGCTCTTATGGTTATAGCGGAACCAGCTTGAAATAAATCTTCTGCTGTAATTTGCTCGCGACTATTTGAGCTAAAGCTTTCTGATATTGTTGGACGCCCAAGGGACCTGTACCCAGTTACACTCACACCTGCTGAGTTAACAAATCCACCCTGAATATCAGCTTCAATATTTATGCCCTTAATTTCCTCTCCTTGACCATTTATTGTACCTGTATTTGTAAAGTCGCCTGTTATTCCTGAATTAATATTAATTGCAGTACTACGTGCTCCGCGAACTGTAATAGCTCCACCAGTAAACAAATCCCCAATTAAGCCCTCTTGATTGATCGAGGTGTTTGTTAAATTGATCCCAAAGCTATCAGTTCCCTCGATATTGATACTTGAAGTGGATGTTAGTTCAACATTTCCCTCAAAAGGGGAAGAGCCTGAAATTAAAATTCCGGTTCTTCCACTTCCTTCAGCGAACGGCCCATCTGTAGCAGGATCTGAGTCAGTACTCGCAACTTCAAAAGTTTCATTTACATTTATTGAACCACTTTGCGTATAATTTCTATTTTCACCGCCCTCAAGACTAACTCCGATAGCATTATTAACATCTTCTATTGTTATAGAACCGGAATTTATTATGTTATTATTGGAATTCAGGACTAGTGCAGGTCCTGTAGTATCTATTGTTATAGTGCCTTCATTTTCGATTGTAACATCTTCGCCATTAGTTTCCACTGCATCTGTTCTATCATCATTAATTATAACTTGAGCTTGAACTGGAATACTTAGTCCTGATGCAATATATAAAGCTACAAATGAACTTGCCATCAATTTTCTGTTGTGTAGTTTTGATATAATAGTCATCTATTGAACTAACCTATTTAGTTTGCACTTTATTTGTTCTCTCTAGCATAAAAATAGCTTTCGCCAATGGTAGAATGATAAAGAATTTCATTTATATCAATTATTATAAAAATAATTTTATACTAAATACTGTATTAAATGATTGTATGTTAATCTATAAATAGTTTAATCACGGGTATGTATCAAGGCGATCGTATTAAGAGCTTAGTCAAATGAAAAAAAAGTTATTTTTATATTCTGTTTTAATTCCTTTGGGTATAGTTATAATTGATCAATGGACAAAGTTTTCAGTGACCCAGTTTTTTAATGTCCCTATTAATATCTGCGAAATGAACTTGGCACCTGGTAAATATCATGCTTTATCCGGACCAATGGACATATCACTAGTTTGTAACCCTGGAATAAGTTGGGGACTTTTACAGGGTGATGGTGATTTTAAGAGGTGGTTCCTAACAATATTTGCTTTTCTAATGAGTGGAATTTTAATCTATATGTTAAATAAAACTGAGGATTTTCTCTCAAAAATATCTTTTTCCTTAATCATAAGCGGTGCTATAGGAAACGGTATTGATCGTTTTTTATTCGGAGCAGTGACTGATTTTATTGATTTTAGCGAAATTGGTTTCCGTTGGGTTTTTAATGTAGCCGACACCTCAATAACTTGCGGGGTTATTGGTCTTATTTTGGCCAGCTTTACTAATAAAAAAAATATATCAGATGTTTAGAAAAATAGCTTTGCATATTTGCTAGGCGAACTTATACCTTTTAGGTAAGTAATTATATTTAGAGAGACTCAAAATGAAATTCACTAATATTTTAATGGCTATATCTGCTTCATCTATGATCTTAGGTTGTACTCAAACAACAAAAGCGTTGGGTATTACAAAAAATGCTCCAAATGAATTTAATATTTTAACTAAAGCACCTTTAGTTGTTCCGCCAGAATATAACCTTAGACCCCCTCAGATTGGAACTAGTTCGTCTGAAAATAATTATAGCCAAGAATCAGCTAGGAACGCATTACTGGGTAATATCGATGACGTGGAGCCTACCCGTGGCGAAGTAGTTTTAATGTCTAAAGCAGGTGTAGGCTCAGCCAATCCAGAAATTAGATTGGAGATTGATGGATCCAATTCTGTTGAACGAAAATCTAAAGGCTTTTCAGATCAGGTACTATTTTGGAAGGATGGGAGTCGTTTTTCCCCGGAAAATGCACCTATAGATTCTGATATTGAAGCCAAAAGGTTAGAGGCAATTACTGCAGCTACTGGCGGAGAGGATGTTAAAATCACTAAACGTCCGGGAGCAGCCAAATTACCAGGCCTTTAAACTTAAACTTATGTTTGAATACTTTTCAAATACTAAATGAATAATACGCCACCAATTATTCGTGAAATGCCGACTGAAACAGTGAATCGTATCGCTGCAGGTGAGGTGGTTGAGCGTCCAGCAAGCGTAATAAAGGAATTAGTTGAAAACTCGGTTGATGCAGGTGCTTCTCAAATTGATATCTTTTATGACGGAGGCGGGCTTGGGTTAATTTCAGTTACTGATAATGGTAGCGGAATGAGCGAAAATTGTTTGTCAGTGGCTATAAAACGTCATGCTACTTCTAAATTACTGCCTGACTCTGAAGGAAATTGGGATTTATTGAATATAAATACTATGGGTTTTCGTGGAGAAGCTTTACCATCTATAGCATCCGTATCACGGCTTCAGATTAAATCTCAACTCAAGAATGCTAAAAATTCTTGGAAGATAACTGTCGAGGGAGGGCAGCAGAGTTCTGTTGCACCTGCACCAAGGCTAATTCACCACGGAACTCAGGTTACTGTTAAAGATTTATTTTATGCGACACCTGCCCGATTAAAATTCATGAAATCTGAACGTAGTGAAAGCTTGGCCATCTCAGATAATGTTAAGCGCCTAGCTATGGCAAACCCAAGCATTGGATTTAAATTGAGCAACATAAAACGCACTTTATTTAATGTTCAGAAAAACCAGAATGACCAAAAGGCTAGGCTATCGCGTTTAGCATCAATATTAGGCGAAGATTTCACGTCTAATTCAATATTGATTGATAAAATTAGAGATGAAATTAGTTTAAGTGGATATGCTGGTTTACCAACGTATTCACGTGGTAATACTCAGCATCAGTTTCTCTTTGTTAACGGCCGACCTGTGCGCGACAAAATTCTACATGGAGCTGTAAGAGGAGCCTATCAAGATTTTCTTGCTCGAGACCGTCACCCAATTGTTGCTCTCTACATTGATTTACCTAATGATCATGTTGATGTAAATGTTCATCCTTCCAAAAATGAAGTTAGATTTCGAAACCCAGGATTAGTTAGAGGCTTAATAGTTTCTGCATTACGTCATAGCCTTGCAGCGGCTGGACACAGAGCAAGTACCACCACATCGCATTTTGCTTTAGGAAAAATGCAAACCGGAGAAAATCAGTACACATTTCAAAGAAATTATAATAACCCTAGTAATAACGCAACCATTCGGTTTGATGGTTCTATCCATGCAGAAAGTACTTTGTCACAAGACACTCCATATCCAACAAATTATGGTTTTTCTGCTAAATTTGAAAATAATAAAGAGTATAACATAGAGCAAGATAACGATTTATATCCTTTGGGTATTGCTCGTGCGCAACTTCATGAAACATATATAATATCCCAAACACAAGATGGAATAATTATTGTTGATCAACATGCTGCCCATGAAAGGCTTGTATACGAAAAGATGAAAGCCTCTCTTGAAGGACAAGGAATTGAAAGGCAAACCCTTCTTATTCCTGAAATTGTAGAGTTAAGTGATGCCGATGTTCAAAGGCTTCTAGATCGTAAGGGTGAGTTGAAAGATATGGGACTTTCTTTTGAAGGCTTTGGGGAGGGTGCAGTGGCTGTTAGTGAAACTCCATCTCTTCTTGGGGAAATGAATATTCAAAAATTAATGCAAGATTTGGCTGATGACATAAGTGAGTATGATGAGGCTTTAAGCTTGAAAGAAAAATTTGAGCATGTTTGTGGGACTATGGCTTGTCATGGAAGTGTAAGAGCTGGGCGTATTTTAAATAATGATGAAATGAACTCTTTACTTAGGCAAATGGAAAATACACCTCATAGTGGTCAATGTAATCATGGTAGGCCTACATATGTGGAGCTTAAATTAGCTGATGTAGAGCGTTTATTTGGTCGGCGTTAATATTTATTTTTGACTGCTCCTAAAAAAAGAACCCTTGTTCCTCCCCATTCTTTATCAGCTAATATGTTGAATTTACTTTGGTCAATTTCCATATCTTTACTTTCTTCAAGGATTATAATCCCATCTTCCGCAATTAAATTAAATTCTTTCAATCTATTAATAACTGGCTTCCAAAGTCCTTTATTGTAAGGAGGATCTATAAAAACATGCGTGAAAGGCCCTCTTAGATTTCCGGGTGCAATTTTAAGTTTAGTAGCGTCGTGTCGATGAATTCTTGTACAATCAAATAAATTCATGTTTTCTGTATTTTTTCTAATAGCACCTCTTGCATTTGGTTCTGTTTCTACAAATAGACAAAATTTTGCTCCTCGAGAGATAGCCTCAAAACCTAATGCGCCTGTACCTGCAAAAATATCCGCGACTATTGCTCCATCAAGTTTAGGTGACCAATCTGCATGTGTTAATATGTTAAAAATAGACTCTCGTGTTTGGTCACTAGTTGGACGAGTATTATTGCCTAAAGGAGTATGGATTTTTCGCCCCTTAAGCTTACCTGAAACAATTCGCACTAACTTTTTTTCCTGTTGTTATTTGTATTTACTCTACTGTGGCTTTTTTTTTCTGATCTCTCTGATAGCTTTCCTCTGTTAGCAGGATGCCTTTTATTAAATTTAAAATTACCTAATGGAGGTTTATGTAATCCCTTATTTAACGGTAATTTTTTATTACTAGAGATTTTATTTTCTACAACATTTTTTACATCAGGTATTTCGATTAAGTGACCGACTTGTTCTTTCAAAACACGTAATTTAACTTCTTCAACGGCCCCTTTGTCCAAGTTGCCTAGTTGAAATGGACCATATGAAATTCTTATAAGGCGATTTACTCTTAGGCGGAGTGTGTCTAAAGCTCTCCTGATTTCTCTATTTTTACCCTCTCTTAATGTAACAGATATCCAGACATTATCTCCCTTTTGACGCTCTAATATAGCTATAATTGGACCAGTCTTAATTCCATCTATAGTAATACCTTTTTGAAGCTTATCAAGGTCATGTTGATTAACTTTTCCATAAGCTCTCACTCGATACTTTCTTTGCCACCCTGTGCTAGGTAACTCTAACGCCCGAGCAAGCTCTCCATCATTTGTTAGTAAAAGCAAACCTTCTGATGTTAGATCAAGACGTCCAATTGATATTACCCTTCCTAACTCTTTAGGAAGTTCATCAAATACCGTGCTTCTATTTCTTTCATCTTTATGAGTGGTTATTAAACCATCTGGTTTATGGTAGCGCCATAACCTTAATGGTTGTTTGGGTGCCACTGGTTGATTATCAAAGAGTACAACATCTTTTGATGTGACTTTGACTGCGGGAGTGGATAAAATTTTCCCATTTAATTTTATACGGCCATAGCTAATTAGTTTTTCGCTCTCTCTTCGTGAGGCAACTCCTGAGCGTGCTAGAAATTTTGCAATACGTTCGCCTTTTTCCTTAATTTTATTTTCTTGCTTCATAAATTACCTAGCTTGACCTTTTGTTTCCTACTCGAGTAGAAAGAATAATGAATGATGAATACTACATGTGTGAGGCTATAGCACAAGCGCAAGAGGCATCAGACCGTGGCGAAGTGCCTGTTGGAGCAGTTATTGTCAATTCAAAGGGTAAAATTATCTCACGCGCAGGTAATTCTCCAATTAGTTTAATGGATCCATCTGCGCATGCTGAAATTTTAGCAATTCGTAAGGCATCTACTATTTTAAAAAATTATAGGTTAGTAGATTGTAGCCTTTATGTAACGCTTGAACCTTGTACAATGTGTGCCGGAGTTATAAGTGCTGCTCGCTTAAAGAGAGTAGTTTATGGGGCTACAGATATAAAAAGCGGAGCAGTAGAGAGCGGCGTTAGATTTTTTGAGACAAAATCATGTAATCATAAGCCTTTAATTAAGTCTGGAGTTCTTGCAGATAATACAGCAAATATTTTAAAGGAATTTTTTCAGATACGAAGAAAATAAGTATAAAAACTTAATTTGATATTATTTATTTGAATGCCCCTTTTTTCCATAATTTCCAGCCCATTATTGGTGAGCATATAACAGGGTGTCTTTTTTCGAAAGAAGTTGGTGAGATGGTAACTCCAGAATGATTTTTTAGTTTCATCAATATATAGTTTAATCCTCCATCAAATGTTGCCGCACTGTTTATAACACGGATTGCAGTCATTGGTTTTCCAATTAACCTTCTAATAAACCACTTAGACTTTGTATAAATTCTAGTTTCATGTGGGGGTAAATAATAACCATCCTTATCAGGTTTTCCGAAAAGTACTGTAGTTATTCTACTATAACGATTTTCATAACGTTCAACAATTTCAATTGCTCTTTTTTCCGAGCTTTCTGGACGAAGTTCTGTTCTGTAGCTTTCATGAAAGCCTTTAGCCCAAAATTGAGAAGATTTTATAGGACCGGAAATCAATGGGGTTATTTGAGAGGCCATATGTCTTACTGAATTTTCCCGTGCAGTGATAAGGCGATCAGTTATAGTGGAACTTTCTGAATAGAGAATACTGCATGGCTGACAAAATCGACCCCATATCATAGATAAAAAAGATTTTTTCCCGCTTAGTTTTTCAAATGCAGGTAGAGAGATAATTGAGTACTTGCATTTAATTAGTATATTATTTTTATCTAGTTCTTCATAGTAGTACACAGCAGGTGGTATCAAATAATTTAAAAAAGCTCTTACGAGATTTTTATGAGTCTTTCTGTAACTATCAACAATAACATAGAAATCGAGCATTTTATCAGGTTTGTCTAAATCTCTTAAAGATGAACCATAATATATAACAGCTTTTACTCTTTCCGGATGCCTTTTAATTATCGTTTTGCATATTTTTGAAACACGAGGATTAGGTAAGATGTTTTCTTCAGATAATATATCAAAAATTGTTTCGCTCATCTTATAAAATTCAATGGCTTGGTTGACGATATAACAAAATTATTTGATAAACTAAGAAATTCACCGTCAAGCATACATGGTCCGGTATAGTGAAATTTAATTTTTGTTGCATTCCAGCTAAATAATCCATCCTGTTTTCGTGATTTATTTTTATTTCCTAGCCATAAGCTTATTACATTTTTTATTAATTTTTTATGATTACTGGAAGCATAAGTTAAGCGTAACGGAAATTCTTGTTTTCCCCAGAATGGATCAAGTTTAAGAATTAAACTCGGTAACGTTGTAACTATAGAACCAAAATGCGAGTCATCAATTTTATGGTTTTTAGTCGTTCTAATATCAACTTTTATTTTAGTCGGCTGTGTAATTTTATTGTTCTTTTTAAACCCTTTTAACATCCCGCCCACTACGGCAAATGACCCCCCGATTCCTCGTTGGTGGAATCTATTCTTTGTATAGTCAGTTAGCTGTGGAAGTGCCCCACTAGAAAATAAGAATCCAAAATAGCTATTTTTATTATTATCGGTAATTGATAATATAGGGGTATTAATGACTTTATTGACTTTAAAAGATTTTTTTAAAGCTTTTATTGAAGCCGATTTTATACCAATATTTTTTGAGATTTGGTTTGTATTCCCGCCTGGTATTAATATAAAAAATGGAAGGTTTGAGTTTGTTGATTGTTTTAGAAATGCTGTTATGACTCCATGAGTAGTTCCATCACCTCCTTCTATACATACGTACGACACCTTATTTTCCAATGCTTTACTGACAACTATCTGTACGTC
>Ga0115558_1001719_pt1 | contig 13299 bp, 10 predicted proteins | sample COGITO_mtgs_1104_4_FD_87279 | JGI IMG/M metagenome (GOLD analysis project Ga0115558, IMG submission 87279) | Pelagic marine microbial communities from North Sea - COGITO_mtgs_110426 | ecosystem: Environmental > Aquatic > Marine > Epipelagic | place: Germany:Helgoland, sampling site Kabeltonne... | reverse complement strand
CGAGCAGAAAGCATATTATTAACCTCAGTTGGATAGAAACTATTGAAACGTGGTTTAATGGGGGATTATTGGTTCAGCTGAAGGGTGGAGAAAAGATAGAAGTAAGTCGACGACAGGCGGCTCGATTTAAGGAGAAGATGAGTTTATAGAAGGGTCATGACGTAGGATAAAATAGGCGGGCACAGATATCATCGCTGATAAGAAACCCTTCAAAAGTCAGCTTGAGCTTATTTAAGTCTAAAAAAGCGAAACCTTCCGAGCAGAGTTGGTCAATCAATACAAGGTGTTCGTTTTTAATATCCCTGTGGAATTTTTTTTCAAATTGCTCAAAATCAAGGCCAAAATGAGTTCTCAATCGCGTCATGATGTATTCATTCATTTTTTCCGTTAACGAGAGCGCCTCTACGACCGGATGGGCCCTACCGGTATCCAGTTGTTTTAAATACAGTTGATTGTTGCTGATGTTATGACTTCGATTATCACCATCAAAAGAATGTGCCCCAGGTCCAATCCCTAGATAAGGGTTTTGAAGCCAATAAGAAGTATTGTGCCGGGAAAAGTGCGCATTCTTTGTAAACGAAGAGATTTCATAATGTTCATATTGATATTTCGTTAATTCCTCATGAACGATTCTATAATTTCTTTCGTAGTCAAGATCGGACGGGAAGGATCTTTTATTTTGGATCTTCCAATGACTAAAAACGGTTTTTTCCTCAATGATCAGTCCGTAGATAGAAAGATGTGGAAGATCCAAATTCAATAAGGTTTTTAAATCAGCTCTCAACGACGCGTCACTTGCCTCAGGAAGCGCAAACATGAGATCGGCAGAGATATTGTGAAACCCAGCTTGGCGTACCCAATCAATGCTTTTTAGGGCTTGATTTGCGTTGTGTGATCTATTCAGCACCTTTAATACCTTATCATTAAAAGTTTGAATACCAATACTCAATCGATTGATGCCAGCGCGCTTCCAAAATTTGGCTTTGTCAGCATCGATGTCATCCGGATTGGCTTCTAAGGTTACCTCGGCAGATCGAGAAACATTATAATAGGTTGTGATCGTTTCCATTAGGGTATCTAGGGCCTTTTCTGTTAAGATGGACGGGGTACCTCCACCAAAATAAATCGTGTCAATAGGGCTTTTGGGAGTTGAACTCCTTAACCTCAATTCTTTGGCAAGTCCGTCAACCATACGATCCATAGGATCTAATTGCGTACTAAAATGGAAATCGCAATAGTTACAGGCTTTTCGGCAAAAGGGGATATGTATGTAGAGTCCAGACAATTTTTTATAATCAAGCAAAAGTAATTGGATCGTGTCTCAAATCTCTCATTTGTATCTTAAGATATTAACAAATGCGGTCCTCCTCCTTTTTTTATTGAATCTGGGAATATTCAATTATGCTTCAGTTATTGATTTTATGGCTTGCTAAATGAAGGATTTTGAATAATTTTGGGCGATGGTAGAGTTCATTTTACTAATGCAATTAATATTAGCCAACTCATTTTACGTGTGAGACGCTTATCATGCTTTCTTTTGACATTTGTTTTAGGCTCAATGACGGCCTTTGGGGGGGGAGATTCTGCCATCACTAAGAATATATCGGATCAGTTTGTTTGGATGGATCAAGTGGGGGATACTTTGGACTCAATATCAGGAATATATGCTCCTGCGCGCCTGGTTTTGCCTAAGGATCTGATCTTTAGTGAGTTATTGCTTCAAAACAGTCAGCCGATGACTATTTGGATAAATGATCGATTAATGGCCTTGAACGTTTATACTTGCACCCTTCCAATAGGTCAAATCTATGCTGAAATCGACCAAGATTCGACCGTTTTAATAATTAGGGCAACCCAGGAAATAAAAGATTTACAAGGATATTTAATAGGCCTGAATGTGGCTTCTTTGTCCAGAGATTTAAATGGGACGAAAAAAGGGAACATTCAGCACGATTTTTTAATCGTGCAAGTACTGGTTCTGTTGTTAATTATCGGTCTTATCAAGAGGTTTGACCTTATTTTTCTTTTTAATTTAGTAAAAAAGCCCTTCAGTTTGCCATCTCGAGAATTGGAAAGCAGTTTTACATTTAAAGGGAGTTATAAATTAATCTTAAGGGTTAGTTTTTTATCCATCCTTTTGGGGATATCATATTGGTTTCTTGAAGATTACCAGCCCGACCAAAGTTATCCCTTAACAGAGAATTTAATGTCTTGGCTCATTTATTCATTTTATGCTTTAGGGCTATTGTTGATTAAATACACCGTGGTAGGTCTATTTGGATATTTGCATCAATTAAAATCATTGAGTCATTTTCAATTTTCCGTCTTTGTTAATTTTACAATGGGAATTTGTTTAATTTTTTTGATTTTCGTTAATTCACTTCTTTGGTTTTCATTCTATGAATCAAACGCATTGACAGAATTTTGGAATTATTATTTTTTAGGTGCAATCATATTGTTTTACATCTATTTATCCTTTTATATGTCGTTGACAAAAGAGGTTAGAAAATTTCACATTATTGCATATCTTTGCAGTACTGAATTTTTGGGCATTTTTTATATTGCCTTGATCTTAATAAAATAGTTTTAATAATTTTTGTTATTTACCGTTTAGAACGAAAAGAAATTGGAGGACCCTAAAAGAATCACAAAAGTCGGCAGTATCCTGGTTTCTCAACCCAAACCAAGTGGGGATAAATCGCCTTATTTTGGACTTGCTGAAAAGTACAATTTAAAGGTCGATTTTAGGCCATTCATTCAGATCAATCCAATTGATGTAAAGGACTTCAGAAGGCAAAAAATCAATATTTTAGATTTTAGCGCGGTAATCTTTACCAGTCGCAATGCGGTGGATCATTTTTTCAGGCTGGCTGCGGCGATGAAAGTGGAGACTCCTGCGGACATGAAATATTTTTGTGTTTCAGAACAAACGGCCAACTATTTACAGAAGTATATTGTTATAAGAAAGCGAAAGATTTTCTCTGGCCAGCGTACGGCCAAAGATTTGATGGAACTGATAAAGAAGCACAAAACCGAAAAGTTTATCTTTCCTTGCTCAAGTATAAGGAAAAATGACATACCCAATTTCTTGAAAGAGAACGAGTTCACCTATGTTGAAGCCATTATTTATGAAACGGCTGCCAGTGACTTGTCAGATTTAGCAGACGTCAATTACGATATCATTGCCTTTTTTAGTCCTTCGGGCATTCAATCATTGTTAAAAAACTTTCCGGACTTCAAACAGAACAATACAAGAATTGCGGCCTTTGGGCCTACCACCGCAAAAGCGGTTACCGATGCGGGATTACTCTTAGACATTCAAGCCCCACATCCTAATGCACCTTCGATGACAGGAGCACTCGAACATTATATAAAGAAAGCGAATTAAATACACAAAAAACAATGCGCTTCGGTCAATGTTATGGAGAGCGGAACAAAATTCTTAAAATCGTTAAGAATTTGTGACGAGTTAATTATTTTGAGAAGTACATGAGGGATAGATTTATTTTAAATGCTTTGGGAATATTGGGAAGCATCCTGCTTAGTTCGACCGTTCAGGCCCAAAATGATTCTTTTGTGAGTTATAGTATTATGAATCCGACTTTACACAATCCAGCGTGGGTAGGTAACGATCGGATGGCTCATGCTATCTTGCAAGTGCGAAGTCAATGGACAGGTTATAAAACATCATTCGATGGAAAGGGAGGGGCACCGTCCTCTTTAGTGTTCAATATGTCGGTGCCGATCACCAATAAGTTCTCTGGTATTGGAGTATCCCTATTGAATGAAACGATGGGTCCAGTCAATAATATGGCCCTAAATTTACCGCTTTCCTATAAAATTGATCTCAACGGATCTGAACTTATTTTGGGTTTGATGCCCGGGATCATTTCTCGATCTCAGAATTTCAATGAGCTTCGCTTCAATGATTCCAGAGATCCCTTAAATAAAATCGGAACTAAAGAGACACAAACTTTATTTAACTTAGCTGTGGGTGCCTTGTATTCCTTACCACGGAACAGTTATGTTGGATTAAGTGTTTCAAATCTTACGCAGCCGAAGTTCAATTATGGCTTATCAGGGCTCTCCAATAAGATGTTTACAAACTATACGCTCATGTTCGGTGCAATTAGGACCCTAAAAAAGGGGTTAGAATTCAGACCAAATTTGGTTGTTAAAACAGATTTGAATACCTTAACTGTTGACTTGGGAGCCCAAGTTCAATATAACGCTAGAATGTGGATGGGTGCTTCTTACAGGTGGTCAGAAGCTTTTGTTGTCATGGGGGGCTATAGTTTGATGGAAAAAAATAGATTAAAATTAGGTTTTGCTTTAGATTTAGTTGTGCATAACAGTCAAGCGAAAAAGGCAACTTCTCAAGAGATTTATATAAGATACGATCTGTTAGATTTTGTTTTAGGAGGAAAGAAAAAAGTAAAAACACCCAGATTTATAAATTAATATGCTAAAATTCACATTGTTTTCAATTTATATTATTGAATTTTTGGTGACTAATTTATATTCAGTTTATATTTAAGGCTTAAATCACCTTGCGTAAGATTGCATTATACATTTATTATCATTTTTGCAGTTTTAAGAAATTTATTATGAGAATTAAAAAAAATACGAAATTACCAGCGTTTCAGATACTGGGACTAGCATTGGCATTTTCTAGTTGTGGTTTGATAGGAGGATTATTTGGTGGCGGCGCATCAAAAGACCGGGGGGAGGTTTACGGTGTCCCAGATCGGCAGGGTTGGGAGATGACTAGACCCTTTGGTATGATGGCTGTAAGGGCGGGTACTTTTCACATGGGGCAGGCTGATCAAGATGTTGCTGCGACACAAATCAACTTCAACAAACAGATTACGATTAGTGCCTTCTTCATGGATGACACAGAAATAACTAATAATGAATATCGCCAGATGACCGAAAGTTTAGCTGAGGCCTCTGATATAGAGTTGCCTGAAGGCTTGACGCTGGAGCAAGTAAAACCAGACACTACCGTATGGATGACGGACTTTACCCATCACATGGGGGACCCAATGGTGACCTATTATTGGTCACACCCCGCTTTTGACGATTATCCTGTGGTTGGAGTTAATTGGAATGCAGCAAGATACTTTTGTGAGTGGAGAACTAACTATTTAAATGCTTATAGAGAGGAGCAAGGTCTACCAATGATGCCTGCTTTTAGGCTTCCGTCTGAGGCAGAATGGGAATATGCATCAAGGGGAGGAAGAGACATGGTAAAATACCCTTGGGGCAATCCATACTCGAGAAACATGAAGGGATGTTTGCTAGCCAATTTTAAACCAGGTCGTGGAAACTATTATGATGATGGATTCTCTTACGCAGCGCCCACGGCAACTTTTTTCGCCAATGATTATGGGCTTTATGATATGTCAGGTAATGTTGCGGAATGGTGTGAAGATGCTTATAATCCTTCTTCTGTCCCTTTAGTTTGGGATTTAAATCCGACTTATTACGATGAGAGAATAGCGGAAAAAGTAACTAGAGGAGGTTCTTGGAAAGATATCGCCTATTATATTGAGACAGGGACAAGATCATTTGAGCATAAGGATACGGCGAGATCTTCAATTGGCTTTAGATGTGCCATGTCTTATTTAGGGAGATCGACCCAATCATTTGATTTTTAATAATTTAATAACTAAAACCACAAAAATATGAGCGAGAAAAAAGGAGGCTTCATGGATTTACTATTCAATACCATCATGCCCAAAGTATATGGTATTGGAGCTGCAGTTGTAATTGTAGGTGCCATGTTTAAAATTCTTCACTTACCCGGATCCGCTATTATGCTAGGTGTGGGACTGACGGTTGAAGCAGTTATTTTCTTCTTAAGTGCTTTCGAGCCGCCACATCCTGATCCTGAGTGGTCAAAGGTTTATCCTGAACTTGCACTTGATTATGATGGTCCCGTGTCTCAAAAAAGGGCGACTGCGCCAGCAGCTGTCTCCACAGGAATTTCAGCCCAGATGGACAAAGTTATGGAGGATGCTAAAATTGGTCCTGATTTATTAAAGGGTTTAGGTGATGGTATGAGGAATCTTGCAGATACCGCAGGTAAAATGTCAAATCTCAGCGATGCCGCCGTAGCCACCAATGAATATGCAGACAATATGCGATCAGCATCAAAAACGCTCACCGAAATGAATAAATCTTACGGTACGTCCATGCAAGCGCTGGGAGCAATGTCAGAAGCATCTAAGGGAGCCAAGGGCTACCAAGAACAAGTACTGACGGTTACGAAAAGCTTGAGTGCTTTGAACGCCTTATATGAAATGGAACTTCAAGATTCTCAAAGTCATACCAAAGCATTAAACAAATTTTATTCTAATGTTACAGATGCGTTAGAAAGTATGGCAGAAGCGGGCAAAGAAACAGCAGCTTTTCAAGTACAGCTGAATCAATTAACTTCTAATGTTGAGAATTTAAATAAAGTCTATGGCGGTATGTTGACTGCCATGAAAAGTTGATTCTTAACAAATTAATTTAAACTGAACAAAAGATAAATTATGTCAGGAGGGAAAGAAACAGGACGTCAAAAAATGGTCGGTATGATGTACTTAGTGCTGACTGCTTTATTGGCGCTAAATGTGAGTAATACCATTATTGATAAATTCGTCTTTATTAATGAAAGTTTGGTAAGTGCTAATAATGAAACCAAAGAGAGAAACGTCCAGATAATGGAGAGCATTATCAGGACTGTCGACGAGACAGGTAATCGAGAGGCTGATTTAAAGGTCATGGAAGCGGCCAAAATAGTTCATGAGAAAACGGACGCTTTAATGACTAAAATGGTTGAGCTCAAGGAAACTATGGTGACGATTACTGGGGGCTATATTGAGTATGAACCTACTTACGTAGGCGATGCTAAAAATTTGGCAGGTAAGACAGACTACAGTAAGGTTGGACATTATATGATGCCCGTAGAGGAAGGCGGCGAAGGCAAAGGTCAAGAGATAAAGGATCAACTAAATGGTTTTGTTGATGAGATCAAAGTTATTATGACTGAATTCGGTGCGCCAGAATCAGAACTTTTGAAATATAAAGCAATTGCCGTAGATGCCATTGACGACCCTGTTTACAATAAAGATCCGAATCAGGCCGGTAAGATTTTTGCACAGCTCGCTTTCTCTGATTCGCCTACTCCAGCTTGTCTAGCTACCGTTGCGGATTTTCAGTCAAAGGTTTTGAGCTATGAAACACGAGCGATGGCTTACTTATCATCAAAAGTGGGAGCGGGCGATATTGCCTTTGACCAGATTGTAGCCATGGTAAGACCTGAGTCGAAGTATGTTGCGGCTGGAACACCCTACAAAGCGGAGATGTTTATTGCGGCCTCAGCCTCAGCAATTGTTCCGACAATGACTTACAATGGCAAGCCAATTAAAGTTGAGGGTGGTGTAGGATTAGTAGAATTTACAGCCTCTGCAACTTTTTCAGGAAAAGAAATGCAAAAGCGTCAAACCTTCGAAGCAGCCATAACTATCGATTTACCTGGAGGGGGAGATACCACTTATGCAAGTGTTGAAGAGTATTTCGTGATGAAGCCGGTCATTCAGATTCAGTCGGCGTCGGTAGGGGCACTTTATTTCAACTGTGGAAATAAGTTAGATGTACAAGTACCTGCGCTAGGAACCACCTACAATCCAGCATTTTCTGCAAAAGGGGGGGCTACGATTAAAGGAGCCACTGCAGGTGCGGTGACAATAGTACCCAACGCTAAAGAAGTGGTTTTGAGTGTTTCTAGTAATGGAAATCGTATTGGGTCAAGAACTTTTGGAGTAAGACCTATTCCAGCGGTTGAAATTAAGGCTTTTTCTGATCGTGGAGAAGTTGATATTTCCAAAGGAATCCCGGCAAAAACAGCTAGATTATCTATCCAGGCGATACCAGATGCTGGGTTTAAAGAGTTTTTGCCAGATGATGCTAAGTTTCAAGTATCGCAAATCGTGGCAACCTTGGTGAGTGGAGGGGTAGGTAGACAAAGTGTCAAGGGAAGCGGTAGTTTAAACTTATCAGCCATTGCATCATCGGCGAGAAAGGGAGACATATTAGTATTAGAATTCAAACAGGTGAAAAGACAAAATTTTAAAGGTGATGTTGAAAATTTCAACGCATACAATCGAAGTATGTCAATCCCGTTGAAATAGACTTATAAAAAAGAGAGATGAAAAATTTATTATTTATTTTTTTAATAATGGTTATGGTTGTTGAAGTTCAAGCACAACAACGGACGGCAGCAGAGATTATCAAGCCAGAGGTAGCGGATAACTATATCATGTTTAAAAAGACGCTGATTAGGAGAATGAATCTAACGGAAAAACAGAATAAGCCGTTCAACGCTAAAAACTCTGAGCTTTCGGCTTTGATCATTCAAGGAGCTAAAGAAGGTTTATTACAGCCTTATATGTCTGATTCATGCTTGCGGCCTATGCCTGATGATGAATTTATATCGTCTCTTCAGTACGAAATTCAAGGTGGGGGTGACGATTTTGGAGGTGGTTTCGGAGGTGGTTTCGGAGGTGGTTTTGGAGATGAGGCGGAGGAAGAGTCCGAAGGTGATGGAAAAAACTTTAATGATATAGATCCAACAGAATTTAATAAGCTCTATATCAAAGAGGATTTGATTTTTGATCGTAACCGATCTAGAATGTTTTATTATATAAGATCGATTACTTTAGGTATACCTGCTAATCCAAACTATGAAATCCAATTTGAAAAGAGAGTGGCCAGTTTTAGATACGAAGACATCATCAAATTGTTAAGGGGCCCCTATAGGGATAAAGCCTTGTGGTATAATGAGGAAAATCAAGGAGGACACATTAATTTGGCTGATGCATTAGAACTGAGATTGTTCAGTGCTCCAATCGTAGGTGTATCTAATTCCCAGAATCTAGACATTAGGCAGATGTATGCGGACAAAATTGCTCAAGACCCTATGAATGCTATGGTTTTACAGCAAGAGGCTGAGATGAAATTGATGGAGTACGAGAGTAATTTGTGGGAAAACTAAGTAAAACAACTCTACAATATTATAGGAAGGGAGCTATTTAGCTCCCTTTTTGTTATTCAAATAGTTATGTACGTTTAGTGCCAATTTCTTTCCTATAGCGTTTGTGAGTAGTTGAAGAGAAGCCTTACGAATTTCACTTAATGTTTTAAATTTTGTAAGCAAGAGGGTCTTATTTTTAGGCCCGATACCTGGGACATCATCGAGTATGGATGTAATAGAATCATTTGAACGAATGTTACGATGATGGGTAATTGCAAACCTATGGGCTTCATCTCTGATAAATTGCAACAACTTAAGGGCAGAGGATTTCTTGCTGAGGTAAATAGGAATAGAATCTTCTGGAAAATAAATTTCCTCCAATCTTTTGGCAATACCGATAATGGGAATTTTTCCGTATATGCCCAGGTTTTTTAGGGAGATACAAGCAGCACTGAGTTGGCCTTTTCCCCCATCCACAACAATGAGATCAGGTAGGTTCTTATTCTCCATTAACAGGCGTTTATATCTTCGATGTATGATTTCGGTCATCGAAGAGAAGTCATCAGGTCCAATCACGGTTTTGATGTTATAATGGCGATATTGCTGTTTCAAGGGTTTGCCATTTTTAAAATAGACCATACTTGCGGTAGGGTGGGTGCCTTGTATGTTGGAGTTATCAAAGCATTCGATAACGCGAGGAATAGATTTTAACCTTAGATCATCTTGCAATTGCCGTAGGGTGCGTTCTGAATCGTCCTGTTGTTTTGTTTTAATTCGAAGATGATTCTGCTTGAACATAAACGCATTCTTCATAGAAAGGTCTAATAATTTCTTTTTATCACCTATTTGTGGGATAATGATGTTGATGTTGGTAAGTTCGAAAAAGAAGTTAGAAATGATGGTAGGGCTGTGACTATTGAACTTTTGTCGGAGAACAGGCACTGCGTAGGCCATGATTTCCTCTGTTTTCTCTTTAAGTCGAGATTTGATCAAGACGGTTTCAGATGCCCTAATCGTCCCCATTTCAACTTTCATAAAGTTGAGATAACTGATGTCTTCTCCGCTAAGGATGGTGACAATATCAATATCTGTGATGCTTGGATTGACGATCAATGATTTGGACTGAAAGGTTTCCAGTAATTGTAACTTAGACTTGTATTCAGCTGCCAATTCAAATTTAAGGAGACCAGCTGAATGGTTCATGTCTTCCTTAAGCCGTGTTTTAATAGGGTGAATGATGCCTTTGAGGATGTGCTTGGCTTGATCGATTTCCTTTAGATAATCTTTTTCAGTTTGAAGACCTTCGCAGGGGCCTAAACAATTTCCGATATGGTATTCGAGGCATACTTTGAATTTCAAGTTGCTAATATTTTTCTCTGAAAGGTTGAGACTACATGATCTTACATGATAAAGTTTACTGATAAGGTCCAAAGCTTTATGCATGGCTCGTACGCTGGTATAAGGCCCGAAATGGGTTCCCTTATCAGAGTCTACTTTTCGTGTAGCATATATTTTTGGAAATCGTTCGTGAGTAACCACCAGAAAAGGGAATGTTTTATCGTCCTTTAATAAGATATTGAATTTAGGCTGATTTTCTTTAACTAGGTTGTTTTCTAGCAGCAAGGCATCGTATTCAGAATTTACAATGGTGACCTCAATGGTATCTATCTGACTGACTAGTCGTTGTGTTTTTTTATTGAGTAAGTTTTTATTAGTAAAATAGCTAGCTACTCGATTTTTCAAAACCTTAGCTTTGCCTACATATAAAAGAGTACCGGAAACATGAAAAAATTTATAAACACCCGGTTCTTTGGGGATATGGTTGTAAGAAGTTTTATCAAACTGAAAATGTTCCATTTAGAATATGTCACCTTCATTGACGATGTCATAATAGGTTGAATCTTTTCCGTAGGTACCCTTATAAATATTACAATCTAATTCGACATTGATTTTTGTAGAGGGTGGAGCGAAGGGTCCTCGCTCATAATCGAGCGTTGAGTCCTGATAGGCTTTTAGCATGAAATTTTGCCAAATGGGTCGGGCAGTGCGGGCCCCTTGACCCAAAACCCATTCCCTGAATCTAATACTCCGCTCATCTCCTCCTACCCATGCGCCAGCTACTAGGTCTTTGGTGACACCTATAAACCAACCATCTGAACCATTTTGTGTGGTACCCGTCTTAGCACCTATATCGTTATTCTCTTTTAACCAAGGATCAACCGATACCCCTGATCCACCACGCTCTTCTATGGCTCCTTTGAGCATATGTAACATGAGATTAGCTGTTTGCTCGTTCAACGCTTCCCGCGTTTCAGGAATGAAATATTGAAGAATATTCCCATTTTTGTCAGCAATTTTCGTAATGTATTCAGGTTTGGTAAAATTCCCCTTGTTGACAAAAGTAGCATAGGCGCCCACCAGTTCATAAAGAGAAACATCATCTGTGCCAAGACATAATGAAGGTACCGCATTCAGTGGACTGGTAAATCCCAATTTTCGGGCATAATCAACTACATTGCTTGGTCCAACTTTACTCATAATAAAAGCGGTAATGGAGTTTACAGATCTGGCCATTGCTTGTCTGATCGTCATGACTTCTCCGCTGTATTTGCCGGACGAATTATTTGGACGCCAGACAGGGGGGATTTGTCCAGGTACGGCGTAGCTGACGGCAGCGTCTACGACCTCGTAGCACGGCGAATAGCCATTGTCTATGGCGGCGGTATATACAATGGGCTTAAAGGTAGATCCAGGTTGACGTTTGCCTTGCTTTACGTGGTCATATTGAAAATATTTATAATCAATGCCGCCAACCCAAGCTTTAATATGACCAGAATTTGGATCCATCGCTAAAAACCCAGCCTGTAGAAAGCGCTTATAATAGCGCATAGAATCGAGCGGGCTTAAAATGGTGTCTTTTTCTCCATCCCACGAGAAAACTTTAATTTTTTTAGGTTGTTCAAGGTAATATTTGATCGAATCAGGGGCATCTGAAAATTTAATTTGTAAATTTTTGTAAGTGGCCGTTCGCTTGATAGCATTTTCCAAAAAACCCTTGATTTCCTCATTATTTTCATTTATCCAGGGGTTTTTATCCTCCCAATGCACTTCGAATAAAGCCTGTAAACGACTCATTTCTTCAGCGACGGCTGTCTCCGCATGTTTTTGTAATCGGCTGTCCAAGGTGGTATATATTTTCAGTCCATCATTGAAAAGATCATAACCATTTTCTTTGCACCAATTCATCAGTCTATTCCTGATCACTGAGCGAAAATAGGTGGCCAGTCCTTGGTGCTGATTGTCGACTTTATAATTAAGAATGAGTGGTTTTCGTACTAACGAGTCGTATAATGACCTTTCAATAATATCATATTTTAAAAGGTTATACAATACTTCAGTTCTTTTGGCTTTGGCATCCTTGGGATTATAAACAGGATTGTAGCGGGTAGGCTTATTGATGGATCCAATGAGGCTGGCTGATTCTTGGTAATCAAGTTCTGAGGGGAGTTTGTTAAAAAAGGTTTTGGCAGCAACCTGTATGCCAAAGGAATTAGAACCATATTCTACTGTATTTAAATACATGGCGAGAATTTCTTCTTTGGTATACGACTGTTCCAATTGAAAGGCAATGATCCACTCTTTCAATTTGGTAACAATTTGCCCTAAACTAGAAATAGCATATATCGCCCCTTGATTTTGAGAATTGGTACCATATAAATTTTCTGCTAATTGCATGGTCAGCGTACTTCCACCGCCTTTAAATTGGAAGGTTAATTTTCCAAAGATCGCTCGAAGTAAAGCTTTAAGATCTATTCCCGAATGCTCTTTAAATCTATAATCTTCGGTTACCAATAAGGTACTGATTAATTCAGGAGAAAGTTCATCGTAAGTAATAGCCGTTCGATTTTTCCTAAAATATTTTCCAAGAGAGACGCCGTCGGCACTTATCAATTCAGATGATAAATCTGTTTTGGGTTTTTCTAAATCGCTTAAACTAGGAAGCCCTCCAAAAAGGCCCAGAGTATCATTTTTGACCATATAAATAAATGTGGGCGCACCTATAAATATTGAACAAAATAAAAGCCAGAAGAAAAGGCTCATTATACGAATGTATTTTTTTTGATTCATGCTAATAATACTTGTCAAAAAATGTAAGGTAGGAGTCTAAGTCTTTGGTCTTATAAAAGATGTCAAAATTTTCTTTGGTCATGATGAGGTTGATCCATTTTTCTTTTTCAGCGGAAGTAAGCAGGTTTGCTTCAATTTCAGAACGAAAT
>Ga0115558_1001701_pt1 | contig 13370 bp, 7 predicted proteins | sample COGITO_mtgs_1104_4_FD_87279 | JGI IMG/M metagenome (GOLD analysis project Ga0115558, IMG submission 87279) | Pelagic marine microbial communities from North Sea - COGITO_mtgs_110426 | ecosystem: Environmental > Aquatic > Marine > Epipelagic | place: Germany:Helgoland, sampling site Kabeltonne... | reverse complement strand
TTCTTACCAACTCTTTCAATAAAGTAATCAACACCATTAATCTCAAAATTAAACTTACAATCAAATTTAGATTTAGAATAGTTAAGAACGTCTAATGCTTTGGAAGTACGAGAACACTTATCATATATACAAAATGAAAGTGCATCCCATAATGAAGACTTACCACTTGCATTGGATGCGAATATTCCATATGCACCTTTCATCTGAGTGAAGTCTATTACATTGTCTGCACCATACGAAAACATATTAGAGAACTCAAATGTCTTTGGTTTCCATATAGTATTTTTCATACCGACTGATGTTCCTAATTTTTGATTTATATCGTTATTGATATTTCTAACTACATCTAGATGGTCGTCACTTAAAACAAATCTAGCTGATAGGTAATCTTCAATAAGTTTATTCTGAAACCCAACGTCTCTTACGTTCTGTAATATAATATTAGAACCACCACTATAATCTTTTGTGTCAGTAATTACTTTTTGGATTGATACCTCTTGCACCTTTCTACCTACTCTAATTTTAGATAGTACTTTTTTAAGTTGGGATTGGGTCGTATCCTTCACTCTAACCCTCATACGGGGCTTATTTGGGATAGTTGGGTTACCAACTATGTTTCCACTCTCTACATCAACTGTAATGTATCCGTAATCATTGTGAATGGGAACAAACTCAGACTCTTTTGTTTGAACATCCCATACCAATATACCATGCTCTGGATATTTTGCTTCAGAGTGATTCTGCATTATAGTTGAACCACAATACTTAATTGTACCTTCTGAATTTAGCGATTGATTTGGAACGTGAATATCTCCTAATAAAACTAAATCATACCCATTAAACGAGTCTACGTTTACATTTTTGTTTTCAATTTCAAACCCATATTCAGTTTTCACCTTATCTACTGGTGCATGATATAGTGCAATTTTATAATCACCACTAACTTCTTCCGATGGGATGATTTCTTTTGATTCACCAAAGACTGATGAATGTGAGAATGATATACCACCCATTGACCACACACCATCGTTTTTTAGATAGTGTAAGTTTGTATGTTTTAATGCATTTACAATCGGCGAAAGTGCATCTAATCGAGATGGGTTATTTAAATTTGCATCGTGATTACCTGGTATTAATAACGTAGGTAACATATCTGCTAATTTTGTTAGAAACGTCTGAGTCATTTCGATAACCTCTGGCGTCATATCTGTTTTAGCATGAACTATATCACCACAAAGAACAATAACGCTATCATCGGTTTTAGTAGTTTTGATGTATTCGTACAGTCGTTCGAATACTTCTATATACTCTTTATGTCTTTTTAAATTTCTAATATGAACATCTGCAATGTGGTAAATCTTTTTGATTTTGCCATCATACTTAATTCTTTTTGATTTTCTCATACACCTAATAACTTATACTCCATTAACTTTTTTAAAGAAAGTAATTCGGTATTTTTAATTTTATTATTAATATTATTAAAACCCATATCTGATGGGTCTGATTCGTTTAGTTCAACAATGTGAACATTTACACCATTATTCATAAGAGTTTCTGCGAAACGTATAGCATTCTTAAACGCGTCTGAATCTAATGCAAGGTATACATTTTTCACCCCTTTATTTATTATTTTCTTCTGCAGTTCCGATTGTGGTGATTTACCAAACAATGGGATACTATTCATTCTAACTGCTATCGCATCAAATACTCCTTCACATATTACAATTGGTAAATCCCAATTAACAAACATCTCAAATCCTACCACATCTTTAGATACATCTGGATTCTTATGTTTAAATGTCGTATCATAAAAACTTCTACCTACAAAATAATTTAACATTCCATTCTCATCATAAGATGGAACTATAATTTTATGTTTATATATTCCTTCCTCACAATACCCTATTTGGTACTTCAGTATCTCTGCAGACGATAGACCTCGTCTATCTAAATAAGATAAAGCGTGTTTTCTTACGACTGATGTAGAATGTTTCCACAATGGAATGTATTCAGATGGGAGTTGAACTACCTTAGATTCTTCGGTAGTTGAATCTGTTTTGTATCTATACTTTCGTTTGAATATAGAGTTGTGTGCATCCCAAACCTCTTTAGATACTTTAAGTTTTCTGAAAAGAGAACGGATTGATTTACCTTTCTCATCGGATATCCAACAATGCCAAGGGTTATTTGCATCAGAGTTTAATTTTATATTTATCTCTAATTTGGGCTTATGGTGATTCGCAAATGGAGACCAAAACGCATAGTTGTCTCCACTTGTTTTTTTGGCTTTACCCAAAATAGATTCTAATAAAGAAAGCAGTTTCTCTTCCATATAACTACAAATATACAAAAAATATTTGGATTATCCAAAGAAATTTACTTTTTCTTTTTCATCTATCCACGATTGTGGTATTTCCTTACCAGCCCATTTGAACCCATGCTTCTCACACCATTGGGAATATGTAGTTTTAGACCCCTTATATATTTTACCATTTGGAGATTGTAATACGAACCGTAAATCCATATCAGGATTCTGTTCTTTTATTAGTAGATGTTTCTTTCTGTCCTCTGGAAGAAACCAACCTTTCGACTCGATGAAGATACCATTAGGTAATCTAAAATCGGGTCTGTAAGTGTGATTTGTTTGTGGTATGATGTACTTTACTTCGTGTTGTTCATATTCACCATCAATACCTTGTGATTTAAGTTGTTCATCTATACGAGTTTCTAATCCACTCTTATGTCCTTTAGACTTTTGGATGTGACTCCAATTACCTTTTGCCATATTTTATTTTTTAGTTTGAAAATAATAGTTCATTCCAGATGTGTTGTCCTCCCACTCATCCTCTGCATCTGCAGGGGGTAATGAACCAGTAGTTGGTGTTCCAAATGGGCCATCTAAATCAAATCTAACTTTTACGGTAATATCTACATCATCTCTATTTTTAATTGCAGATGCTAATTTACCAACTGCCAATAAATCACCATTCGGGTTATATAATCCAATCGTTGTAAAATAAGGTTTGAAATCAGACCCAGTAACAAATGATTGTAAAAACTGACTATTTGGGTTTTGGCCTTCTTTCAATGAAGGATTTGATGATACATTAAATTCGTTTGAGCCTACTTCACATAATACAGATGTTTCATATAATAGTTTTGTAGACTTATATTTAGTAGTCCAACCAAAATCATCTCCATAGTCCCAACTACCACTTGCGCCTGTCCATACATTTTTGTATATAGGTCGTGGGTCTGATACGACCATAAGTCCATGTTTATAAAATACTTCACCGACTACATTCGTTTGGTATGCTGAACCCGTAACATAATCGTTATTCGATAGTCCTTCAATTTGAGATTCAGTTAATCCTTTTTTATAAATTCTAACCTCATCCATAGAACCACTAAGTACACCGAGTCCGTTGGTGGAAAAATTATCAAAGCCATCTGATAGATGTCTTGCACCAAATAACATATCATCTGTGTTTGCTATTTGTGATTTTAAGTTTATTGATGATGATACTTCTTTTACACCATCAACCCATAATTCTAAAAGAGAGCCTGTTTTGTTAAATACAATATGGTGTTGATTTGCATCATTTATAGCAGTAGATGAGGTTACTTCTATGTTTCTCTTCCCATCTGATATTGTTGCAACAACTTTACCATTATCAGACGTATTTTGATTGTATACTTTTAAATCAAATGGAAATATTGGATTGTTTCTATTTCTATGTCTAAGTACATTTTTTAGTTTTTTATCTTGTCCATAATCTCTAAATGTTCCTGATTTGTTAACCAGCCAATTGTAATTTACAACATCATCAGATTGTGATGTTGGTAATACAGTCCATAGTGAGATTGCGTAATTGTTTATTTTAAAAAAATCTAATTGTTTGTTATGGTCTACTCTAATATAGGAATCAGACCCATTAAATGTTACTTTAGTTCCAGATGGTAATTCATTTAATCCAGTTGTATTAATACCTGGTGTATATGACAGCCCTTTACCATACGCATGGTGTTCGTACCCACTCCTATCTTCAATGATATTATCTAATGATGTTTTTCTGAATACCACTTCATCGTTAAATCCCCAATAACCTGCTAAATTTGAGAATAGTGCATATGAGCCGGTATCTAAATCTGAATCATATAAATGACCATGCTGTTCATTTAATTTAATATCTAATATGTTAATCTGGTCTGTATGAGAACCGGTATTACTATAATCAGTAATACCTATTGAGTGTGGTTTAATACCATCACCCATTCTATTATGTGGTACTGAGAAGATTGATGCAGTTGCATATAAGTCTCTTTCCATACCTGCTCTGTGTTTAAAGAACATTTGATTTAATCCAGACCATACAACTTTTTGATGTTTAACTTTTAAAAATTCAGTTGAGTTGGAGTTTGAATTATCAATCTGGTCAATTTCCCTATATGCAGGTAATCCTATAGATTCAGAAATATTAATTTTTTCTTTATAAAATGGCGATATACCCCTTAGTACAGATATAGAATTATAATCAGTTCTATAGTTGACGTTGGTTACAATCCACCTCTTATGGGTGTTATAAGGGTAGAGTTGAAATCCACCACCATTTATTGGTTTTAGTGCTTCTGCCATATATTAGTCCTTAGATTCTACTATAAATATAGATTTATAATTTATTAATACTAAGGTTTGGGTATAAACAAAAATTGCCGTAAATATAATAAACACTTACGGCAATTTAAATTATATATTGTTAGTTATTAAAAGTCTAATTTAACCTTAACTAATACTTCATTAGAAAATGATTTAAGAATTGGTTGTGATAACTTAGCAACTCCTAATAATTCTTGTGAACTATTGTACAATCCAACCGTTGTGATATATGATTTAGGATTGTTCGCAAATGTAGGTTGTCTGAATGCACCATTAGACCCAGTTGTAAATGATGGATTATTTGAAAAGTTATACTCAGCATTCTTAGCTCTTACGAAATAGAATGTTGATTGAACTTTCTCTTCGTTTCTTGCAGCGAACCCATTGGAATCGCTGATTGCAGCTGCTCCACTAATAGAGGTGAATAACTTAAATGCATTATCACCATTAATGTTTGAACCAGTAACTGTACCGAAGTTTACGGCTGTGTTCAATGTATCCGCATTTAGAATGATAACACCCTGCTCTGGAAATACTTGTCCATAATAAGTTTTAGGTGAATACACTCCATTAAGGATTGAGCCCGATACTAAGTTATACGTTCTACCAATTTGGGTTGCAGCTTGTTGAGTATCACCACTATCATCAATTAGTTCAATTACTGTGTTTGAAGCCGAAACCGCAATATTAGAACCTGTATTATAAATGTTTGGTCGTGACCCACTCAACTCTGCTAAAGTTAATTCAAAATTACCAGGGTCTAATCTATCTTTTATTCTAGCTCTGTTTATGTTGATTGCATAGATGTGTTCAGATGCAACATCATTAAAAGTAAATGTTCTTTGATTATCTGGAAGTAAGATTTGTGCATATTGTGAATAGATTGCATTAGATGGTGAATCTTCATTCTGACCCAATGAACCACTACCAGCATCATGACCATACGTTACTGAGAATTGTGCTTCAGATGTTGATGTAGTAGATATCCCATCATAAATCTCATAATAATATTGCTTCTGAGTAGCTGATTGTGCTGAAGATGTGTGGAATGATGTTAACGTTCCTACGTTACCACTCCATAAACCTCTCGTTACTTTTTCTACACCACCTTCTACAACATCCCCTACTTTAAATGCTGTATAAACTCTTTTTGATGTATTGAACGAACCTGCTGGTAAAACTGCCATATCTATTTCCTTTTAAATTTTATCTTCTAGACACTAAATTGTGAATCCAATGAGTTACCTACTGCAATATCATCATTGTTAGTTACTGTTAATGTAATCTCAGAACGACCACCCGTTTCATTACCAATTATAAATAATTTTGTTGAAATATCAGTATTGTCTGCTAATATTTTTGAAGTAATTGTAAAGTCAGAATTTGTACTGATAGTAACACTTCGTCTATCTTCAGTAGCACCCACCATATCTTCGTTATTTGCAATTCCTGCACCATCACCTATAATAGTGGCTGCGTCTGAGTTAAGTAGTGTTACTGTGTATCCTAATGTTTCGTTACCACCATTAATAGTTGAAATTGTGACTGTTTGTCTCTTTCCACCTTCTGATAATGTTACTGAAGTTGGATTTGTTTCTATGATAGGTATACGGATTGTATTTTTTGGTAAAGTTAAAAGTTTGTATCTCAATGAATAGTTCTCATCGGTTACTGCCTCTACGATTGGCATATTCTCTATGATTACACCATAGTAATCTGACCCTAGTGGATGTGCTGGATTCCATAGTTCATAATCAACTTCGTCATCTGCTAATGCAAATTGACTGATTGTAAAGAAATCTCTTCCTTTTGCTAATAACTCTCTACCTTTTTTGGTGAGAATAGCGTCTACCGTTATCGATGAATTGTCTAAGTATCCCATTTTACTTTACCTTTTTGTAATATTAATCACTAATAAATATGTAAATAAATTAAATTAAGTTATATTTTTTTAAGTTTACTTTCTGTATGATATGTAATCTTCTTCTGTGTTGTCTTTATTGAGGTCTCTCCGTAGTATTTCCAACTTATCATTTTTCATTTGGTCTTCCATTTCTTTTTTAGAATCAAATGGTTTGATGAGAATATCACCTTGCTCAGTATAAGTGTTTATATCAAAATCAGATTCTTCACTTTCGACAATATCTCTATGTGGAACTATTGGTCTACCCATTCTGATTTCCATCTCTTCAAATTCTTTCATTTGTCTTTCAACTGGATTTAGTTTTGTAAGTTGTGTATTAATAGCAAGTTTCTGTTGTTGTTCTATAACTATTTCTTCTTCAAAAAAAGTTTGAACTTCCTTTTCGCTTATTTTATTTAATTTTAAATTACCTTCAGTTTCTTTACGTTTCTTTTCTTTTTGCAATCGAGTTAGTTTCTTCTTTTGCAATTGTGTCAATTTGGTTTTGTTTTGTTTCTTCTTTTGTTTTGTTTCTGTTTTTATACGTTCAGTATCACCATCATTTATATTTTTGTTTCCTACAAATTCTGGAAATTCAGTTTTAAGAAATACCTGAAAGTCAGATATCATTAATTGGATGTCCTCATCAAATAATAGTCTGCGTTCTTGTTCCTCAATTTCTGCATTATTGAAATCATCAATTCTAGCATCACCCATCTTTCTTCGAGTTTCTTCTTCTAATAGTAAGCGTGCTTCGTCAGATTCGGATAATCTATTTTTATTTTTATCAAATACCTCTACGGTTGGAATCGGTGTGGGTTGGGAAATAACTGCGTCCGAAACTTCTTGTATGGGTGTTGCATCTTCTGATTTTATAAATTTATTATCATCTATTAACTCACCAGTGTCAACAACAGTATCTAATGGTTTAATAATAGATTCCAAGTCTGAATCACTAATTGATGGTGACATTGGCGGTTGAGTCATAGGTCTACCTATCAACGTATTTAACTTTGATTTGATAACATCAAATATACTTTCGTTATCGACCTTACGATTACTGTTATTTTCTAATGGTTCTTCCATATCAATAAATATTAAACATCACCAAATGTTGGATTGTCTGATAATGGTGGTTCGTTCAAATCAGATGGTGGTTGATTGGGTCTGTTTATTCTATCAAATTCCCCACGATTACGGTCTACTTCTCTACCAATTTGAGTGGTTCTGCCTGTAATTACATCTGGTCTATTTATAATATCAAATTCATCTCTGCGCTGCTGCTCCATTTCAAAACGCAGACGTTGTTCTTCAAACCTTATATCAAATTGTTCTCTTCTAGAACCTTCTATATTTTTTAATCTTTCAATTTCTTTTCTAAATTTACGTTTGGCAGTCTTATACTCTTGCATTCGTTCATACCTAATACTTTCATTAACTTTTAAATCTTCTAATTTGAGAATTCGTAAGTTTGTAGATACATCTACATCTAAGTTACCTTCGTCACCCGTTTGAGACGTTTTTATTAATACATTAGGGTCTGCTTGAAACACTTCTATAACTGGCCTACCATCGGGTGTATCGGGTGAATTAGTTGTCAATGAGTCAGATGTCATCTTACACCCCAAATATCTTAAATTGTGAATCGATAGTGGTAGTTCATCCGTTGATACTTGTGATGGTATTAATGATGATGAATACGATAATCGCATAGATGCTGATAATGATGAACTATAAAAATATACACTCTTTAATGCATACTTTGATTGCTTTGAATTAATTACAGCTGAGGCAGTTGGACTATAATTCCAATAACCATTTGAACCTGTAGTCCAATTATCACCAAATCCCACATCTGCAGATGATGAGTAGTTAAGTATTGTGTATCTATATGTAGATGGTGAATACATATCCTTAATCTGTGGGTTACCAACGTTTTCTAAATCATCTCTCTGTGCAGTAATGTTACGAATTAGAGATGTATCAATACTTGATGTATAATCATGTTTAGATGCTGCTATATTCTTATGGTTAGTTGTTATGGTGGTACTATTCCCTATGTATTCAGCACTCTGACTTTGTTTACTATTTACTATTGTAGTTTCATATCCTATATATTTGGCACTCTGGCTCTGTATACCACTTACTATTGTAGTATTATATGTTAAATATTCGGATGTTACATTTTTGTCAATCACACCTATTTCTGCATCGTATTGTGGGTTTGTATAAGATAAATTTGATTTTGATTTAATCTTAGGTCGTTCTAATATATGTGGTTCAATTAAGATACCTGAATTGTAATCCGCTCTTGCGGGCATCGTTTGTCTGATTTGTTCAAACACCGACATATCGTACCTAGCTAAGATATTAATAGTACTATTAATTAAATTTTTAGAACTATATTTTTTAAATACTTGTCTACGAACGTAATCCAATTCTTCATTCTGTTCGGTGAATCCTTCCCTCCTATCAGGATTACCAATATAATCATCTATCTCAAAATAACCAGTATGATTGTAGATATCTTCGTTATACATTTTTGTAGCAGAAAGATATACACCAACTTCATTTGAATCTACAGGTGCAGAATCATATTGTGATTTTTCCTTTTTTTGTTCTGGACTTAATATACCGGTTAGTCTATTCGATTCTACCCTAACTTTATTATTCATAATATTGTTAGCACCTGCCGATGGGACTTTTGTATAATACTCCTCAGTTACACCTAACAAATCATCGTTTTCAAAACTGAATAATGATGCGGTTAATGGTCTATCATCATTTAATGTAGTTATTCTCTGATTTGGGTGTTGTGACAGATGTGAATCTGGATTTGTTATTGTTTTTAAGTTAGAATCTGGTGTGAATCTAAACTTCAAATCAAAGTAAGATGATGTTGCAGAGTTACCATGATATGTTTCTCTTGATAATGTATGTTCATCAATTACAATATCTTTAAGTGGATTCGCCCAATATCTTAGTTCTTGTATAGAACCACTCATAAATTCAGCATCGGCCCAAATGGATGGTGTGTTTGATGTTGGTAACGTATTACTAAGTGTTACTGTACCACTACCAGTCCATGCTGCATTGTATGATGATTCACTTGAACCATCGATTGATATACTAGCCGACTTACTTACTGATATTCTATCTTTTTTATTTTTACGATAAATTAACTTATATTCATTATCAGATGTTATATCATCAACTGAAGTTTCTCTTTGTACTAACAATGTACCCATATTAGAATCAAAGACTGGCACATTACTAATTGATGCTGATTTATAACCACCACTACCACTTAGATAAAAGTGAATATTACCCTTACCCGATGTTCTTGATGTTGGTTCTAATAATACTGCAAAGTCAGAGCCTTTTTGTAATAGTGATGAGGTTCTAATTAAATTTTGTTGAAACTGAAGTTCAATTGTGTCAATTGGGTTTGGGTCTCTATTTAAATATGTTATTGGGTTTATATCATTTACTTTACCCCAAGGAACTGTTATGTAATTATCAGTATCCATTCGTAGATGATACACAAACTTATCATGCTCCCAAATATGTCGTTTATCCTCAATAGCAGGCCCACCATACTCCCTAATTGATAAGAATGTTTGTGGGATACCGTAAGTAGATATAAGTGCTTTTACTGCTCTAGCAGAACCTTTTGTTTTTAAGAGATATGGTATATTGTTTACAATCCTTCTCCAAACTTCATAGTTAATTTGCTCATGTGGTTTAGATGCTAATGAACCTGATTGAGTTGGGTTACCGAACTTATCAGTACCTACTGCAAATTTCCATAAATCAGAACGGTCTTTTCCATGTGTAAGTTTCCAACCCATTGATTTTGCTACATCATATAACATCTCATTTGGCATACCATCGTATGGGTGCTCTTCTCTATTATTAAGTGATGTTAATGCTTTAATGTAACTCCATGTAATATCATAATGATGTCCAATCATATCTACGAATAAAACATAATCAGAATTTAAAGGGTCTTCTACAATTGATGCCGGAATCATTTTTGTTAATCTTGCATCGTTAAGTGCATCGAAAATACTAGCCGAATCTATTAGTCCATTGTAGTGTGATATTCCTTGTGATGATGTCACACTATATAATTTCTTAGGGTATTCAGAGTAGTGAGGCCAGGGTGTTACCACATAAGATGATGCACTATAATGTGTATATAGTGAGCCGGTTGTTTCTTTATATGCCCAACGCTCCCATCCATCCATACCACTAATAACATTCCCTTTCCTAATTAGGGATTGTGATATGTTGGTTAACGCAGTTGAACCACTAACTCGATTTAATGTTGATATTCTCTTATCATATGACTCTATTAATTCTAATTTGTATTTTAAGTTATTCACTCGCTCTACTGCTGATGAATAGTTTGTAAAGTTTTTAAAATTAGAATAATCAACATTTATATCAACACCACCAAAAGAACCACTAATGTATTTATCAATAATTTGTTGAGATGTTGATAGGTTGGTATCTAATAATGTATTCCATGTCTTAAAATCAGTACCTTGTGATTTGCCATAATTACCTAAATCTATTTTAAAGTTAGGAGATGAGAAATTTTCAAATGTTTTTTGCTTGGCGTATGGGTATGATATTACTCTTTCAATGTAATCTTCTCTAATTTGTCTTTGTATGGTTGATACTTTAGTTTCTAACCTACTAGGTAGAGGGGTATGTAATTTGACAACTACACTTAATGGAGCATCGGGTGTATCTTTGGTTGGTGAATAAAATTTAAATTTAGAAAATGGTTCAGTTCCATAATACACATTATCAAAAATATTATCTTCAACTTCGATGTCAGCATCAATGTCATATCGATTATCAAAGTCTTGAGCGGTTTTTGATAAAAATACAAGACTACCATTTGCGTCACGTTGTTGAACAAATTCAATTTTATCATTTGGTATTGTTACACTATCTGTAACCCTATCAGTAATTATAGATGTGAATCTAGTTACTCTACCTGTTGTTTTTCTTGTGTCTTTAAAAACCTCTACCCATATATTATCATCTTTATCTATTTCAGATGGAAAATATGTAACACCCCTTCCTTTGTATGTTGAAGTTGGGTGTTTTGGATATCGTGCTAATTCCCCACCTATATTATTATTAGAAAATTGAATATCTGTGATTGTCAGTAAATCGTTATTACCAAAACTTAAAACTAAATTGTTTTTATTAACAGTTTCGTAACCATTTAACTCACGTAAAGAGTTTAGGTCACCCTCAGTTACTTTTAACTCAATCTCAGTAGAGTCAGATGATATGTTTATTATTTCTAATTCAGGTGAATATGGTTGTAAAAAATTGTATACAATATTATAAGTTCCCTTATCACCACCACCTTGACGCACATCAATCTCTGGTGTTAAGATTATATCATATGTGGATTCTGTACCATTAGATGTTTCATAAAATATTTGAGATATTTTAGTGTCTATTAATGAATCATTGGAGTATACATTTTTATGTACATATGATTTGTCTAAAATTGTTTTTTTAATAGAACCCTTTGAACTATTTAAACGAGACAGCTCATCCAATGTATAAGTCGGTACGTTTGATACTGGAGACCGTTCGGCAGTCAATATGTCTTTTTTCTGATATCTATCTATTACCATCTATGTCCAATTTAAATAGTTTATAGTTGTACTTATCTAATAAACGTTTTCCGTTGTATAAATCAAACACCATATAAGAGAATTGAGTTCCTATCCAATTTGTGAATTTACCTCTAAGAGTTGGTTTCTCAACAACACCCATTTTGTATCCCATATATTCTGTCCAAGATTTGAACAACCAATATGCGAATTTAGTATTGTTAGGATTTTTCCTCATATACTTAACAACTTTTCTTGCCCACATTTGATATCCAATTACCAATTTAGGGTCTTTTTTCATCATCATATCACCATATCTCTCATCAGCATCCCATAATTCTTCTGTTAAGAAACCTTGTCTGTATAATTCATTACATATAATTTTAGCAAGAGTAAACGGTGATGGTGGTGGTGTTGTTGTTGTTGTAACTACAGGCGTTGCGGTAACTGCGACCGGTGGTGTTCCTGCAGTAGTAGAAAGAATTTTAAGGTTCAACGACTTACGTCTGTTATCGTAATTACTCTGTGTCCTATTGAGCTCATTAATCCTGTCTGATTGAACGCGTTGCGCAACGGTAAAACTATTTCTAGCTCTGTCTCTTTTTGTTCGGTTGTCTGCCCGTTCTTTTCTTCTCCATTTGGGAGTGTTATCGTAGATTATTTGACTTTGGTTCAGGAAATTTGCTGCAGCCACAGCGGACGCAGTTGCGAGTGATGCCGCGGTTTTAGCACTATCCAATTTTGATTTAATATCCCTTTCTAAATTAGAAAAATAAGTTGGTGTTCTATAAACATCAATGGTTTTATAGAGTTTTATTTTTTCACCTTTATTATTATACCCATCTGGTACTGTTATATTTCCAATTGCGACTGCGGCTGTACTTTGTGTTTTGTCTTCTAAACCATATTGGTAAACAATAGGAGTAGGTTGAAATATCTCAGGCCATGATTTATTACCAATACCGGTACTAACAGTTGGGGTTGTTGTGGAATTTCCTTTTGTTACAGTTAAAACACCAGTATTTGGGTTAATAATTATATTACCATCCCATGTATTAAGTGTGAAAGGAGGTGCAAGTCTTTGAATTTCCGAATCAACGTTTTCTGGTTCTAATAAATCTACTTCAAATATTGACTTTTCACCACTTATGTCGAATTCTTC
>Ga0115558_1001698_pt1 | contig 13389 bp, 10 predicted proteins | sample COGITO_mtgs_1104_4_FD_87279 | JGI IMG/M metagenome (GOLD analysis project Ga0115558, IMG submission 87279) | Pelagic marine microbial communities from North Sea - COGITO_mtgs_110426 | ecosystem: Environmental > Aquatic > Marine > Epipelagic | place: Germany:Helgoland, sampling site Kabeltonne... | reverse complement strand
GTTGATCAAGGGATAATCAAAGATGAAGATGCCGAAAGTCATCCTCAAAAAAATCAAATACTCAAGGCTTTAGGAATTCGTGAAGATGTTGACGCAACGGTTTGTGATTCTCCCATTCAATTAAAAGTTGGAGATACATTGTTGATGTGTTCCGATGGGTTATCGGGTTTGGTGACAGATTCAAGAATGGAGGAATTGGTAAATGAAAACAATGTGCAGCAAAGTGCTGTGAATTTGATTAATGAGGCCAATCAAAATGGGGGAGACGACAACATAACCGCTGCCCTTATATCCATCACCGAAAGCCCTTTTACTGCATCCGTATTTAGACATTTCAATCCAGTGAGTTTTAATGCTACTGCAACGGTAGATGTGTCGGAGGATATGAGTGAAGAGCCTAAATTTTATCAGAATACCAAACTGATGGTCATTCTAGGTAGCTCAGCTGTTGTTTTGATTGCTTTTTTAACCTTTATGCTTTGGCCTAAGAATGAGGAAGTCAAAAATGTGGGTAATGGAAATCAAGATAATACTAAAATCGTTCAACTTAATAAGGATACAATAAAGGGCTTAAATCCCCAAGACCTTACAGGTTTGCAGGAAAATGAAACTGTTTTTTTAGATAAAAATAATGATACGTTAATAGATAAAACATATTATTGTGAAGGTTTTGATGTGGAAATAAAAGACGGTAAAATTCATAGTAAATCCAGTGCTACCAATGTTAGTGGTACCCCAAGTACATCAAATAAAGAGCCAAACAGGGGTTTGGCTAACCCAACTTCGAATGGCACTTCAAATAATAGTTCAAACACAAACAATCCTGTAACGGTTGAAGATAAAACTGATGAGGAATATATGGCACAAGGTTTTTACATTGTTCTAAATGCAGAAGATAATTTAAGTAGCATATCAGAAAGATTTGGGATCAAACAAGATTCTTTAAAGCTGTGGAATGAGATTGAGGATCCTACAACTGACGTTCAATTGGGTGGTAAAATAGTTCTTCAAAATCCAAAATTAAACCAATAAAATGGTTGAAGAAGTTTATTAGATGAGAAGAATCGGACCAAATATCGAAATTGTTGAATCTCTGAATGAGGGAGGTACTGCATCAATCTATTTGGGGGTGAATACCTGGTCAGGGCGTCCTGTAGCCATAAAAGAGCTCAAATCTGATTTTTTTAAGAACGACTATGTTCGTGGTAAATTTATAGAAGAGGCGAATCAGTATCTTTATCTGAATCACCCAAATATTGTTCGACTTATTGATTTTATTGACGAAAAGAGTGCTCAATACTTGGTGATGGAGTATGTGGATGGACAAAACCTTTTTGAATACCAGCGTAATGTGACGGGTCCCATGCCTGTTTCCATGGCGGCCTTATTGATATCAGAGGTATTATTGGCATTACAATATGCGCATGAAAAAAACGTAGTACATCTTGATATAAAGCCGGCGAATATCATGCTATCCAATAATAATGAGGTTAAGGTCTTGGATTTTGGTATTTCCCAAGACATGAACGGAAAGAAATCAGAAAAATTAATGGGAAGTCCATCATATATGAGTCCCGAACAGATTGATTCTAGAGACATCGATCATAGGTCTGATATCTATTCATTAGGAGTAACCCTCTACGAATTGATTACAGGCAGGGTACCTTATGATGATGTACAGAGTAGGGAAGAGCTATTTCATGCGATACGTTTAAAGCCTGTGCCATCTATTGGTAGAGATCATGCCATTAATCGAATTATTGCAAAATCAACAGCTAAGAGAAAGGAGGAGCGTTTTCAATCCTGTGATGAGTTTCGAAACTCACTTATACCATTGATAGATTAAATAAAAGAAAAGTTATGAGCTATAAATTAATAAAAGTAGGGAGAGGTTCGGACAATGATATTGTTATTAATCACGATGAAATTTCAACTCATCATGTCGAATTTTTTATGGATGAGTCCGGATTGGTTTTTATCACAGATATGAATTCTAAAAATGGCACTTTTATAAATAACCTTCGTTTGACAGAATCTTCTCAGCTTCAGCCCAATGATAAAGTGAGACTCGGTACAATTGAAATTGATTGGATGGACTATTTTCGAGTGAATCCCACAGAAAGTCCAGTGAAAACTAAAGTAATTGAAAGGGCAGGAATACCTATGTACGTCATAATTATTATGGTTGTTTTATTTTCATTTGGAGGTTTATATGCTTTAAACGAATTTGTATTGACGGATCAAAATACGAATGAATCATCTTCTAACTCATCGTCACAATCATCTTCTGGTGGTTCTAATGGAACTACTTCAGAAGATTCGGAATTAACCATTCCAAAAGACATTGAATACAATTATGATTGTTTGGGAACCGATTTACTCAATGAGGCAAGTGCACTTGAATCAGACTTAATCAATATGACTGGTATTGAAGTAACAGTTGAAGAAGAAGAAGAGGTAGGTAAAGAGGTGTATGATCAAATGAAAGAAGAATATGATTTCACTAATGGCGTTTATCTTAATCGTTGTCAAAGGATAATGGATAGATTGGTGCCTCACATTAAAGACGCAAAAGGTTTTAATTATAAAATCTATGTAATGGAAACGCAAATGATAAATGCATTCACTGTAGGTGGATATATTTTTGTCACAACCGGAATTATTGATTTTTCAAAAAATGATTCAGAACTGGCTTGTATCATCGGGCATGAGATTGCACACAACGAAAGAGGTCATATTGAGAAACAAGTGAAAAAAAATAAATTCAACCAGGGCTTATTTGGAGATGTTTTTGGTGAAGTCGCCACAGGATTAAGTAATATGTTTACTGCACCATTTAATCAAAAGAATGAAACTGAAAGTGATTTTTATGGAATTGGATATGCCTATGCCGCAGGATATGATCCATGTGTGTCTATTGAGCTTTGGAAGAGAATGAGTGAGGATGAGTCAGAATTCAATCATCTGGAAAATATGATGCGTACTCACCCTTTTTCTATTAAACGCTCAGAATGTTGTAGAAATCACATTGAAAGCAATTATAATAAAACTTGTCCATAATGAATAAGTGGGAGAAAAAACATACTATTTTCTCATTTGCCATTGTAATATTGCTTGGGCTTACCGCTTATTTATCTTTTACTTACCCTACTTTTGAAAAAGTTAAATCATTTCAATTATTAAAAATCAATCCAAATGGAACATTTGCTGCAGAGGCTATAATTGAGGTGAAATGTGACAATTGGTTTTCCTTTACTGGTCGCGAAATTGAGTTCAATATGTATTATGGCGACTCACTTGTTAGTACGGGTAAAATTGAAAAGGAAATTTCTTTTAAAAAAAACACCATTGTTGAACTTCCAATGAATTGCAATTTTAGGCCATCAGTATTTGGCAATGATTTAGAAACACTATTGTTTAAGGATACGGTCACATTTAATGCTGAAATTAAAGGAAAGTTCACTCTATTAAATGTAAGTTCATCAAAAGAGATGGAAGTGAAAATGCCGATGTCAGAATTAGCTGGCTCCATAGTTTCTGCAGCCATGTCTGATAAGCCAATCGACGTAGATTCTTTGACTATTGAATCCGTGTCGTTGACGAAAACCAAAATAGGTAATGTGTTTGTTTTTGAGAATTCAATGAGTATTGATTACACTGTAAAAACGATAGAATTTTCTGTGTTTGCTGATGAAGAATTGGAAAATGAAATCAGTACAGGGAATTACGAAGTGAATCAATTGATTAAATCAGGTGATAGTGCATTTGCAAAAGGAAGTATAGTGATTGATAATATCAGTTCATTGAGTTCAGGTTTTGACAAGCTACGTAAAAGAGAATTGATTTATTACCTTTCCGGTATTGCTTTTATAGAAATTGGCGGTCATCAAATTCAAGTGCCTGTTGAGCAAAAGTTCTTGTTTAATCCATTGAATCAAAAAATTGAAATCATCAAATGAGCCAAAGTTTAAAATTAGGTATTGTAAATGGCGAGACTCGACTTTCGAAGTTTCGAATTGCGCCTAATCAGCAATTACTCATAGGAAAAGCAAAAACCAACGATATTGTCATTGATCACTCACATGTTTCCGGCCAGCATGCGCAATTGTTAATGGATGAGACTGGGGTATTACACATTGTTGATGTAGGGTCAACCAATGGAACATATGTAAATGGTCAAAAGTTAACGGTCGGCTCTCCGTTTCAAATCACAGGTCAAGACAAAATTGTTTTAACGAAATCTCAAAATATTCGCCTTGTTTTTAACCCTGATGCTCATGTTTTTAAAGTAAAAAGCCCTAAACCAAATGGTGGCGGCAGAGAAATTTTTCAAGACACAGATCTTATTAGTCTTCTAAGAAATAAATCAGTTATTACGATTGGTCGTACGGATCAATGTGATCTTCAGATTGATCACCCTACCATAAGTAGGCTTCATGCAACGATAGAAAAACGAAGCAATGGAAAGTATGTGATTACGGATAAAGGATCCATGAATGGCACCTTTGTTAATGGTCATAGAGTAAAGGGAAAGGCTCAGGTGAGTGAAAAGGACCTTATTTTTATTGGTCGGTTTAAAATTTCCTTTAGGGGAATAGCCCAAGACATCTCAAAGTCATTAACCATTTCGGCTACCAATATTGAAAAAACATATCCTAATGGATTTGTTGGACTTAAAAAGGCAAGTTTCACCATAGCATCATCGTCATTATTAGCTGTTATGGGGCCGTCAGGTTGTGGGAAATCCACCTTATTGAAAGCTTTATGTGGTGATTCTCCTGCAACTTCAGGAGAGGTGAAATTATTCGATCTTGAATTGAAATCCAATTACGATTATTTAAAAACCCAAATTGGCTATGTTCCTCAAGATGATATTGTACATAGGCAGCTTACTGTGCAACAGTCTTTGTATTATGCGGCAAAGCTTCGTTTGCCTTCAGCTAAGGATGCCCAAATCGAAGCCAAAATAAAGAGCGTACTTCAGCAATTAAATATTGAATTTATTAAAGACAATCTTGTTGGTAAAATAAGTGGTGGGCAAAGAAAGCGTGTGTCTATAGCTGTAGAATTACTGACGGATCCAATGATTTTATTTTTGGATGAGCCTACCTCTCCATTGGATCCTCAAACGATCGAGGAGTTTTTAGGGATATTAAGGAAATTAGCCGACAATGGAACAACTGTTATTATGGTGACACATAAGCCAGATGATCTTGAGTTTATGGATTCTGTAATGTTTATGTCAGCCGGAGGGCATTTGGTATATGATGATTCTGTTCATAATTATCTTTCGTATTTCGGTGTATCTAAAACGAGAGAAGTGTATCAAGAGTTAGATCAGAACTCTAAGAAATGGATTGATAAAAGAAACTCTCAACGAGGCGCTGAATCCAAAAGAATTGTTTCAACTCCTCCCGTGAAAAATGTAGGAAGTATTGATTTTATGCACCAGTTTTTTTGGTTGTCACGGCGTTATTTATCCATAAAGTTGAATGATAAGATGAATACGGCAGTCATGATCGGTCAGGCTCCAATCATAGCGATGTTGGTCTGTATTATTTTTGTGAATATTACCCAAGCTGTTCCCTTTCTCATGGCCATATCTGCGGTGTGGTTCGGTGCGAATAATGCAGCTCGAGAAATTGTAAGCGAATTGCCTATTTACAAAAGGGAACGAATGTTCAATCAGGGTATTTTGCCCTATATTTTTTCTAAACTTTTTGTCTTAGGAGGTTTTGCTGCTATACAATCCTTGCTTTTTATTGGAATCGTGTCTGTATTTTATTCTAATGCGACACCTCCGGATGTTGAATGGTTCAATCCGTTATCAAGTTTTCTCTGGATGCTTTTCATTTCTATTGCTGCGAGTATGATGGGTTTATTGATATCTGCTTTGGTAGACACAGCTGAAAAAGTGATGACTATTGTTCCAATTGCATTGATTCCTCAGATCATGTTGGCAGGCTTAGTGGCAAAAATCTCAAGTGGTTTTGTTGAATTCTTGAGTTATTTCACCTTGTCAAGGTGGGGAACAGAAGGATTCTCAATTATTCAAAAAGAGGTTATGGTTGGCAAAATGGAAATGAAGGAGGGGACAGGTGTCTTTGCTGATGACAATCCTCAAAAATTTATTGAGCCAGAAATGATTAAGTCGGATCAAGATACGGTGGCCAATGCCGTCGATAACATTAAAGGACAGTTTCATGAATCCTATGATAATTTTGGTGATTTACAGAGTACACTGACTCTTGATTTTTTGGCAATTGGTTTTTTGACACTTGTTTTCTTTGTCGGGATATATCTTGCTTTAAAATCGAAAGACCCTATTAAAATCAATTAATTTAAATGATTGAGCATATTAAAATAGGAAGAGATTTTAAAAACAATCTGATTATAAATGAAACAGACGTTTCAGGTATGCACGCTGAGTTATTCAAGGATGACGAGGGTCGGGTTTTTCTCACGGATTTAAACTCAAAAAATGGCACCTATCTGAACAACAAACGGATTGAAGGTTCATTGATTTTGAAAAGGGGAGATGAAGTTAAATTGGCGAATAAACATATTGTGGAATGGGAAAATTTACTTTTTGAATCAGTGGAAATAGAAACCCCTTTTAGTATGGGCACTTTTTTTAAAGATTATTGGCTTGTGCTATTGATTTTTGGATTAGATATATTGTTCTTTATATTAATTATGAACTCGATTTAATAGCCATATATGATTGGAAAAAAGATTTTAAACTACGAAATAACCGCTTTAATAGGAGAGGGGGGAATGGGTAATGTGTATTTGGCAAAACACACCAAGCTTGATAGAGTAGTTGCCATTAAATCAATTCTACCAGAATTGGTGAATAATGATGAGATTAAAAAGCGATTCCTAAATGAAGCCACTTCGATGTCAAAATTGCAGCACCCAAATATTGTTGCGATGTATGATTATCATTCAGATGACGACGGCTTGTATTTGATTATGGAGTATGTTGAAGGTAAGGAGCTAGATGATTACGTTCGAAATCTGGGAAAACCATTGGATGAGGAATTGTCTATGGTTTTTATGAAGCAAATTCTCTCAGCATTCAGTCATGCTCATGAGAAAGGGATTGTACATCGAGATATAAAACCAGGCAATATCATAATAAGTAATTCAGGAGAAATTAAAATTTTGGATTTTGGTATTGCAAAAATTGTGGGAGAAGAAGCTCACCAACTCACAAAAACAGGTACACAAGTGGGTACGGTTTATTATATGTCACCCGAACAAGTTTTGGGTAAAAAAATCACACATCTTTCTGATATTTATTCATTGGGTGTTACCATGTATGAATTAGTGACTTCTATTAATCCCTATAAAGGGATAACGACGGAGTATGAAATTTATGATAAGATTGTGAAACACGATCTTCCTGACCCCAGGGATTCAAATTCCAAATTGAGCAAACATATTAGTGAGGTATTGGCTAAAGCGTCCTCCAAAGACCCAAAAGAGAGATATCAAACATGTCAGGAGTTTGCCATGGCTTTGCAGTCCTCAGAAAAGAACAATATTTCTATTTCTTCAAAAGTTGAGGATTCTTCTAATAGTAAAATAGTCGTACAGAATAAACCAAAAGGAAATAAGTCTACGGTCATTATTTTATCGGCCTTTTTAGGTATCGTAGTTGTGGTTTTTGTATTGTTTCAATTTCAGTCATCTTCTTCGGATGATAAGGATGATTCAGATGAAAGTAATGTAGAACAAATTGAGGAACGAGAAATCGTAAATCCATACTTTATTCAAAGTTTTTCTGATTACGTTTTTCCGGACAAGAAAATTTCAAAGGAGGAGTTTAAAAATGAGTGGGCTAGAAAATACAGTTATGGTTCAAACTACTCTCCCGTAAAATATCCAAATCTGAATTTAGAATTTTGGGGTTGGACCATTGATGGGAACTCAATAGCACTCACAAAACATTCTTCAGATTGTTATGATGGGTTTTGTGATTTTTTCACTAAACATTTTGTGTTTGACTTAAGTGAGGACAATATTAAAGAACAGTATCAGTATAATACGGGTAATGATGGATATGGTACTTTAGATGATATTAATGAAATAACGGAAACGGCCTATTATAAGATGATTGATATTTGTAAAGAAAACAAGGTGGATTTATATGTAAACCATTCTGAAAGTTCTCGTTTTTATAACTCAAAAGAAGTTGATTGGGAGGGAGAGTATTTTATGAATATTGAAAGAGATACTCTTTTCATGAATACCACAAATCAATATGGAGACCCTGTAAGACGGCGTGTGTCAAAAATTGAAGGATATGATGAATACACTCATGAAATTTTGGGGTATTTTAAATCTCCATATCATAAAAGAATTGCCATTATTATTAAGGTTTCAAATATGACGGCTTCAGGAATTAATGAGAGTTATGAAATTTATGGGGCTTTATTAAGAAATAGTGACTACCGAAGATATGATCAATGAACGTATAGATGAATTTACCTTTCTAAGTAAAATAGGAGAGGGTGGAATGGCAACAGTTTACAAAGCTTTTGATAATAATTTTGCCGATCATGTGGCTATTAAAGTCCTAAAAAAAGAATACGTTTACAATAAAAACGTTAGAGCTCGATTTACATCGGAGGCAAGGAAACTGCATCAGTTGTCACATCAGAATATAATAAGAGTTAGGCGAATATTAGATGCTGGAGATCTAGTAGCTTTTGTTATGGACTTAGTATCAGGTCAAACCCTTAAAGAATATATAAGTACAAAAAAAAACCTTAAAGATTCAGAAATAATAAATTTTACGAATCAAATGTTAGATGCTTTGGATTTTGTGCATTCGAAAGGTTTCGTTCACAGAGATATCAAGCCTTCCAATTTCATGATTACGGAAGATCAAAATGTGTTATTATTAGATTTTGGAATTGCAAAAGACACCAATTCTGAAAGTGATTATACCGCTACTGGAACAACACATCAAATGGGGACTCCAAGCTATATGAGCCCTGAACAAATAAAAAGCACAAAGGCAGTTGACCATAGGAGTGACATATACAGCTTGGGTGTTGTTTTATATTATATGGTTAATGGAGCTGGACCCTATGAGGGTAAGGAGTTGAGTCTATTTGAGTTATACGAGAAGATAGTGAATACAGATCTTAAAATTTCCAATTCTAAATTTGATGTAGTTATTAAGGAAGCTACTAAAAAAGATGTCAACATGCGGATTCAAAATTGTGAATTGTTTAGGTTAAGCTTAATTGATGCATCAGCTAATACTTCAAGAAGAAATAATCAAAGAATTAATTACAGGTATTATAATTATTGATTGTTTTGAATTTGCTTGATTTCGAGAGAATATTGGTTGGTATTATTTAGGTATTACGAAGTTTTTCCTTATCGGGGTTGGGGATTGTGATAATTATAAAATTTGGTGACGACGAAAATTTGGGTTTATTGCTTCATCGGTAGGTACTTCCATGTTTATTTATGGATTATATTTGGTACTCGTTCCAAAAAATAAAGACTAACTATTATGTTCAGAACTATTTATCTATATTAGAGTTTAATTTTATTCTTATGCAAGAACTTACCATTGGTAGATCTCCAGACAACTCTATCATTATAAATGACACTACGGTTTCTAGAAGACATGCAACGCTTATCATTGCTCAAAATGAGTTTTCTATAAAAGATTTAGGTTCAGCGAACGGAACCTTTGTAAATGGCATGCGTGTGGCAGGAGTTTCTCGCCTACAAGCGAATGATATATTAAAAGTTGGAAATTCTGTCGTTCCTTGGATGAACTATGTGAAAATGGGTGGTCATCAACAATCGGAGGACCGGAAAGGTGCTCCATCTCCATCACATGATGTTGGTTCAAATGGTCAACAAATGAAGCTTAAGAACTCTACAGGAGCATTGGTAACAGGAATAGTAGGTCTCGTCCTAATATGGCTTCCTATTATTTCTTTAGCAGGTATCGTTTTAAATATTATTGCCATTATTTTAGGTGCGGGAGCATTATCTACCTACAAGCAAAATAGCGACAATTACACCTTGGCTTCCTACAAAAATGCGAAGGCTGGTATGATTTGCGGAATAGTTGGTCTTGGATTGGTTGTTCTTGTCCTCATTCTTTTCCTAATTGTAGGAGCGAGTTTCTATTATTGAGATATCAATTAAAAATTATAATTTTTTGAGAGAATTAAAAATTGGAAGAGGGGCTGGAAATGACATTATCATTTCGGACCAAACTGTATCTAGGAGTCATGCGATATTAATAATTTCTGACTCGGAGTATTCTATAAAAGATTTAAATTCCGGAAACGGAACATACATCAACGGTATGCGTGTTTCTGGCGTTTCCATATTAGCGGATAATGATATATTAAAGGTGGGGAATGTTGTTGTTCCATGGAAAAATTATCTTTCTCTAAATAGTATCCCTGAAAACATTCCGAAGGAAACAAAAGAGAGTCCTGAGAATAATAACATTGAGTCAAATGTCTCTTTTTCTGAAAAAGTTAATGTGCCTAGTGCCAATGCAGCTCTTGTACTTGGGATTATTGGATTGATTTTATTTTGGATTCCAATTATTGGTTTTGTTCTAGCTATTATAGCTATCGTTCAAGGTGCTAAGTCCAATAATGAATTCAAATCCAATCCAAATAAATATCGTGAGGGTTCTCGGGCTAATGGAAATGCAGGAAAGATTTTAGGTGTTATCGGATTGATTCTTACGGTAATTTATTGGGTTTTAATTGTCATTTTTACTGCTGTTGCAGTCAACGAATATGAGCGTTCTAATTATAATGATATGGATGGTGATTATATTGAAGATTCAGAAGATAATGATATTGATGGGGATGGCTTTAATAATGATTACGATTGTTGTCCATATGATGAATACAATCATTAATTTCAATTGGTATGATAGGTAAACAAATCCTTAGTTATAAAATTGAATCACTTCTAGGAGAAGGTGGAATGGGTAATGTATACCTGGCATCTCATGTGACGCTAGACCGAAAAGTTGCAGTTAAGAGTATATTGCCTCAACTCGTGAAAAACGAAGAAATTAAGAGTCGGTTTTTAAATGAGGCGAAGACCATGTCTAAGTTGCAACACCCCAATATTGTTGCACTATATGACTACTATACAGGAGAAGAGGGTTTATTCCTATTTATGGAATATGTTGAAGGCAAAGAATTGCATGATTATTTAATTGATTTAGGAAAACCCTTGGATGAAGATTTAGCTATTGCTTTTATGAAGCAGATCCTTTCTGCTTTTAGTCATGCCCACAAAAAAGGAATTGTTCATAGAGATATCAAGCCGAGTAATATTCTTATAGGTAATGATGGAGAAATAAAGATTCTTGACTTTGGAATTGCAAAAATATTAGGGGAGGGAGGCCATAATCTAACGAAAACAGGAGCGCAGGTAGGTACGGTGTATTATATGTCTCCCGAACAAGTGGAAGGGAAACCGGTAAGTCATTTGTCTGATATTTATTCTATTGGAGTTACTATGTACCAATTGCTTACAATGGTTAATCCCTATAAAAACTGTACAACTGAATTTGAGATTTACAAGAAAATAACAGGCGATAAACTTCCGGATGTTACCGAACTAAATCCGGCACTCAGTGATTCAATGGTCCAAATCATACACAAAGCTACGGCTAAGGATCCAAAAGACCGTTTTCAGAGCTGTAAAGAGTTTTCAGATGCTTTTGATGGAAGTTTTAAGATTGAAGGCACCCCTGTTTCTAAAACATCAAATGCTCAAAAGAAAACTCCAGTATCAATTCCTAATCAAAGAACAGGAAATAAGAAACCCTTATTGATTGTTTTAATAGTTGTTTTATTGGCTATTATTGGCGGATTCGTAATTTTTAATTCGAACAAGGATGAATCTTCTTCAGACTCCAAAAACTCGAATGAAAACAATCAATCTAACAAAAACCGGAATTCAGATTCAGATTTAGTCGAAGTCATCAATTTGCAAGGTAAGTGGACAGGTGATTTCAACGGTAATGATATCGTTATTCATATAAACAGGCAGGATGGATTCGATTTATTTGGTTACTCAGAATTAAAAAACAATCATATTGAATTTATTGGGAATTCGACAATGAATAGGTCTAATGTTACTTTGACTTTAAATGAACCAAGATCAAGTGAGTTTAATGGTGTATTTGAAATTGTTTTATCGAATGATCATTTAGTTGGAACATGGAAAAGTTACAATGGTCGTTTGACACGATCTTTCGATCTAATGCCTATTGATGATTCAGCTTTTTCTAAAAATGAAATCTTTGATAAAATAGAAAATTATTATAACGACTTAAATAATCAGAATTTTAACGCATGGGATCATTATGCCCCTGAAATAGATAAGTTCCTTTCTCATAAAAATCTATCTCCAAACGATATAAATAAATTTGATCAAGAAAAAACAGATTTTCTAAATGCCTATGTATCGATTATTGATAATCGGTTAGAAGATTTTTATTATTCAGGTAATAAAAGTATTGCCACTTTTTGGGTTGATTTTTCTTGCTGGAGGACTAGAAAAGAAAAATGGCAACATTGTAAAATTAACATTGAGGTTATTTTTAATGATAAAGGCAAAATCATTTCTTACAGAGAGATTTCTGTAAATGAATTGACCTATACAAACAGTAGATATTAACTACAAAACATCCAATTCAATTGGGTCGAATCATAGAGGTCTTTTTCTGATTTACTATTCAAATTCACGTTTTTATCCTGAAATCCCCAATTGTTAAAATAAAATTTTCATAGAGGCTATTCATAAATCCTACATAAATCATTTAATTCTGTAATTTCTCAACAAAAAAAAGAACATGTGAATAAAGATGACATATTTCAATTCATGATTTTAAGTTTAACAAAATTAAGGAGTCGGAGAGAGGCTTCTCGAACTTTTTGGAGGGAGATATTGAGCTGTTGATGATGCTGTTTTCCGCTAGGCGTTAGAGCTAATTTATTATCGGTTTATCTGATGTCAAAATGGTCCCCCAAACCAAATGTATGGGGGAGGTAGGTAATCTGCAAATCACCTGATATTCGTTATCCGAAAACTACTCAGTACCCGATCAAAATCGGGTTTCCAATAATTGGTTTCATTGACCCGGTATGAGATGATTAGAATATTCATCATGTCCACGTTTTGAAAGTAGTACTGATGAACAATGACTACGGGATTGTTTCCCATTTGCCGTTTGTATTTAACATGAATACATGACATTCCATTGACTTTTTCGAGTTTGGTAGGATACCAGTAAATCAATTTGTGTCCAATTGAATTTAAGTCACTGATTGTTGTTTGTTTGAGCATATTGTTGATCTCTTGCTTTTC
>Ga0115558_1001696_pt1 | contig 13396 bp, 9 predicted proteins | sample COGITO_mtgs_1104_4_FD_87279 | JGI IMG/M metagenome (GOLD analysis project Ga0115558, IMG submission 87279) | Pelagic marine microbial communities from North Sea - COGITO_mtgs_110426 | ecosystem: Environmental > Aquatic > Marine > Epipelagic | place: Germany:Helgoland, sampling site Kabeltonne... | reverse complement strand
TCTTCTTTAATTTCCATACACAATACAAAATCACTAGGGTTTAATTCCACTTCAATTGGAAGAAGTAACTTTTGAGATAATACCTCTCCATTTTCATACATTTGTTTAAGTTCTTCAAATTTTATTTGTTGATGTGCTCTGAAAATATCTATAATTAATAAACCATTTTTCTTAGCTGCAACAATGTAACGCTTGTTAAATTGTAAAAATAGGTTAGAACTTGGTAGTACATCATTTTGTTCTTTAAAATTTTCAGGAATTTCAAATTCTTTTTGAAAATTGTCTTTAAGTAAATCTATATTTCCACTTATTTGAGACTGATTTTCCTTCTTAAAGGGATTGTAATTAGTATCTACTTTGATAGAAGGTATTTTAATAGATTCTCCAGGCTTTAAAGGGGGGAAATCAAAGGAAGTTTCTGGATTGAAATCTATTGAAGGAGCAATATTATTTCTGCTTAAAGAACTTCTTACACTAGATTTTACTAATTCGTAAACTGCTCTTTCGTCTTCAAATTTTATTTCGGTTTTACTGGGATGAATATTTACATCAATTGAATCTAATGGAACTGTGAGATAAATAAAATAAGATGGATAAGAATCATTTCCAATCAAATCTTTAAATACAACCTTAATTGCATGATTAATGGAGTTATTTCTAATAAATCTATTGTTAATGAACAAAAATTGTTCTCCTCTTGTTCTTTTTGAAAACTCTGGTTTTAAAACAAACCCACTTATTTTGGTAATACTAGTTTCTTCATCTACAGGTACCAATCTTTCATTGTATTTTTTACCGAAAATAGAAACTATTCTTTGTCTTGTATTGGTAATTGGCAAATCAAAAACCACATTGTTATTGTGGTGCATGGTGAAGTGAATTTCGGGGTGGGTAAGAGCTACCCTGTGAAATTCATCAATAATATGTTTGGTTTCAACTCCTTTTGACTTTAAAAAATTTCTTCTTGCAGGAACATTGAAAAATAAATTTCTCATAGAGATACTGGTTCCATTTGAAAATGCACATGGTTCGGATGATACTACCTTAGAAGATTCAATTTTAACTTGGTGTCCAATGTCACTTTCTATTTTTTTTGTCTTGAGCTCTACTTGGGATACAGCTGCAATACTTGACAATGCTTCCCCTCTAAATCCTTTTGAAGAAATGGAAAATAAATCATTCGTATTTTTAATTTTAGATGTAGCATGTTTTTTAAAGCAGATCTCAGCATCTTCTTTGGTCATACCCATGCCATTGTCCATCACTTGAACCAAACTAGCTCCAGCGTCTTTAACAATTAACTGAACTTTTGTGCTCTGGGCATCAATTGCATTCTCTAAGAGTTCCTTAACTGCAGAAGCAGGTCTTTGAATTACTTCTCCAGCGGCAATTTGGTTAGCAACATGTTCTGAAAGTAACTCTATCATTTTATTTTTTGGAGGTATTGGTTAGAATCTCTAAAACATCGTCTATTTGACCATAAATAAATGCAAATCCAGAAATTAAAATGGTGAAAATTATAATGAGCCTAATGGTTTCCCAGTTTTGGTTCCATTTCTTATACTCGTTTTTATTAGCAAATGAACTTTTTATTCTTTGAGAATAATTATCAGCTTCTTGCATTTGCTTCGTCTTTTCAACCCTCTCTTTTCTCTCGTCGTAATACCTCGCAGGAAAGTCAAAAATTTTGTGCTGCGGTAGTTTGAAAAATCTTGACTTTAAAAATGGCTTTTGGCTCATTTTGTAAATTTATATAAATAATACAATTACTCGAAAATCGTGTAGAATTCTCTTGTTAATTTTTTATAATCTTCAGAATAATTGTGTCTGCCAGCCTCTTCTATAACCAAAGACTCTTTAATCAATTGTTTATTTTCACATCTAGAAAATTCTATTAAAATTCTATGTGGAGCTTTATTAGGTTTTGGATATACAGAACATTCTCTTATAGCATTTAAGCCATGTTTTTTTGCAAATTCTATTGCTTCTTTTTTTTGCTCAAATGGAAGAATTATGTTTAAAGATCCATCTTTTGTTAGATTTTGATTACTAAACTTTAAAATATCCTCCAATTTTAAATCATTTTGATGCCTGGCTTTGGATCTTTCTGAATTAGATGGTTGTAGACTTTTTTTGAAATAAGGAGGATTGCTAACAATTAAATCATAATTAGAATCGGGATGAAAATCTTTTAAATCTTGGTGAAATAATTTTATTCTATCGCTCCAATTACTGTTTTCAATATTAATTTTAGCATCCATTATAGCACTGTGCGAAAGTTCAATACTATCCAACTCTAAATTTAAATTTCTTTGACACAACATTATTGTAATTATACCAGTTCCAGAACCAATATCTAGTGCTCTAAATTTTTTAGTAACATTTACCCATGAACCTATTAAAATTCCATCAGTGCCAATTTTCATGGCTGCATTGTTTTGATGAATGGAAAATTTTTTGAAATTAAATGGTTTGTAAATGCGTTTACTCACTTGTATAGAGTTCAATTAAACCATCTGGGATATACAGTTTCATTTGTTTTTTGGAGTGATCTAAAACCAGAATATTTTTCTCATTATAAGGCAGTAATACCTCTTTGTCATTAATGTAAAGCTGAATAAGATTGTTATTCTTAATTTTAATTACAGTACTAATCTTTCCTAAATTCTCTTCTGTTTGGCTAAATAAATCGTATCCAATAATATTGTTTTTGTCAAATTTTTCTTCTCCTAAATCAACGTCTTTTGGATTGACAAATACAGAATTATTTTTTAATTCTTCAGCTTTGTCTTTATTAACATTTAGAAGAGTTAAAACCAATTTGTTTTTATTTAATGGTTGAATTTCTTGAATCTTATAAGGTGTCATTATTCCAGATACATTTAACCAAATTGTTATTTTTTTTGTAAGAATGGAAGGAGTTTCGTTAATAAAGGAAATTACCAATTTACCACTGTAACCATGAAGTCTTGAAAAATGTCCTATTTCCTTTAAATTATCCTGCATAAAAAAAGCCACGTATTAACATGGCTTAAAATTATAAAATCATTTAAGAAGTTTTATTTATTCTTCTTTTTTTCCTTCTTCCTCTTTTGGAGTTTCTTCTGCTGGAGTTTCTTCTGCTTTTGGAGTTTCTTCTTTAGCTGGAGCTTCTTCTGCTTTTGGAGTTTCTTCAGTAGCTGGAGCTTCTTCTACTGGTGTTTCTTCTGCTTTTGGAGCTTCTTCAGTTTTTGGAGTTTCTTCCGCTGGAGATTCTTCAGTTTTTGGAGCTTCTTCTGCTGGAGCTTCTTCTGCTGGAGCTTCTTGTACTGGAGCTTCTTCAGTTTTTGGAGCTTCTTCTGCTGGAGCTTCTTGTACTGGAGCTTCTTCAGCTTTTGGAGCTTCTTCTGCTGGAGCTTCTTCAGCTTTTGGAGTTTCTTCTGTAGCTGGAGCTTCTTCTGTAGCTGGAGCTTCTTCCGCTTCGGCTTTTGCTAACTGAACAGCTTGTGCTTCTGAAATAGCTTTTGCTCTAGCAGCACTTTTTTCTTTCTCTACATTTAATGCATCTGCAATAGCTTTTTGCTCTGCATTTTCTAAAGAAGATATTTTGGATTCAATCTTACTTTCCTTTTCTTCTAACCATTTATTGTACTTATCGTCTGCTTGGGCTTCTGTTAATGCACCTTTAGCAATTCCTTTAAGTAAATGGTTTTTATATAAAACTCCTCTATAGGATAACATTCCTCTAACAGTATCGGTTGGTTGAGCGCCAACACCAACCCAATACAAGGCTCTGTCAAAATTAATGTCAATAATAGCTGGATTTTTATTGGGATCGTAGGATCCAATTCTTTCGATATATCTTCCGTCTCTTTTAGCTCTAGAGTCGGCGATTACTATATGGTAAAAAGGTTTACCTTTTTTTCCGTGTCTTGCAAGTCTTATCTTAGTTGCCATATTAATTGTTTTTAAAAGGGTCCGAAACCCAGTTTTAGTTAATTCGGCTGCAAATATGAATTTTTTTATTGAATATTAAAAATCTTATTGTTTTTATATTCTAATAATTTTCTTCTTAAAACTCGAATTATTTCTGACACTTATTTTATTTACACTACTAGACTTAAAATGTAGCCAATTATTGAGCCTCCAAATACTATCCAAATACTACTAATTTTTTTGTAAAAGTAGGATACTAAAATACTTAAAATCATTATGGTAGAATATTTCCAGTCGAAAAGAAAGGTATATGATAATTTAAGTGTTACAGCAATCATAATTCCAACTGCTCCAGAGTTTATATAACTCAATATAAATGACAATACTTTTGATTTTTTTATAGATGGTATAATTCTAACTAAAATAGCTACAAATAAAAAAGAGGGTAAGAACATTCCTAGACTTGCCATAACAGCTCCGCTAAGTCCATGTAATTGGTAACCAATAAAAGTAGCAGTTGTTAAGACTGGCCCTGGTGTAAATTGACCTACTGCAATAGCATCTAATAATTCTTCTTTGGTTAACCATGCCAATCTTTCAACTAGTTCAGAATCTACATAGGCAATTAATACATAACCACTTCCATAAAGAATAACTGCAATTTTAACAAACACCCAAAATATTGAAGTGCTTGTAATTCCTAAAGTTACAGGTTTAGTAAATAAGAGAAAACTTGGGAAAATTGAAACTAATTTCTTGTCATTTTTTTTGAAAAGATGAATTGAAAGCCCCAGAAAAGCAGTTCCTATTATTAAAATAAATTCATTGATTCCGCATATAGATAAAAAAGCAACAACAAATCCAGAAATAATTAAAGTTCTATTTTTAAATGCTTTTTTAGATAATTTAATGGTTGCCATTAAAATAATACCAATTACTGCAGGTTTAATTCCTAAAAAAAAAGGCTCTACACTAGGCAAACTTCCATATTTAACGAAAAAAACTGCAAATAACAATGTAATTAATACAGCAGGCAGAATAAAAGACAAACCCGCTAATATTAAACCAATATTTCCTCCTCTCACGTATCCACACTGCATAGTCATTTGTGTAGAGTTAGGTCCAGGTATAATATTAGTAATTCCAATAAGGTCTAGAAATTCTTCATGAGACATCCAATTTCTTTTCTCAATGATTTCCTTTTCCATCATGGCAATATGCGCAGCAGGTCCTCCAAAGGCAAAACATCCGAGTTTGAAAAAGACAGAAATAATTTCTAACACAATAAGTAATATTTAATTGTTTGGGATATTATCAACAACAGCCACTCCCAGGTGAACAATTTTCATCATGTAATTTGGATAATGAAACTTTTGGTTTACTATTTGGAATACCGCAGTTGTCCTCAGCCAAACAATTGGTAGTTTTAGACTTAAGAATAAAATTTTCACCATTAAATGACAGACCATATTTTCCAATGGTTGAGTCTTGATACTCTACTTCAATTTCTAGGTCTTCAGAAATTATTGCATTTTCTGCTATCGAGATAATTTCTAAAATATTTTTGGGTTTAAGCCTATGGTTGAAATCATTAGCATGCCACAACTGAAAATTAATTAAATTTTCATTTCTAATTACTCCACCACAATCAATAAATTTTTTATTGCTAAATCCAATTTCGGTGATGTGAAAGTGACTAGGAATAATAGACCCATTTTCAAGTTGGAAATTAACTTTTTCAACTTCAGAAATATGAATTTTAAAATCTGATAATTTCATTTGATTTAAATTTCACCAGCCACAGCTTCGCTTACGTTTATAATATGATCTCCAACTTTTTCGCATGATGAAAACAAGTCATTATACATAATCCCCGGTTGAAATTTATATTCGCCTTTTTCGGCTTGTTCCAAATAAGATTTTCTTAAATCATTTCTTATTTGATTAATTTCTCTCTCATATTTCTTAGCATTTTCTATAGAAATATGACCATATTCAGAACTTAGATTTGTATTCATTTCACCAAAAGCTTTGTCTAATACGTCTAGCATATTATTTAAATTTTCTCGTTGTTCTGGAAGAAAATAAATTTTATTTTCATCTTTTCTCTCAATAGTCTTGGACATTTGATAGTATATATCTCCAATTCTTTCTAAGTCGTTTGTAATACTCAACATACTTCTAATTTGAGAGGATGCTTCTTGGCTAATTTCCTGAATTGATAGTTTATCTAAATAATTTGCTACCTCAATTTCAACTCTATCTGTTATTTCTTCATATTTTTTTAGCTTACTAAACATTTTATTTCTTTTCTTTTTGTCTTGGTCATTAAGAAGTATTCTTATAAACTCATTCATTCTTGTTGTTACATGACCAAATTTTGCAACTTCTTTTTTTGCTTCTAAAATAGCTACTTCAGGCAATGCAATTCCAGCAGCACTAATATAATCCAGCTTAAATTCTTCATCAGCTTCCCCTTTAGAACTAACAGTTTTTTCAGCAAATCTCACTAGAAAAGGAACAAACCCTATCAATAATAAAACGTTTGCAGAGTTAAATAAAGTATGAAAAAGTGCAATTCCTTCGTTTGCCATTCCAGTATTTTCAGGATCAAATGCTAAACCATGTGACTGACCAATAAAAAAACCAATTAAGTCAAGGAATAAAGGAATTACTATTAACATCCACGTAACACCAACAATATTAAATAAGGAATGAATTCTTGCAGATCTTTTTGCATGAACATTTCCAATAGAGGAAGCAATTTCTGCTGTAATAGTAGTTCCAATATTTTCACCTAAAACCATAGCACATGCAACTTCAAAAGGAATAATCCCCTTAGAAACCATTGTTAAGGTCAAGGCCATAGCTGCACTTGAAGACTGAATTACAATTGTAACTAGTGCACCTAAGCCTACAAACATAAGGTTACTAATAAAGGGTATGTCTTTATAGTTTACAAAAAACTGAACTAATGCCGAATCTTTATCTAAATTGGGAACAGCGTCTTTTAAAAATTGCAATCCTATAAATAAAATCGCAAAACCAATAATTGCATTTGCGAGATCTTTGGATCTTCTAAATGTCATAAAAAGTAATGGTGCTCCCAAAGCAATCAATACCAAGGCGTAACTGGAAATACTCACCTTAAATCCTAAAAGTAAAACCAACCAAGCTGTTATAGTAGTTCCTATGTTAGCCCCCATCATAACACCTGCTGACTGCCTCAAATTTATTAATCCAGCATTTACCAAACTTACCGTCATCACGGTTGTGACAGACGAAGATTGAACTATAGAAGTAGACATAAAACCTGTAAATACCCCTTTGAATCTGTTAGAAGTAATTGAACCTAACATTTTCCTAAGTTTTTCTCCTGCAGTTCTTTGTAATCCGTCACTCATTATTTTCATTCCGAAAATAAATAGACCCAATGATCCTATAAGAATTAAAAACTTCATAATTCCCCAACCTCTTAAAGTTTTTACTTTGACTTTTTTAGACCATATAACATCATAGTCTTTAGGGTCTAATTTGCTGATATTAGAATTTGTAATTACTCCTAAATAAGCTTCGTATTTTTCACCACCTTGTAAATCTTTAATTTCAAAGTTTGTTTTGGAAATGCTAAAAGGTTCCGAGTATTTCCATTCATTTCCTTCAAATCCCTTTTTGTTCCTTTTAGAACCTATTTTTGTATTGTATTTTATTACTAGATTTTTATTTGATAATGCATCGTAAACATCATAATTAATCCCCCAACTTAAATTAAATCCTTCTTCTTTTGCTTTGGCAATAATGTTATTGAAAGCGGTTTCATTAATACTTAAAGATTCCTGAGAAGGTAAATTATTATTGTTATTGATTAAAGAATCTTGGGACCAAAAATTTGTGGTAAACAGAATGATTGAAATGAAGAAAGTTAATTTATTCATGGGTTTAATTTATCTAATTTTTACAAATTTAATTATCTATTCAAATACTCATCAAGGTGAAGATAAATGTTAATATTGACATAACATTGATTTCTTTATAAGATACTGTTTTACAGTTATTTATGCCTTAAATTTATTTATTAACATAGTCAATTATTCTTAAATTAATGTAGTATTAAATTATTGTTAAGATTGCTCAATTTTAATGTTATTACAATTTTTTTTTATTCAATTTGTTTAAAATAATTACTTAAAAAAATGAAAAAATTTATCGTTCTACTTTTTATTTCTTCCGTTTATTCTGCTAGTTCTCAAGACATAACTAATAATAGGTTTGGTAAGGGTCTTATTAATGTATTTGCAAAAGATTCATCTTGGTCTTCAAAAGTTGCTTTTAGATACCAGACTAGATATGAAGGAAATTATGATTTAGTGGATAGTGATTACACTGGAAGAGCATTTGTTAGAAGAGCAAGAATAAAAGGTAATGGATTTGCTTTTAGCCCCAAAATAACTTACAAATTTGAATACGATGTTGCCAATGGCTATGTGTTAGATGCAGTGGTTAAATGGAATTTTACTGGAAACTGGACAGTATGGTTTGGACAAACTAAACTTCCTGGAAACATAGAAAGAGTATTTTCTTCTCAAAAATTACAACTTGTAGATAGATCTTTATTGAATTCTAAATTCACTCTAGACAGAGATGCAGGTGCTCAACTAAGACACCACTTTAAATTAGGAAATACTTTTTTAGTTAGAGAAATTTTTGCAGTTTCTCAAGGCGAAGGTTTAAACGATAAGTCTAAATCAACTGGAAACGGATACACAGGAAGAATTGAATTACTGCCATTTGGTAATTTCACTAAAAAAGGAGATTATTTTGCTGCTGATTTAAAGCGAGAAAAAACTCCAAAATTAATGTTAAGCGCAACCTATGATTTTAATCAAAATGCAATGCTTTCAAGAGGTCAAAAAGGAGATTATCTTATTGGTGATTTAGAAAATCTTCAAACGCTTTTTATAGATGCCCATTTTAAATACCAAGGATTTTCATTTTTTGGTGAATATGTTGATAGAAAAACATCAGACGGATCTCCATTATTAGAAAACAGTTTCGTAAATGGTGAATCTATAGATGAATGTTACTACACTGGAGAATCAATTAACCTTCAGCTTGGTTATTTAATGAAAAATAATTGGGAAATTGCAGGAAGATATACAAATGTAAATGCCAATGATTTTTATGATAACAATGATCTTAATCAGTATACTATTGGTTTTTCAAAATATGTAGTAGGTCATAATTTAAAAGTTCAAACAGATTTTAGTTACACTACTGAACAAGGCGAGAATGACAAATTACTATTTAGACTACAAACAGAATTCAATTTTTAAATTAAAAGTTTAAAACTTATAATTATATCCAAAACTAAATAACCTACCTGGATTTCTTAATCTAAAATTAAGACTTTCAGAATTGAAAGATTCAAACTTACTTTCTATAGAGTCATTTAAAATATTGTTGATTCTAAAATTTAAAGAGGTTCTTTTTTCTTTTCCAGTTGAAATATTAAAATTAAAGTTTAAACTATGAAAAGGCATAGTGTAGACGTCTGGCAAAAAACCTGTACCTACAATCTCTAATGTTTTTCCCTGAAGATTGTAAAAAAGTCCAGTTTGTATTCCTTTGTCTGGATTTGAATAATTTAATCCAGTATTGACAAGAAACGGAGCTTGTCCCTGAAGAGTTCTATAATTTCCTAAGTCTTCCCCAGTTCTTAGCATATTTTGTCTTAAATTATATTCACTTTCTGAAAAAGACAACTTTGAATTAATAAATGAGGCATTAATATTTAGACTAATGTTTTTAAAAAAGTTATTTATGAAGGATAAATTTTTTCTAATTTCTAGCTCAATACCCGTTATTGATCCAGAACCTAAATTTTTTGGTGTGAAATTTGTTGGTGCAGATTCAAAATAGGTCATTTCTATAGGATCTTTAAAGTTTTTATAAAATAGACTAAATGCAAACATTTGTGAGAAATCTCCAAAGTATTCATACCTTAAATCATAATTCTTTATGTATGAAGGCTGAAGTTCAATATTCCCTATAAAAGTCATATTTGATAATGGGTCGTAAATTTCAGCAATCGAAGCTTCTTTGAACGATGGTCTTGCTGTAGTTCTAGTTGCGGATCCTCTTAAATTACTTTTCTCATCCAATTGTAAAATTAGATTTGCAGTAGGAAATAAGTCTAATTTATTAATGACATTTTCTCTAAGAAAATTAATGCCTTGTTGAGAATTTTTCCCTGAATAATATAGGTCAAATTTCTCAGCTCTTATCCCTAGTATTGTTCTCAGAAAACCAAAAAGTTTTATTTCGTTAGAAAAGTATCCAGAAAAGTTGGTTTTTTCAGCTTTATATCTTCTTGCATCTTCAAATATTGTGGTATTTGGATTTATATATGTTCCTTGATTGCTGCTAACTGACCATAAATTATTGATAGCTAATAAAGAATCTGAAACCCCATTGTAGTTGTTCCAATCTTCTAAAGAAGTATATGTGCTACTCAGTGAATATTGCCCTATTTCAAAGTTTCTCAATTGGTAGCTAGTTAAAACACCAAATTTGATTTTAGATTTATGATCATCCATGCCATATTGTTTGGTGAAATCAATCTTCCCATTTAAATGATTTTCATTTAAAAAACGCCAGATTCTTTTGGGCTCTGTATTTTCTTGAAAACTAAAAACTCCTTCTTCATCTTGAAAAGTAGTAGTTCTTATGTCCTTGTCATGAATTCGTGAAATTGTAGGAGATAATTTCCATTCAGTTTTCAAAGAAGCATCTTGCGAACTATGGGTTCCTTTTAGCAGGAGATTGGTAATACTTCTTTCGGTATATTCTAAATTATCCTTATTAAAATCAATAAAATCTGAAAATCTAGTTTGTTGTCTGAATTTTCCAGATTTTGATTCTCCATTTTGAATATGAAGAAGATTCAATTTATATTTTGAATGATCTGTTCTATAAGAAATACCACCTAGTGAGCTTAATATTATATTGTTAATTCCAATATCTCCTTTTTGTGTTCTGTTGGTGTCAAGTGTGAAAATATTGATGTCTGTATTTTTATTAAAAAAGTTGTTTTCTGCGTTTTGATAAAATTCAGTTTGGTTGCTGTATGAAATGCTGCCTATAACACCAATAGTATGATTTCTTTGACCAATATCAAATTGATTTCCAGATGAATAGCCTAATGAGTAGTTCATAAAACTCTTAGTCTTTATAGCAGACATTTGAGGATTGAATTCTTTTGTAAACTCAGTTACTCTTAAAGCATCTTGTGGAGTTAAGTTAAATCTTGGATCTATAATTTGACTAGAATTGGTTTCACTTGGTAAAGCTCTTTTACCGTTGTCAAAACCTAAAAAATCTGTAGAACTTCCACTGCTGGATAAATAATCAGAATTTAAATGCATTTGAGGATTAAATCCAGTTTTTATTTTTAAAGTTGGATTTTTTTTGGAGGTGAAATCTTTGGTAACAACATTAACTAGACCGCCTGTAAAATCTGCAGGTAAATCAGCACTAAAAGATTTAGTTATTTGAACATTTTCTAAAATGTTGGTTGGAAATAAATCCATCTGAATCGTATTTCTATCTGGATCTAATCCAGGAATATCTATGCCATTTAAAATTGATTTTGAGTATCTATCTCCTAATCCTCTTACATATATATACTTCCCACCCATTAAAGATACTCCAGGTACTCTTTTAATAGCGTTTGCTAAATTACTTGAACCTACCTTTTTAAAGGATTCCGATGAAAGTCCATCCATTAAATTTGCAGATTTTTTTTGCATTTTTAACAGTGATTCTTCCGTGTTTTTTGTATTGGAAACAGAAATTACTACTTCTTCCAAACCAACTGAGGAGGATGATAGAGAAACATTCACCTCTTTTGCATCATTTTTTAAAACTTCAACATCTGTTATTTCTTTGGTTTTATACCCTACAAATGAAAAAATAAGGGTGTATTTCCCTGGTGAAACAATAATGGTGTAATTTCCATCAAAATCAGTTGTAACCCCTTTATTTGTTCCTTTTACTAAAACATTTGCAAAAGGCATTGTTTCATTAAACTCCCCATCTGATACCTTTCCAATTATTTTACTTTGTGAATACCCAATTATACTACTTAAAAGTATTAAAAATGTACCTATTGATTTAATCATATTTTTTAATAAATAAAACTGTCTTGCCAATTTCAAAAGACAGTTAATATTTAGTTATATAAGCTGTTAGTTTTATAATGCTCCTTTTTCATTTGCATATGTCCATGAAAATTCAGAAATATCTGCACCGATATTATTAGCACCATCTCCTACGACTGTACATATCGTTATTCCATCTGATTCAAATGAGGAACCAACAGACGATTTGTCTTTAAAAATTGATCCGTTTGTTAAGTCGGGTGTGAAACAATTATTGCTATCGTAATTTGCGGGACTAAACTCAAATCCTGAAAATGTCAAATTTCCAGAACTAAAGCTTAATGCGTCTGCGTCTGCGTCTAACTCAATATCTTTTCCTATAGTAAAGCCCTTGATATAAATATTTGAATTATTTCCTGTTGCACCTTTTCTATAGTCAGCAATTTCTCCATCGACACCTGTAGCATAACACTCGTTGTTTGTACCAACCAGAGTTAAGTTATTTAATGTGAAGCTCCCTGTTGCAGATCCCTCTGGTCCATCAATTTCTAAAGCATGATCAGATGCATCATTTAAAATCACCATAGAATTAGAAATTGTACCCGCGTAAGCTTGGTCAATATCCAATCCGTCGTCTCCTTGTCCCCAAACTAATAATTCAGAAGCATTAACAGTTCCACCAAAAAATTCTACACCATCATCTACATTTCCGACTACTTCTATATGATTAATTGTAGTTCCATATCCAACACATCCAAGTGTTAATCCATTAATTTCATTTCCCTCACCAATTTCAGCACCTCCGTGTCTTATAGAAACAAATTGTATTACACCTGAATTATCTAAAGGGTCATTCCCACCATATAGCCCATTAGTTTCGGATGCAGGAATACCTTCAATTTGAAACTCTGTTACGTCTCCAGAAAATGATCCAGGTGCATTTCCTAAAATTAATAATCCGCCCCATAGACCTCTTACATTTTCTGACAAAGATGACCCAGAGTTGGCCCCAATTGTAATATCGTCTGATTCTGATGTCATTATGATAGGAGAGCTTTCAGTCCCTTGAGCAAATAGTTTTCCTCCTCTTGCAATAACAAGTGAAGTTGCATTAGCTCCGGTTCCTGCCTTAGACTTAATAATAGTTCCAGCTGGAATAGTTAAAGTAACTCCGTTTGGGACAATTACTCTACCTTCCATAGACCAAATGAAAGAAGGATCTAATGTTTTATCAGATTTTAATGTACCTGTAAGTAGAAAATCCTCTTGAATATATTCACACCCACCATCGTCTTTATTTGCTTGTGAATTATAATTAATAG
>Ga0115558_1001689_pt1 | contig 13416 bp, 8 predicted proteins | sample COGITO_mtgs_1104_4_FD_87279 | JGI IMG/M metagenome (GOLD analysis project Ga0115558, IMG submission 87279) | Pelagic marine microbial communities from North Sea - COGITO_mtgs_110426 | ecosystem: Environmental > Aquatic > Marine > Epipelagic | place: Germany:Helgoland, sampling site Kabeltonne... | reverse complement strand
CTGAAAAATTACCTAACACTAGAATAAATAAAATAATTAAAATTGTTTTTAATTGGTACTTATTATCTTTTAATAGAGGAAACTCTTGATGTCTTCCCATCCACTCTATTATGATTAACAAAAGAATTAAAGGGAAAATTTCAACAGAATACCGTTCTATTCTTAATCTTTCAACTTCTAAACTAAAAGTAAATATTTTCTTAATATAAGTAATAGCTGTTTGCATATCTTCCGCTCGAAAGAATATCCATGAAAAGACAACTAAAAAGAAAGTTTTAGCCATAAAAAATAATTCTTTTAAACTTGGAATGTTTTTATTTTCGGCTATAATATTTAGATGCCTTCTGTTTTTATTATTTAACATTGAAGGAAGAAAGTATAACGCATTTAGTATTCCCCAAACAATAAAAGTCCAATTTGCTCCATGCCAAAACCCACTTACAATAAATATTATAAAAACATTTCTAATGACTTTCCAATTTTCTACTTTACTGCCACCAATTGGAATGTAAAGATAATCTCTAAACCAAGTAGATAATGATATATGCCATCTTCTCCAAAACTCAGCTATATCTCTTGAAAAGTATGGGTAATTAAAGTTTCTCATAAGCTTAAAACCAAATAGCCTTGATAATCCTATAGCAATATCTGAGTACCCACTAAAATCACAATATATTTGAAAGGCAAAAGCAATTGCTCCAATAATTAGTGTTGTACTTGAATATATTTCATAAGTATTAAAAATTTCGTTTGCATATTGTGCACACGTATCAGCAATCACAACTTTTTTAAATAACCCCCAAATTATTTGTCTAAGACCAATCATAGCATTTTTATAATCAAAAGAACGCTTCTTATAAAATTGAGGCAGTAAATTTGTAGCTCTTTCAATAGGTCCCGCAACTAATTGAGGAAAGAAACTTACAAAAGCAGAAAAAGCAATAAAATCTTTAGTTGGTTGAAGCTTACGTTTGTAAACGTCTATTGTGTAGCTTAATGTTTGAAAGGTGTAAAAACTAATTCCAATGGGTAGAATTATGTTTAAAGAATTTGCTTTTATTTCAGTTCCAAAAAACGAAAAAGCTGTAATAAAATTATCAAGAAAAAAATTGTAGTATTTAAAGAAGCCAAGAAATCCAAGATTTATAAGAATACTTGCTAAAAGCAATGTTTTTCTTTTAGCCTTATTCTCTTGTTTCGATAAGCTGATTCCGATTGAATAATCAACTATTGTGCTGAATAGAATTAATGATAAAAATCGCCAATCCCACCAACCGTAAAAGATGTAACTCGCTACTACTATTAAAAAGTTTTGTAATTTTAATTTTTTTTTGGTGAAAAACCAATATAAAATAAAGATAATAGGCAAGAATATTGCAAAATCAATAGAGTTAAATAGCATTTTTTTCTTCTAAATATTTAATATCTCTATGAGTTTTTGGCATGACTAATAAGGTGTTTATGCTTTGTTACGTAAATTTAGCGAAAAATAACTAATAATAACATATTCTTACGTTTGTGAGGTTTTTCATAAGAAAAACCAATTAAGTAATAAATTATTCACAGCTTGTAAAAGGAGTGTTTAATTTTTTTTTGTTTTTGATAATTTTTTTTTAATTAAAATTCCATAATTATTATTTTCACATTTCGCTCAATTCCGAAAATTTTCTAAATTTGAATTTTAAGTAAAAATTTTGATTTCAGTTTTTCAGGTTTTGAGTAAATTTATTCTTCTTATAATTTCCACCATTTACAGAATTAAACACGTTGAATTTTACGAGCGATAGAGTGTTCCACATTTTAAAGTTTACATTTTTTTCAGAATTCAGTTTTACAAATAACAAAAAACCAAAAGTTAATTTTAAAGAACTTATTTGTTTCTGGCGCGATTCAACAGCTTTTTTTACAACTTACTGATAAGAAAAGTTTTCAAATATTTTCAAGTAGCTTTTTCTTATTTATAAAATCCTTCCTTTTCGGAAAGGATTTAGGATGGACTTTTTTAAATAAACCAATTCCAAACCACACCAAAACGTATTACAAAATCACGATATGGATAATTTGGTGCAGAAAAATAATTTTTCTTGGAAAAATCTGATGTTACATTATCAATCTTAAAGAACAAACGTGTTCTTCTTACTTGTGCATTAAAGAAAACATCAAACGTTGGATAGCCAATTTCAGTAGAATTTTGAATCGTAAACTCACCTAATAAAGGATCGTAAGCATTTGCATTGTAGTTTGTAAAATATTTAAACGTAACCCCAATATTAACTTTCATTGGTTTTCCTTTAAACCAGTAATCAGAATAGTAAAAAGTATTTCTAGTGACAAAATCTGGAACTCTAAAAACAGAACTTCCACTGCTTACGTTTTGATACATTAAAGTATTATCCAAAGCAAATTTTCCAAATGTAAATTCGCGATTTACTTTCGCTTTTAAATAGGTAATTTGATTCGAAAATTGTTGAGGTTGGCTATTTTCATCAAAAAAAGTATAGTTGTCTATATTGGTAAAATTAAGTACAGCATTTAGCCATTTAGATTCTAAAGAGAAACCTAAATTTCTTGTGTTTTCTTGTTTAAAATCGTTCTGCCAATTATAATCATCATATCTACTTTGATGATACAAAAAATTAAAATTTGGAGATTTCGAATTAATTAACAAACTTCCTGCTAATTTAAAAATACTATCTTTTTTAAAAAACGCTTCTGCTTTAAAGTGATTTCCTGCCAATCTGCTACTTCCTGGTGTAAGATTTGCTTCAGCATTTAAATTAAAAATCCCCAATTTTGCTTTCCAATCTGCGCCAAGAGAAACTGCATTTCCACGTAATTTTGTGGTTGTAAATCCGCTATTTCCATTTAAAATTTCATCATAACCATAATTGTAATTGGTATAATTAGATTTTACTTTAAATGTACCTAAAACATATTTAGAGTTAAATTCTACAAAAACTTGATTATTGGTTAACGTAAAATCTACGTTATCATTTACAGCACCAGAAGCACTTGCGTTTCCGAAGAAACTTTCTGTAGTTGCTGTTTGGTTAAAATCATATTCTTTTGTTTCTGAAGAAAGAATATGACCAATTTTTAAATTCGTAAAATCTTTATTACTAATTGAGTCTTTGGTAGAAAATAATTGAAAATCGTGTTCAAAATAAAAACGAGTTACATCATATTGGTTATCTGTGGCACTCAAATTAACGTCCAATCTTCCTCTCGATTGAAAATCTTCATCATCAGTCACAAAATTCTCTAAACTTTCTGGTGTTAAACCACCACTTTCTTGACTAAATAAATCTTGTGTTACATAATGTGTTCTAAACGAATATTGATTCTCTTTAGTGCTGTAGTGCATTGTAGCCCTAAAATTTCCTTGGCTTACAAGAGCTTGTCTGTATTGCCCTAAAGAACGAATTCCTTTGTAAGAAAGAGAAAAATTTAACCTTCTAGAAATATTTGTAGTAAAAATAGTTTCTAAAACTTGCCCTTGTTCTATTCCACTTCTATACAAAATTTCTGTTGTTGGTGTAGGAACTTCGTAGTATTTTATATCTTCAATATCATAAGATGAAAATTGTTTGGCTCTATATCCAATATCTGGAAACAAAGATTTTTCACCAAATGAATATGCTAAATTATTATAGGTTTGTCCTTGGTTATGAAAGGCAAGTAATTCAAAATTATCTTTTCTTAAAAAGTTGAATTTATATTCTTTTTTAATGGATAGAGTGGTGTCAATTACTGTTGTATCTCTTTTGTGTGAGATTATTTTATAATCGGTATATTTTGTTTTTCCGCTTAACGTTATTTCTCTTTCGCCATTAAATATAGAATCTCTATTATTTTGATTTCCAAAATTATTGGCACCATTAGTTTGCGTTTTTTGAAATACTCTATCTTGAGAGAAAATAAACGAAATCGAAAAGGTGAAAAATATAAAGAGTAAAAAGTACTTTTTCATTCAAAAAGAATAATTTGAGCAAATGTAAAATAATTAAACGTAAAAACTTAGTGGAGATTATCTATAAAACTGTTAATTATATATTGAGTTTTTTTAAAAATGAAATTCTTAAGAAACTAAAATCACGAAGAAAATTCTTTTCTTTGTGTTATGTTGAGTTTAAATTATAGTGGTTTTGTCCTTGAAGCAGGAACAGATGAAGCTGGTAGAGGTTGTTTGGCTGGACCAGTTGTTGCAGCTGCTGTTATTTTACCAAAAAATTTCAGCCATCCTTTTTTGAATGATTCTAAACAACTTTCTGAGAAGAAAAGACAACTTTTAAAACCAATTATAGAAGAATATGCCATAGCTTTTGCTGTTGCATTTATTGACGAAAAAGAAATCGATAAGATAAATATTTTGCAAGCATCTATTTTAGGAATGCATAAATCTATTGAAGCTTTAAAAGTAAAACCAGAATTTATTATTGTTGATGGAAATAAATTTAAGAATTACCCAGAAATACCTCATAAAACTATAGTAAAAGGAGACTCTAAATACTTGAGTATTGCAGCTGCATCAATTCTTGCAAAGACATATAGAGATGAATTTATGGAAAAACTAGATGTAGATTTTCCACAATATAATTGGAAAAAAAATAAAGGTTATCCAACAAAACAACATCGACAAGCTATTCGTGATTTTGGAATCACTAAATTCCATAGAAAATCTTTTCGATTGTTGCCAGAGCAATTAAAGTTGAATATTTAATTTCACTATTATTTTCCAATTACAGCAAAACTTCCCCTATTTTTGCAAACCAATTTTTCAAAAATGATAAAGAAAACTAGAGCAGAAATTACCAAATGTATTTTACATAAAGTTGCCAATAAGTTTAACAGTGGTCAAAATGCTTTTTCAGAAGATTTAATACGTTTCGATCAAGAAAGTTACGATTTAATGACTTCTTTCTTGCTGAAACCATTCACAAATTTAACACAAAGTTACAGATTTACACATCATGCAGATGTTTGTTTGAACGAGTGAAATAATTATGTTTCTGAAGTTTTTGCGGATGAAAATACTTTTGTGGAGTTTTCAAAAAATATGGTGAATCATTTGTACGAACAATCTAATTCTGCTCAAATAAAAACAGGAGATGTAATTATTGTTTTTATTGACGGAATTGAGTATAAAGATGTATTAACAGAAGCAATTGGGATTTTTAAAATAGAAAATAAAGTTAACTTTTTTCAAAGTTATTTAGATGATAACCAAAGTTTTGATGTTGTTGTTCAGCAAGGAATTAGTACAAAGAAAATAGATAAAGGTTGTTTGATTTTAAATACCTCAGATACAGAAGGAACAGTTGTTTTCTCTGTAGATAATAATAATTATGATGCACAATATTGGATTAAAAATTTCTTGAGTGTAAAACTAGCAGACGATTTTAATTCACATACGCAAAACTACTTAGAGCTTTGTAAAGAATTTTCTGAAGAGGTTATAAAACCAGAATTTGGAAAAAAAGAACAAGGTAATTTTTTAGCAAACACTGTAGATTATTTCAAAGAGCATGAAGCAGTAGATTATCATGATTTTAAAGCTGAAATTTTTGGAGAAGACAAACATAAATCTATGTTTGATGATTACAAAAAACATTATGAATCTTTAAATGATGTGTTAATTAGAAATAACTTTGATGTTTCTGATGTTGTTTTGAAAAAAGAAAAAACCAAATTAAAAACATTAATTAAGCTTGATACCAATATTCAAATAAATTTAGATGTAGATGCACCAGACGCAGCATCAGAATATTTAGAAAGAGGTTATGATGAAGAGAGAAAAATGTTTTTTTATAAGGTGTTTTTTAACGAAGAAAAATAGAGTTGTTAGTTTGAAATTGCTTAAAAAGCATTATCTAAAATTTCATCAACCTCAAAAAGCTTTTTAAAATGCTTTATAATCTTAGATTTTATCTCAGTTTGGTCAAGTTTTTTGCCTAATTCAACTTGCATAGAAGTCACAGCTTTTCCGCGAATTCCACAAGGAATTATATTGTCAAAATAACCTAAATCAACATTTACATTCAATGCAAAACCGTGCATTGTTACCCAACGTGAAGAACGAATTCCCATCGCACATATTTTGCGTGCAAATGGCGTTCCAACATCTAGCCAAACACCAGTTTCACCTTGGCTTCTTTCACCTTTTAGACCATATTCTGCAATCGTTAAAATAATAGCTTCTTCCAAAAGGCGAAGATATTTGTGAATATCTGTAAAGAAGTTTTCTAAGTCTAAAATAGGATACCCAACAATTTGTCCTGGTCCATGATAGGTAATGTCACCACCACGATTTATTTTATAAAAAGTTGCATTCTTTGCTGCAAGCTGTTTTTCATCGAGCAATAAATTGGACAAATCGCCACTTTTTCCCAATGTATACACATGTGGATGTTCTACAAATAAAAAATAATTTGGAGTTGTTTCTGTTAAATTATTTCTACGATTACTAATTTTTATATCAATAATTTCTTGCAATAATTTAGTCTGAAAATCCCAAGTTACTTTGTAGTCTTTAATAGATAAATCGTTTATTTGTATGTTCTTATTCATAATTTCGACAAAGATAAATAAAACCTTATATTTGATTGCTAAATTGTAAAAATCATATCATATAATAAATTATTTATGAAAAGAATTACATTATCTCTTTTGTTCTTTTTTGCAATAACAATTTCCTTTGCGCAAAATGAATATTGGAAACAAGTTGAAGAAACTACAGGCGTATTCGCAAAGCAAGAATTAGAAACTAGAAAAAGCATACCTTCTAAATACAAATTATACAATTTAGATTTTGATGGTTTAAAACTAAACTTAGAAGCAAAGTCAAAAGGAAAAATTAATACTACAATTAGTTTACCTACAAGAAATGGAATTGAGAGCTTCACTTTTAAAGAAGCATCTTCTTTTTCAAAAGAGTTGTCAAAGAAATTTCCATCAATAAAATCTTATGTAGCTACAGGTATTAAAAACACTTCCTTGACAGCGAGATTTAGTATTGGAAACGATGGCTTTCATTTGGTAATATTTGAAGCTGGAAAATCGACAATTTATATAGATCCATATACAAAAGATAAGAGAACATATGTTTTTTATGATAGAAATAATTTATCTAAATCAGATAATGATTTTAGATGTGAATTAGAAACATCAATAGAGAAAAATAAAATCGAAAATATAAGTGCAAGAAATGCGAATGATGGAGTTCTGCGTACTTTTCGTTTAGCAATAGTTTGTTCTGGAGAATATGCCCAATTTCACTTGAATGACCAAAACGTACCACCTACTGCAACAGATCAAGACAAAAAAGCAGCAGTTCTGTCTGCAATGAATACTTCCATGACCAGAATTAATGGAGTATATGAAAAAGATTTAGGTGTTAGAATGGAAATTGTAGCAAACAACGATGATATCATTTTTTTAGATCCAAATACAGATGGAATTACTGATGGAAGTCCTAATACAATGCTAAATGAAGGGCAAGCAATTTTTGATAACGTAATTGGAAATGCAAATTATGATATTGGACATATTTTTAGTATTGCTGGTGCAGGTTTAGCAGGTCTTGGTGTAGTTTGTCTTACAGGTCAAAAAGGAAGAGGAGTTACCGGTATTGGAACTCCAAAAGGAGATCCTTACGACATTGATTATGTTTCACACGAAATTGGGCATCAATTTGGTGCAACACATACTTTTAATAATTTTTGTGACGGAAACAGAACTTCATCAACAGCTTTTGAGCCAGGAAGCGGTTCAACAATAATGGCTTATGCTGGTATCTGTGGACCAAATGTTCAAGGCGTAAGTGATGATTATTTTCATTCGGCAAGTATTGAGCAGATGTGGAATAGAATCCAGAATACTGCTAATTGCGCAGTCATAACAAATATTAACAATAATACTCCAACAGCAAATGCAGGACCAGATTATGCAATTCCATCATCTACCCCTTTTGTTTTAAGAGGTCAAGGCTCAGATGCAGATGTAGGAAATATCTTAACGTATAATTGGGAGCAAAAAGATAATGAAATAGGATCTATGCCACCTGTTTCTACAAATACAGTAGGCCCAATGTTTCGATCTCTAAACTCGTCTATTTCTTCAGATAGATATATGCCAGCATTATCGACTGTTATTTCTGGAAATACTTCTTCGACTTGGGAAGTTATTCCTTCTGTAGCAAGAGAAATGAATTTTAGGTTGACTGTAAGAGATAATAATTCTGGTGGAGGAAATTCTGCTAGTGATAATATGAAAGTTACTGTGGTAAATTCAGATCCTTTTGTAGTTTCCTCTCCAAATACTGCATTTGCTTGGGATGTTGGGTCAACACAAACTGTAACTTGGGTTGTTGGTTCTACTAATGTTTCGCCAATCGACTGCCAAAATGTAAATATCAAGTTGTCTACAGATGGAGGTTTAACGTATGGAGAAACTATTGTTTCTAACACAGAAAATGATGGAAGCTATACGTTTATAGTGCCAAATAATGTAACAACTTCTGCAAGAATTATGGTAGAAGCTGCAGACAACATCTTCTATGATATCTCTAATGAAAATTTTACAATTAACTCTACAACACCAACATTTTTGTTAGCTAACAATTCTGGAATTCAAGAAGCTTGTAATGTAGGTGGAGGTAGTGCAAACTATACTATTGCTTTTGATTTTGTCAATGGCTTTTCTGAAAATGTTGTTTTGAGTGCATCTGGATTACCAGCTGGTGCAACAGCTACATTTAATCCATCTACAATAAATAGTGATGGAAATGTTATAATGACAATTGATAATTTGAATGGTGCAACTGCTCAAGAATATGATATAGATATTACTGGAACTTCAACAACAGTGACTCAAACTTTGGGAATTAAATTTAAAGTATTTTCTGATGCTTTTTCTACGGTAACTTTGAGTTCTCCTGCTAGCAATGCTAGTGGTATTGAGCTTAAGCCTACTTTTGTTTGGAGCGCAGATGCAAATGCTTCTTCTTACGATATTAAAATAGCAACAGATCCAAATTTTGCAAATGTAATACTACTGGATAATTTGCCCACAAATACATATACATTTACGACATCATTAAATGGTACAACAGAATATTTTTGGGAAGTAAGACCTAAAAACGATTGTGGAGTAGGAAATTACTCTACAAGTAATTCGTTTACCACACTAGACCCTGTTTATTGCGCTGCATTATTTCCAATTTCTACAAATAGTGAATGGATTTCTAACGTGACATTTAATAATATTAATAACAATTCAGGAAACGATCATGACCCAACAGCAGATGATGGTTATGAAGATTTTACATCAGTTTCTACAGATATAACTAGAGATGCAACTTACCAAATTAGTGTAACATTAAATACAGTTGGTTATCAAGATCATATTTATGTTTTTATAGATTGGAATCAAGATTTTGAATTTGATATAGCTACAGAACGATATGATTTAGGAACTGAATTTGATGATAATGGAGATTTTGACTCAAATAATAACCCTATAACTACAAACTTCGATACCACAAATTTTGATATTAAAGTGCCAAGTGATGCAATTTTAGGAGAAACAAGAATGAGGGTAATTATTGAATATACAGATAATAATACTTCTCATGGAGATGGTCCTTGTACAGATAATTTTAACTGGGGCTATGGAGAGACAGAAGATTATACAGTTAACATAAAAGATAATCCTGCCTCAATAGATGATGTATCTTTTGAAGGATTTAATTTATTTCCAAACCCTACAAAAGGCGATTTTAATTTAAGATTTGATGTCGTGAATACAAATAAAGTTTCTGTACAATTATTTGATATTAGAGGAAGATTAGTTGGAGAGAAAAATTATTTTGATACTCCATCAACTTTTTCTGAAACTATATCTTTTGATAACACATCAGCAGGTTTATATCTTCTGAAAATTACAAACGGAAACATACAAACAACGAGAAGGTTAATCATTGAATAAACTTCAACTAGATAGAAAAAACCGATTGTAAGATTACAATCGGTTTTTTTGTGAACTAAAATCAAATAAATTTCGTTTCAATTATAAATCACTTATTTTTGTTTTTATGAGTATAAAAGTAACATCAGTTTCTAAAAAATACGGAAATCAAATAGCTTTAAATTCAATTTCTTTCTCAGCTAAAAAAGGAGAAGTTATTGGGTTTTTAGGACCAAATGGTGCTGGAAAATCTTCAATGATGAAGATTTTAACTGGCTATATTAATGCTGATAGTGGTGAAGTTTTGGTAAACGAAATAGATGTACTAACAAATGCAATCGAAGCTCAAAAACATATTGGATATTTACCAGAACAAAATCCTTTGTATAATGAATTATATGTTAAAGAATATTTGCAGTTTCAAGCATCAATAAGAAAAATAAACAATGTTGAGGTAGATAAAGCTATTGAAAAAGTTGGCTTATCTTTTGAAGCTCACAAAATAATAAATCAATTGTCTAAAGGATATCAGCAAAGAGTTGGTTTGGCTGCTGCAATTTTGCACAATCCAGATGTGTTAATTTTAGACGAGCCAACAACAGGTTTAGATCCAAATCAGTTAGTGGAAATTCGCCAATTAATTAAAGAATTAGGTAAGCATAAAACAGTGTTATTTTCAACCCATATAATGCAAGAAGTGGAAGCAGTTTGTAATCGCGTAATTATCATTAAAAAAGGAGAAATTTTATTAGACAAACAACTTAAAGAAATTCAGGATGATTCGAAACAAATTATAGAGGTAATATTTGATCATCAAATTAAAGAAAAATTTCTAACAGAATTACCAAATGTTATTTCAGTTAAAAACTACGGTGAAAATTATTGGGCTATTACTTTTGATGCCAAAGAAGATATGCGTTCTAAAATATTTGATGTTGCGCAACTAAATGGACTAAAAATTTTAGAATTGAATGCAAAGCGTAAAACTTTAGAAAAATCGTTTATAGAATTAACTACTGATTAGTTTTTTTTAAATACTCATAGGCTTCAAAAAGCGTTGGAAAGCAGATAATACTTCCAGCTTTTTTAAGTTCATCTTCAGAATATTGAGTTAAAATTCCAATAGGAATCATTCCTGCTAATTTTGCTGCTGTTGTTCCTGTTAAACTATCTTCAAAAACCCAAATATTTGAAAAGTCATTTTTCTTAAAACCTAGTGCTTTTGCTAAAGTAATATAAGCCTCAGGTGCTGGTTTTGGTTTCTCATAATCTTGTACTCCAAAAACAGTAGTAAAGTTTAGATTTAAATGATGAATACTATTTTTTAAGAATTGTTTTGTAGCATTACTTGCAATTCCATTCGGAATTTTTTGAGCATTTAAAAACTTAACAATTTCGTGGACTCCAGGCAATAAGTTTGGAGTTTTAAAATAGATATCTAAATGTTTATCTTTTAAATGGAATAAATCTTCAGTTTGATTTTCTTTACCGATATTACTACAAAAGTATTCTGCAATAACCATGGGAGATTTTCCTGCATAACTTGGTGGAAAAGGAGCAATTTCTTCTCCAAATAACTCCATAAAAGCAGATTTCCAAGCTGAGTTATGGCTTTCTTTACTGTCTACAACTACACCATCAAAATCAAATAAAACGCCTTTTGGTAACATGTAAAAATTTATTTTTCGTTAAATAATTTAGTAAGATATGGATTTAAAAATTTATTAGTTGGATCCATTTTTTTTCTTAGGATTTTAAATTCTTCCCATTTCTCATACACTTTTGATAATTGAGTGTCTTTTGCTGTAAAGCGTTTTCCCCAATGAGGTTTTCCTCCATGTTTTAGAAATATTCTCTCAACACTTTTAAATGCTTCATAAGTATCTGCTGTAGCTGCATTTCTAGAAACACAGCCCATAGTTACAATATCTTCACCATAAGCATAACTTAACCAAGAGTTGTCTTTGTATACAAACCGAATATCCATAGGAATGTGTATAAAAGATTTATTACTCCATTTGTTAATTTCTGTTTTTAATTCCTCAAAAACTGTTGGAAATTTATCTAAACCAATTGTCCATTCTGCCAATTCTAAAGTTGAACCTCTGGATTTTGTAACTGTTGCTTGATATAATGATCCTTTATGTTGTTTGGAGGAGCTAAAAAAACCTTTGGCTAAAATTTTGTTAGCAACAGCAGTAATCCAAGGAAAAACATGTGAATATTTATATAATATTTTTGAAGCTGTTCTTCTATGTTTTAAATATTTTGGACCTAAATCTTCTTTGATTTCTGTATTTGGATCAATTTTATCGCCAGTAATTACATAACCTTTGTCTGTGTGTGGCAGCCATAAGATTCTTAAAAAATCATGTTGTTTTAATCGCTCTTTTATTTTTGGCAACCAATCAGTATCATTTTCTGGACTTTCTTTTACGTGTAGCGTATAAATTGGTTCACACCTAAAAGTGATTGTGGACATTATGCCTAAAACGCCTAGAGAAACTTTAACAGCATCCATCAGCTTATCTTGAGTATTCAGTTCTTTTATAGAGCCATCTGCTAAAATAAGTCTGCATTGAGTCATATATTCGCACAACAATTTTCCACTTGTACCATGAGTTCCTGTTGCTAAAGCACCACCAACTGTAATAGTATTTATATCTGGTAAACAAGGAATACACCAGCCTTTGGCTTCAATCGCTTCTAATAAGTCACCTAAAATTAATCCTGATTCTATAGTGATTGTAAGTTCGGCATCATTGTAAGACAAAATTTTATTATAGGAAGAAATGTCAATTAAAGTATCTACTCCAGCAGCAATATCTGCAGAAGATTGTTTTTTGCCGAAAAACCTCACTTTTTCAGTTTTAGCAACAATTTCTTGTAATTCTTTTTCTGAGCTTACTTTATAAAGTGATTTGTAATTGTAAGTTAAATTTTCATTCCAACTTACCCAAGTTCCATCTTTTTCTTGATTCATTAAGTAGTTTAAGTAGAGCACAAAAATAGGGCTAACACTTTTTTTACAAAACTATCTTTTATTAAATTAGACTATTAAGAATCAATTTAATTTATAATCTATCTGCTGAAGTTTCAAATTTGCCAAAAGCTCATTAGAAACCTTAACTTTTGTATTTCTACTGGGAATATTCACTTCTATTTTTTCTTTGGCATCCCAAATCGTAAAGTTTAAACTTTGTTTCCCTGGATTGTTCTTTAAAATTGTTTCTAGATTAGAAATTACTTTATCTTCAATTTCTGGCAAAGAAATCTTGATGGTTAGTTTTTTACATAATTCATCCATAATGTCATGAAGAATTTTCATTTCTGTAAACTTTAATCTTGGTTCTCCAGTAACACCATCTTTATTTGTCCATCCAGGTTGAATTGTGGCACGTACAAATAGAAATTGATTTGGTACTAAAAAGTGTTGCATTTTTAAATAATCTT
>Ga0115558_1001656_pt1 | contig 13532 bp, 12 predicted proteins | sample COGITO_mtgs_1104_4_FD_87279 | JGI IMG/M metagenome (GOLD analysis project Ga0115558, IMG submission 87279) | Pelagic marine microbial communities from North Sea - COGITO_mtgs_110426 | ecosystem: Environmental > Aquatic > Marine > Epipelagic | place: Germany:Helgoland, sampling site Kabeltonne... | reverse complement strand
TTTTCACGATTCCACGCTCAATCAACTTGCGAACGATAAATGGCTTGTAGAGTTCGGCCGCCATGTCCTTGGGAAGACCACATTCGTGGAGCTTCAAATCGGGACCGATCACGATGACCGAACGTGCCGAATAGTCCACACGCTTACCTAGCAGGTTTTGGCGGAAACGACCCTGCTTGCCCTTCAAGCTATCGCTCAAGGACTTCAAGGGACGGTTGCTTTCCGTCTTGACCGCGCTAGCTTTGCGCGTATTGTCAAACAAGCTGTCGACCGACTCCTGCAACATGCGCTTTTCATTGCGCAAAATCACTTCCGGGGCCTTGATCTCCAGCAAGCGCTTCAAACGGTTGTTGCGAATGATCACACGGCGGTAGAGGTCGTTCAAATCCGAGGTAGCAAAGCGACCACCATCCAAGGGCACCAAGGGGCGCAATTCGGGCGGAATCACGGGGACGACCTTGATGATCATCCACTCGGGCTTGTTCTCCAAGCGTGCATTGGCATCGCGCATGGCTTCGACCACTTGCAAGCGCTTTAAGGCCTCTTGCTTACGCTGCTGTGAGGTCTCACGGTTCGCGCGGTCACGCAAATCGTAGGACATGGCATCCAAATCCAAACGCTGGAGCAACATTAACAAAGCCTCCGCACCCATCTTCGCGATGAACTTGTTGGGGTCGTTGTCGTCCATGTATTGATTTTCCATGGGCAAGCGGTCTTGGGCGTCGAGGTATTCCTCTTCGGTCAAGAACTGCATGTGCTCAAATGGATTGCCTTCATTATCGACCGCCGCACCCGTCTGAATGACGATGTAACGCTCGTAATAAATAATCATGTCCAATTTCTTGGTTGGAATACCCAAGAGATATCCCAATTTGTTCGGCAAGGAACGGAAGTACCAAATGTGCGCTACTGGCACCACCAAGTTGATGTGGCCAATGCGCTCACGACGCACTTTCTTTTCTGTCACCTCTACGCCACACCGGTCACACACGATGCCCTTGTAGCGGATGCGCTTGTATTTACCACAGGCACATTCGAAATCCTTCACAGGACCGAAAATGCGCTCGCAGAACAAGCCGTCGCGCTCGGGTTTGTGTGTGCGATAGTTGATCGTTTCGGGCTTCAGCACTTCACCGCTGGAGCGCTCCAAAAGGAATTCAGGAGAGGCCAATCCAATGGTGATGGAGTTAAAGCTTCCTGAGGTTTGCTGTTCGATTTTTCGCATGGTATTCTAAATGAGGTTCCCGGGGGATCGGATTAGTCTAAGGATACTTTTAAGCCAAGGCCTTGCAACTCATGCAGCAAGACATTGAAGGATTCAGGAATACCTGGCTCAGGCATCCGGTCGCCCTTCACAATGGCCTCGTAGGTCTTCGCACGTCCAACGACGTCGTCCGACTTCACCGTCAAGATTTCACGCAGGATGTTGGAGGCGCCAAATGCTTCCAATGCCCAAACTTCCATCTCACCAAAACGCTGTCCTCCAAACTGTGCCTTACCACCCAACGGCTGTTGTGTGATCAAAGAGTATGGTCCGATGGAACGAGCGTGCATCTTGTCGTCCACCATGTGGCCGAGTTTCAACATATAAATGACACCAACCGTCGCTTTTTGATCAAAAGCTTCGCCGGAACCACCATCGTACAATTGCGTGTGGCCAAACATGGGAAGTCCCGCAGCATCTGTGTATTGCGTGATTTCATCCAGCGTCGCTCCGTCAAAGATTGGCGTCGAGAATTTCTGGCCGGTCTTCATGCCTGCCCAACCCAGCACGGTCTCATAGATCTGACCGATGTTCATACGAGAAGGTACACCAAGGGGATTCAGTACGATATCCACGGGCGTGCCGTCCTCCAAGAAAGGCATATCCTCTTGACGGACAATCTTGGCGACAATACCCTTGTTACCGTGACGTCCGGCCATCTTATCACCCACCTTCAGCTTGCGCTTCTTGGCGATGATGACTTTGGCCATCTTCACGATGCCTGCGGGCAATTCGTCTCCTACACTGATCGTGAACTTTCGGCGGCGGTTTACACCGGCTACGTCGCTGACCTTAATCTTGTAGTTGTGCAACAAGTTGTCGATGAGTTTATTCTTCTCATCGTCTGTGGTCCACGTACCGCCCGTCAGGTGCGTATAGTCCTCTACGGCGTTCAAAACTTTCAAAGTGAACTTGGTGCCTTTGGGGATCACCTCTTCGTTCAAGTCGTTGGTCACGCCTTGAGCCGTCTTACCGCTTACCAATTTGGCCAATTTCTCGATAAAGGTGGTGCGGATTTCTTCCAACTGAGTGGCGAATTCCAATTCCAACGCTTCCAATTCCTCCTTGTCGCGGACACGCTGACGCTTGTCCTTCATGCTGCGGCTGAAGAGCTTCTTATCAATCACCACTCCACTCAAGGAAGGAGAAGCCTTTAAGGATGCGTCTTTGACGTCACCCGCCTTGTCACCAAAGATGGCGCGCAAGAGCTTCTCTTCGGGAGAGGGATCGCTTTCCCCTTTCGGAGTAATCTTACCAATCAGGATATCGCCTGGATTGACTTCGGCACCGATACGGATAATTCCGTTTTCGTCCAAGTCCTTCGTCGCTTCTTCACTGACGTTAGGAATATCGGCGGTCAATTCCTCCATGCCCAACTTGGTGTCGCGCACGTCGAGGGTGTACTCGTCGATGTGGATAGAGGTAAAGATGTCTTCGCGAACAACGCGTTCGTTGATTACAATGGCATCCTCAAAGTTGTATCCTTTCCAAGGCATGAAGGCCACCAGCAGGTTGCGGCCCAAAGCCAGCTCACCACCTTGCGTGGCGTAGCCTTCACACAACACCTGACCCAAGTCGACACGCTCTCCCGCGGAGACGATGGGCTTCAGGTTAATCGTCGTGCTTTGGTTGGTCTTCAAGAATTTGGTCAAAGGATACGATTTGATGGCTGGCTCAAAGCTGACCAATTCCTCGTCCTCTGTGCGATCGTATTCGATCACAATCTCATTGGCATCTACGTAGCGAACGGTACCAGGACCTTCCGCATTAACCAGCACACGCGAGTCGTGGGCCACCTGACGCTCCAATCCGGTACCCACAATCGGGGCTTCGGGGCGGAGCAAAGGCACCGCCTGACGCATCATGTTGGATCCCATCAACGCCCGGTTTGCGTCATCGTGTTCCAAGAAAGGAATCAGCGAGGCCGAAATCGAGGCAATCTGGTTGGGGGCTACGTCCATCAAATCGACCTTGGCAGGCTCTACGACAGGGAAATCTCCCTCGTCTCGCGCCTTGATGCGGTCATTGACAAATGTGCCATTTTGGTTCAACGGGGCATTAGCCTGAGCAATGACCTTATCCTCCTCTTCCTCAGCAGAGAGGTATACGGGAGCCGTGGTCAACTTCACTTGACCCGCTTCAACCTTACGGTAGGGCGTTTCAATGAAGCCCATGCCGTTCACCTTGGCATAGACACACAATGAAGAGATCAAACCAATGTTGGGTCCTTCAGGCGTCTCAATGGGGCAAAGGCGTCCGTAGTGCGTATAGTGTACGTCACGTACCTCGAAGCCTGCGCGTTCACGGCTCAAACCACCGGGTCCGAGGGCGGACAAACGGCGCTTGTGCGTGATTTCAGACAAGGGGTTCGTCTGGTCCATGAATTGGCTCAGCTGGTTCGTTCCGAAGAAGGAATTGATGACCGAGCTCAACGTCTTAGCATTGATCAAATCAATCGGCGTAAATACCTCGTTATCGCGCACGTTCATTCGCTCACGGATGGTACGAGCCATGCGGGCTAAGCCTACGCCAAATTGGTTGGCCATCTGCTCACCCACTGTACGAACACGGCGGTTAGACAAGTGATCAATATCGTCGATCTCCGCCTTGGAGTTGATCAACTCAATCAAATACTTAATGATTGAGATGATGTCCTGCTTGGTCAATACTTGCTTCTCTTTCTCGATTTCGAGATTGAGCTTCTTGTTCAAGCGGTAACGACCCACTTCACCCAAGCTGTAGCGCTGCTCGGAGAAGAAGAGTTTATCAATGATGCCCCGCGCGGTCTCCTCATCCGGTGGTTCAGCATTGCGCAGTTGACGATATATGTGCTCGACGGCCTCGATTTCCGAGTTCGTGGGGTCTTTCTGCAACGTATTGTAGATGATGGAGTACTCTCCTTCGATGATATCTTCTTTGTGCAACAAAATCGTCGCGACTTCGGCCTCCAAGATCATGTCGACATGCTCCTTCTCCAGGATAGTGTCGCGATCGAGGATTACCTCGTTGCGTTCGATGGACACAACCTCTCCGGTATCTTCATCCACGAAGTCTTCGATCCAGCTCTTCAAGACACGTGCCGCCAATTTGCGGCCTACGGTGCGCTTGAGGCCTGCTTTCGAAACTTTCACTTCTTCGGCCAGGTCAAAAATCTCCAAGATATCCTTGTCGCGTTCGTAACCGATCGCACGGAAAAGGGTGGTCACGGGCAACTTCTTCTTCCGGTCGATGTACGCGTACATGACGTTGTTGATGTCCGTGGCAAATTCAATCCAGCTACCCTTGAATGGGATGACACGCGCGGAGTACAACTTCGTGCCGTTCGCGTGGAAGCTTTGGCCAAAGAAGACACCGGGCGAACGGTGAAGCTGGGAAACGATCACACGCTCGGCTCCATTCACAATGAATGTGCCGCGTGGAGTCATGTACGGGATGGTTCCCAAGTACACATCCTGGACGATGGTCTCAAAGTCCTCGTGTTCGGGGTCCGTACAGTAAAGTTTAAGACGTGCCTTGAGAGGTACGCTGTAGGTCAGCCCGCGCTCGATGCATTCCATCTCGCTGTAACGGGGGGGGTCTACAAAATAATCGATGAATTCCAGTACAAACTGGTTGCGGGAATCCGTAATGGGGAAGTTTTCATTGAAGGTCTTAAACAAGCCTTCATTTGACCGATTTTCCGGTTTGGTATCGATCTGAAAAAAATCCCGGAACGACTTGATTTGGATATCAAGAAAATCCGGGCAATCCGCCTGTGCGAAGGTTGAGGAGAAATTGATTCGCGATTGAACGTGCGCCATGGAGCTCGACAGATTGATGAATATGATTTGAAATACGAAAAGGTTTAGGCCTTGAAACAGCGTTTCAAGGGCCTAAACCTGAGTGGTTGACAGGGCTCTTACTTGAGCTCTACTTCAGCACCAGCCTCTTCAAGTTGCTTCTTGAGGGCTTCTGCTTCGTCTTTGCTAACGCCTTCCTTGATAGGAGCAGGAGCAGCATCAACGGCGTCCTTCGCTTCTTTCAAGCCAAGTCCAGTCAATTCTTTTACGACCTTCACAACAGCCAACTTAGAAGCGCCAGCGCTCTTAAGAATGACGTCGAAAGAAGTCTTCTCAGCAGCCGCGTCGCCACCGCCAGCAGCGGGACCAGCAGCTACAGCTACAGCCGCAGCAGCGGGCTCGATGCCGTATTCTTCTTTGAGGTAGTTTGCGAGTTCATTAACTTCTTTTACGGTCAGGTTGACCAAAGAGTCTCCGAGGTTTTTGATATCAGCCATTTTGGTTGAGTTTGAGATTTCTAATTAAAAAAGCACGTAGTTGGAAGCGTGAGTGCGTACAGGGGTTAGGAATTGCGCTCTTCCAGCGCCTTGATCAAACCAGCGATGGTTTGACCACTGCCAGCCTGGAGTCCCGAAATAACATTCTTCATTGGGCTCTGCAAAAGCAGGATAACGTCCCCAATCAATTCGTTCTTCGACTTCAAGCTAGTCAATGCATCAAGCTGAGTATCACCAATAAAAATGGCTTCCTCGACATAGGCTCCTTTCAAGATGGGCTTGGGGCTCTTCTTGCGGAATTCCTTGATCAATTTAGCGGGGGCATTGCCTGCCTCTGCCATCATGATGCTTGAGTTGCCCTTGAGGACGTCAGAGAGTTCACCAAAATCTTTGGTGGAGCGCTCCATGGCCTTCTTCAAGAGGGCGTTCTTGACCACGGTCATTTTGATGTCGGCTTTGTGGCAGGCACGACGCAAGTTGCTCGTGTTTTCTGCATCCAATCCGGCAATGTCCGTGATGTACACCGTCGCGGTAGATTCTAGCGCAGCGGTGAGATCTTCGATCAGTTGATTCTTTTCTTCGCGGGTCATAGGACTATCGCATTATGCGTTTTTGGCTTCAACGGGAACACCTGGGCCCATGGTGGGGCTTAATGTGATGCTCTTGAAATAGGTGCCCTTGGCAGAGGTAGGCTTCAAACGAACCAAGGTTTTGATAACTTCGTCCGCGTTCTCTCTGATTTGATCTGCCGTGAAAGACACCTTGCCGATACCGGCATGTACGATGCCATAACGGTCCACCTTAAAGTCAATTTTACCAGCCTTCACTTCGGCAACCGCTTTGGCTACATCCATGGTGACCGTACCAGACTTGGGGTTAGGCATCAAGCCGCGGGGGCCAAGAACACGGCCCAAAGGACCGAGTTTACCCATCGCTGCGGGAACGGTGATGATCACATCAATATCCGTCCATCCGCCCTTGATCTTCTCCAAGTACTCATCCATACCGACGTAATCAGCCCCTGCCTCTTTTGCTTCAGCCTCCTTATCGGGAGTAACCAAGGCCAAGACGCGGATAGACTTACCCGTTCCGTTGGGGAGGCTAACCACACCGCGCACCATTTGATTGGCTTTACGGGGGTCCACACCCAAACGAATCGCCAAGTCGACAGATCCATCAAATTTGGTGGTGCTTACTTCTTTGACCAAGGAAGAAGCCTCGTCCAAAGAATACAATTTGCCGGGAACAATTTTCTCCTCAGCGGCTTTTTGCTTTTTTGTCAATTTTGCCATGATTCAGAGAATTAATTGTTGCTCGGTTTGGTTCCGGTTACGGTCAAGCCCATGCTTCGAGCAGTTCCCGCGACCATTGACATCGCCGAGTCCATTGTGAAGCAATTCAGGTCTACCATTTTATCTTCAGCAATCGCTTGAACTTGAGCCCAGGTTACCTTGCCCACTTTCTCGCGGTTAGGTACTCCGGATCCGCTCTTTAGCTTCGCCGCTTCCAATAATTGAACAGCCACTGGGGGTTGCTTTACGATGAAATCAAAAGACTTGTCTGTATATACCGTAATAACTACGGGCAACAGCTTGCCTTGCTTTTCCTGCGTACGTGCATTGAACTGCTTGCAGAATTCCATGATGTTGACACCCTTCGCACCCAAGGCAGGACCTACGGGAGGAGAGGGGTTTGCGGCACCACCACGAACTTGCAGCTTGATCATCGCACTGATTTCTTTCGCCATATTCTGTTGTTCGTATTTGCTTTATTTGACAGCTTGTTGTGTTCGTTCGCAGTTGGAAGCTCTGCTTCGGAACGGACGGGAGCTCACACCGTTTTAACTTTCTTTTTCTACTTGCATGAAGCTCAGCTCCAGCGGGGTGCGCCGGCCAAAAATCTTGACCATCACTTCCAGCTTTCGCTTGTCTTCGTGAATTTTTTCGACGGAGCCAACGAAATCGCGGAACGGGCCGTCGATCACCTTGACTGATTCTCCTAAGACGAATGGAATGGTGACCTGCTCCGCAGATTCCGCCAATTCATCCACCTTGCCCAACATGCGATTGACTTCGCTGAGGCGCAAGGGGGTCGGCTCACCACCTTTGGTCTCTCCCAAGAAACCAATGACGCCGGGAATATTCTTGAGGGTGTGCACCAGCTCACCCGTCAACACGGCTTCCACCATGATGTAGCCCGGGAAGAAGTTGCGCTCTTTGAGCACTTTCTTTCCGTTGCGGATTTGGTACACCTTTTCAGTTGGAATCAACACTTGACCCAATAAGTCAGACATGCCCGTACGAGCCATCTCCGTCTCAATGTAATGCTTGGTCTTGGTTTCCTGGCCACTAATAGCCCGAACCACATACCATTTCATTCCTTCGATTACACTCATCGTATTAAGCAAAGAGGGTATATACGAAGTCAAACACTTGGGTAATCACTTTATCCATGGCAAAAATGGCCAAAGCAAAAACCAACGAACCTGCAATCACCACGAGGGTACTCTTTTGCAAGCTGATCCATGTAGGCCAAGTCACGCGGTGCATGAACTCGGTGTAGGAGTCTTTGAGATATTGACGAATATTTTCCATGGGTTTCCCTAGGTTAAACGTTGATTGCACGGGTGGAGAGATTCGAACTCCCATCAATGGTTTTGGAGACCACTATTCTACCCTTGAACTACACCCGTAGATGGAAAAAGGCATCCCGGAAAATCCGGGATACCTTACTTCCTTCTTTGATGTACAATTACCCGATGATCTCAGTAACCTGACCAGCCCCTACAGTGCGACCTCCTTCGCGGATAGCGAAACGGAGACCCTTGCTCACTGCAACGGGAGCGATCAAGTGTACGTCGATAGACAAGTTGTCACCTGGCATAACCATCTCTACTCCAGCGGGGAGCATGATTTCACCTGTAACGTCTGTCGTACGGAGATAGAACTGAGGGCGGTACTTGTTGTGGAAAGGAGTGTGGCGTCCACCTTCTTCCTTCTTCAAGATGTAGACCTCAGCCTTGAATTTGCTCGCAGGCTTTTGTGAGCCTGGCTTGCAGATAACCATACCGCGGCGGATGTCCGCCTTATCGATACCGCGCAACAACAGACCTACGTTGTCACCTGCTTCGCCACGATCCAAGATCTTGCGGAACATTTCAACACCCGTTACAGTCGACGTCAATTTCTCGTCACCGAATCCGATGATTTCCACGCCGTCACCCGTCAAAGCTACACCCGTTTCGATACGACCGGTAGCAACCGTTCCACGTCCCGTAATGGTGAATACGTCTTCGATAGGCATCAAGAAAGGCTTGTCGATTTCGCGCTCAGGCTCTTCGATCCACGCATCTACAGAGTTCATCAACTCCATGATGGTGTCTACCCACTTCTGCTCACCGTTCAAACCACCGAGGGCCGAACCTTGGATCACAGGCGTGTTGTCGCCGTCGTACTTGTAGAAAGTCAACAAGTCACGGATTTCCATTTCGACCAACTCGAGGAGTTCCTCGTCATCGACCATGTCCACTTTGTTCATGAACACGACGATACGGGGTACACCTACCTGACGCGCTAGCAAGATGTGCTCGCGAGTCTGGGGCATAGGACCGTCCGTAGAAGCCACTACCAAAATAGCGCCGTCCATTTGGGCAGCACCCGTAACCATGTTCTTTACATAGTCAGCGTGACCAGGGCAATCCACGTGAGCATAGTGGCGGGCCGCCGTTTCATACTCTACGTGAGCTGTGTTGATCGTGATACCACGCTCTTTTTCCTCCGGAGCGGCATCGATCGAATCGAAGCTACGCGCCTTAGAAAGACCTGCATTCGCCAAAACCGTAGTGATGGCGGCCGTCAAGGTTGTTTTACCGTGGTCAACGTGACCGATGGTACCGATATTCAAGTGCGGTTTGTTACGCACGAAATTCTCCTTTGCCATTTGTTTTAAGATTAAGTGATTGAACCCAAAGAAAGAAGTCATTGATTGAGCCAATGAGGGGAATTGAACCCCTGACCTTTTCCTTACCAAGGAAACGCTCTACCCCTGAGCTACATCGGCTGATGTGTCATGAGCGGAAGACGGGGTTCGAACCCGCGACCCTCAGCTTGGAAGGCTGATGCTCTACCAACTGAGCTACTTCCGCGTTTGTGTTGTGGGAGTGGATGGACTCGAACCAACGATGTCTTCCGACGACAGATTTACAGTCTGCTGCAATAGCCACTATGCGACACTCCCAGTTTTGATATGCCCTAAAAAATTGACGTCATGCTTGGTTGAGCTTCGAGCCAGCAGAGGGACTCGAACCCCCGACCTACTGATTACAAATCAGTAGCTCTACCAACTGAGCTATGCTGGCAAAAAGTGAAGGACAAGCGGTCCCAAGCAGTGCGTCAAAAAAGAACGTTGCTGCATAGCAGCTTTCCCGCTATTTTCAAACGGACTGCAAATGTAGAAAATAAAAGGATGTCTACAAGCGGTCTTTAGCGCTTTTTCAAAGACAAGTTTTTCCCCTTGCTGCGCTTCACAATTCGGCGGAGCGCTAGCATGGCCAAACTCACGGATTTCTCGAAGGTCTTGGCCTCCTTTTTGACGACCACTTCCTTGCCAGGGAGGTGAATACATACTTCGGCTATCTTGTTCTCATGAAGGTGGTTGTTGTCCAAGCGCAAGAAAACCGTGGCCTTAGACACACGGTCAGATACCTTGGTCACCGTTTCCACTTTGGTTTGGATATAAGAGAGAAGGCGCTCGCTGGCTTTGAAGTGAACGGAATGGACTGCAACATTCATAGGTCAAGAATTTTACCTGCACCCTATCGGCCTTTGGGATGCGATTGATGATATACACGCTTCAACTGCTCCATGGAAGCATGCGTGTATATCTGCGTGGCCGACAAATTCGCGTGACCCAAGAGGCTGCGAATCGCAGATAGATCTGCTCCCATGTCTAGCAAATGCGTGGCAAACGTATGCCGCAAGATGTGCGGACTCTTTGTCTCGACAGTGCTAGTCCCTTGAAGATACGAATGAACGATGCGATAAACAAGTCTTGGAGGCAAGGGCTTTCCCGATTCCAAGGAAAACACGGGGGCGGCGGGTGTCATCGCCGGCCATGCTTGGAGGTGCGCTTCATACGCCTCCGCCCAAGCGGGAAGAACGGGCAGCTGACGTTCTTTGTTTCGCTTGCCCAAAACCCGAATCACGCCTTCGCGCACATCGACATCGCCGTGCTTGAGGCCGATCAACTCTGCCCGCCGAAGGCCAAACGCATAGAGGGTAAAGAGCAAGAATTGATCGCGCTGCCCTTCCCGGGTGGCGGGAAAGAGGGCGGGTTCCAGCAGGGCTTCCACTTCGTCGGTGGTGAGTGCGCGGACCAGGCGCTTCTTTTCTTTGAGCGCTGGAATCCCCAGCGCCGGGTTGCGCGTCGCCCCCATAGACTGCTCGGCAAATCGGTAGAACGAACGCAGCGTCGACAGCTTTCGGTTCACGGAGCGAGCGTCCATGCCCCGATCGACCATGTTTGCGACCCAAGCGCGCACATGGCTTCGGTCCGCCTCTAACAGGTCTTCCATGCCTACATGCCACTCAAGAAAGACTACCCACTGACTCATGTCTGAAACATAGGCCTCCACCGTCGCGGGAGACAAGCGGCGCTCTAGGGCGAGGTAATCGGCGTAGGATTCGAGCATAGAGACGGATAAAAAAAAGCCCCGAGAAGATAGAACTTCTCGGGGCAGTATCGAATAGGGAACCGGATTATTCGGCTTCCTTGATGCGCAAATTCTGCACGTAGGCCGCTTTGATAAATTCTTCGCGACGGGAAATAGAGGGTTTGGTAAACGCTTGGCGCTTGCGCAATTGGCGCATCGTCTGCGTACGGTCAAACTTCCGCTTGAAACGCTTCAGCGCGCGGTCGATGCCTTCTCCTTCTTTAACTTGAATAACTAACATACTTGAGTCACCTCCTCTCTTTAGGGTGGCAAATGTAGTGCAAATTATAGCACTCCCCCTACCCTCCCAGTATTTTTCACGGCGCGCGCAATTGGAAGTATCTCGGAATCCACACCTGCTGAAGGGAATCGAAGGGCGCGAGGGCGAAGACCTCTTCCCACGTGCGCACAGGGCGGATGCGCGATTGAAAGCGGTGGACGGCTTGAATTTGGGCCGAGCGCCACAAGGGATGGGCATACCACGATTCCAATTCTAAGGCAGGCAAAGCTTGGCGCGGCGGGACGACCCACTTCCACTCCCATCGCGTGTCCAGCCAGCCCTCTTTGGCGGCAATGGCGGAGTCCATCCCTCCCCAGCGTTCTCTTTGAGCGACAAAGCGGTCCGCCTTCCAACGGGGCCAGAACCCGGCAAGCCAGTCGGCCGATACCGTATCACTCCGAACGAACTCAGGCGCGGGTACCGTTCGCATGGAATCCCGAGGGTAGGACTTCCAGGAAGGAGGGCCTTGACGGTGGTACGGGGGCGGTTCGGTTCGAATCGGCGATTCTGCGATGTCCGCCTCCGCCTCCCAAGCCACCCATCCTGCCCAGGACGGTTCTTGGTTTCGTTGGTACCTATTTAAAATGAAAAGGGCGAGGAAAATCCCCGCCCAAGCCATTGTGGTAAACCATTCCGTTCGGCTCATTCCAAATCGTTGTCCTCGTAGGAGTCTGGTTCGGAATTTGGAGGCGTACGAAGCACCTTCAAGAAGAAATATCCCGTGATACAGGTGACGGTGACCTGCGTAATGACCATCATCCAAAATGCGCTAGTACTCATGATTCGTTGTTTGTTCGGTTCTTAGAGGCACGCCATACGAGCGCACTAATAAAGATAAATAGGCCGATCAACATGAACCGGGCTAGATGAATGTAAAAAATATCATTCAAGAATGATCCCGATGCGATGGGCTGGCCCGCCGTTATGACTTCGCCCTCGCGGACCATGGGCGCTTGGTCGTCTTCGGTAAAGACATACATCGCCGCGATCTCCTCGGGCGCATCCGTTTCGTGCACGATGACGGCAAAGCCTTCCTCTTGGGTTTGGAGTTCCACCACCCCCGCGTGTTCGGTTTCAAAGTGGTCTGCAAAGGATACCCGGTTATAGGGGCGACTCATATTCATCGCCCGACCAATAATGGATCCTTCGTCCAGTTCCCAGCCATTTTCGAGGGCGTTCGCGTAATCGTTGTTCTTGGGGGTGATCAGGCTCATCACAAAGATGACCAGCAAGATGGTCGGTGTGACAAACTTGATGATGGGTTTGTAAATGCGCGGCAGGGTAATGTCCGAACCGGCGTTGATTTCATCCCAGCCCTTGTCGATGCCGAAGACCCACGAGAAGAGTATAGATTCGGCCAGTGCAAAGATGACAATGCCGACGGTGGCCCCCCAATAATCATATTGGTCAAAGACACCCTCATTGTAAAATAATACCGTGGGCAGTCCCATGACCAAGGTGACCAAACCAAAGGTCATGGCGGATTTCTTGATGCTGAAGCCAAATTCGTCCTGCATAAAGCCCATCCACGGTGTACCCATCGCCAAAGAGCTGGTGATGCCCGCAAAGAAGAGCAAGCCAAACCACATCACTCCGGCCAGGGTTCCCAAGGCGACCCCCCACTTTCCGAAGAGGAAGGGCATCGTTTGGAAGGCCATGGAGAAGCCGGCGTTTTCTTTCACCCAATCCAGACCCAGGTAACCGACGGCAATCGGGATCACAATGGAGGCGCCCAACACGATCTCCACGAAACCATTCATCCAACCGGCGGTCATCGCATTGAGCGCGATGTCGTCCTTCGGGCGAACATAGGCCGCATAGCAATGGATGGTTCCCATGCCCACGGAGAGAGTGAAGAAGATTTGTCCTGCGGCTGCGAGCCACACATTAAAGTTGGTCAAAGAGTCAAATTGGGGCTCCCACAAGAAGTTTAGGCCCAAGGAGGAATCGCAGTCCAAACATCCCTCTGAAGCGCCCGAAGCGCCCAGGGTTAGGGCCCGAA
>Ga0115558_1001655_pt1 | contig 13533 bp, 10 predicted proteins | sample COGITO_mtgs_1104_4_FD_87279 | JGI IMG/M metagenome (GOLD analysis project Ga0115558, IMG submission 87279) | Pelagic marine microbial communities from North Sea - COGITO_mtgs_110426 | ecosystem: Environmental > Aquatic > Marine > Epipelagic | place: Germany:Helgoland, sampling site Kabeltonne... | reverse complement strand
TAAATAATCCAAAACTTTGAGGATCTCCATTTGCTAATTGTACACCAACTTTATGTGAAAAATCTAATTTTTCGCTAATTTTATAATCTACGTTGCTTCGTAAAGTAAGTCTGTTAAATTCATTTCCTTGCAGAACACCTTCTTCTTCGTTAAAACCAATACTAAAAAAAGCATTGATATCTTCTGAACCACCACTTAAAGAAAGGTTATAATCTGCAACTCTACCAAGTCTCGAAATTTCGTCAAGCCAATTGGTATCATATTGCTGATTTGTAGGAAAAAACTGTGTTAAAATGTTATCGTTATTTGGATCATTATCTCTTTGTAAATCTCTTAAAGTAGCTTCGTTACTATACGTTACAAATTCAGATGCATTTGCCATTTCAACTCTACTTAAAATATCTCTAACTCCTGTATAGTAGTTAAAGTTCACTTTCATTTTACCAATTTTTCCTTGCTTTGTAGTAACTATAACTACACCATTTGCACCTCTATTTCCATAAATTGCTAAAGAAGCTGCATCTTTTAATATATTCATAGATTCAATATCTGATGAATTTATATTATTGATATTATTAGTTAAAACACCATCTACAACATACAAAGGTTCTCTACCACCTTGAATAGTTCCTAAACCTCTAATGATAACTGTTGATGCTTGACCTGGAGCATCTGAAGCAATAATTTGAACTCCAGCAGCTTTTCCCTGAAGTGCTTGTGTAGGGTTTAAAACAGGTTCTTTAGATAATTCTTCTCCTTTTATTTGCGCAACAGAACTTGTTAAAACGGTTTTCTTTTGAGTACCATAACCAACAACCACAATTTCCGCCAATGTATTTAAACTTTCTTTTAACTCTATAGAATAAAACTTATCTTCTGATATTACAACTTCTTTCGTTTCATAACCCAAATAGCTAATTATTATAGTTTCTCCAATATTTACTTCAATACTAAATTCGCCATCGAAATCTGTAAGTGTTCCTTTTGAAGTTTCTTTTACTAAAACTGTTGCGCCTGGAATAGAATTAAACTCATCTTTAACCTCTCCTTTAATAGTAACTTTTTGTGCAAAAACGGATGAACTTAAGAATAAGGATATAATTATGAAGTATAAATTTAGTTTCATTCTAATGTATAGATTAATGTTAAATTGACATTAACAAATTTAGAACTCTATGTTACTTCTAGCAATGATGTATTTTTTATTTCTTTTAAAAAAAATATAAATAACTGTAAATAAGAAAATTATAAAAAATTAAAAATTAAAATTTAACAATCTGACGTAGTGATGATGTGGTACATGAATTCGTTTTACAAGAAAAAAGTAGTAAATAAATTAAATATAACATATAAAAAAACAAGTTTTTTTGTCATATTATTAGAAAATTAAAAATGAGAGGTTTTTATTAATTAAACATAATAAGAAAATTATGAATGCTTTCGTTAGAGTCTAGATCAAGTTTTTTCCTTAACCTATATCTATGAATTTCTACACCTCGAACTGTAATTCCCATTAACGGAGCAATTTCTTTTGTAGAGAATCCCATTTTTATATAAGCACAAAGTTTTAAGTCTTTTGTTGTTAATTTAGGGTATTTATGAATCAATTTTTTGAAAAAATCTTCGTGTAATTTTTTAAAGTTATTTTCGAACACCTTCCATTCTTTTTCATCTTCAATTTTGTCTTTAGACATTTTTATTAAGCGCTCTGTCCTAATTTTGTTGTTTGAAAATTCTAACAATCTTCTTAGCTCATTTCTTAAGGATAAAATAACTTCATTCCTCTTAATAATAGAAGCTGTAGAACTTATTAATTCTTTCTTCTTTGAATTGATTTCGTTTGTTAAGTTTTCTTTCTCAATTTTATTTATTCTTTCTTGAGTTCTTTTTACATACTCTTTTTTTAGCTTTAGTTGTTGAGATTTAATTCTTTTATTTGTGTAAAAATATGTTAGCCAAGCAAAAATGATTAATAATAATAAATATAAAATCTTCATTAAACTTGATAAATACCAAGGAGGTAAAACCTTAAAATCTATTAATTTTTTTCTGGTTTTATCTATACCAAACTCTGTCTTTAAGAATAAGCTATAATTTCCTGGCAATAGATTTTGTAAGATAATCTTACCATCATTTACCATATTTACTTCGTTTATCTCACCAACTAAAATATACTCTAAATTGGCTCCATACTTAAATGGTAAATACGCTTCTATGGTTAAAAAATCGGCATCCTTAAATGCTATTTCAATATCATTTAGAGTAGTCGTATAAAAAGTATTTGCTGCCGAATAAATTTTTTCTACTACAGGATCTGAATTATCATAATTAGTATTTACTTTATTTGTATTAAATGTGGCAAAACCATCATTTAAGTTTAAAATTCTTATAGAATCGTTTTTAAAAATAACTTTTTCATATTTTGAAACTAGCCTTTCATTTGCGGAAGAGATGTTAAATTGAAGAGAGTCTTTAAATTTATTATTTAATAAAATTAAAGAGTTTTGAATCTCTCTATCCAAAATCCATTTTTCATTTTTATTGATAATTAAATTTTTATTTTCTGCTTCTGTAAAACTTTGATATTCATCAATTTGTTTACTCTCTTTATTGTAAACAAACCAATTGTTGGAGTTAGAAAAGAAAATCTCATTATTAATTTTAAAAATTTCTGTTTTAGATTGGTCAAACTTTTGGTTATCTCCAAATGATAAAGTTTCGATTGCTTCAGAATAATCTTCACTTAATACAACTCTAAAAAAACCTTTATGAGGATGACTAATCCAAATAGTATATTCATCTTCAAAAACAATATTATCTACTAAAAATGGAATATTCATAATGGTGCTCGAAACCCAAACACCATTCTTTTTTTCTATTCGATTAATTCCGTAATAAGTTCCTTGTAGAAATACATCTTTATAATTTACGGTACAAAAAACCCCAACATCATTTAATTTATTAGCGAAAGAATCATTTTTTATAATATAACTTCCATTTGTGTGATTTGCGATCAAATCCTCATCAACAATATCTAAGCTCCAAGTTTGTCCTTCAGACCCTTTTATAAGTCTTAATGAATCTGTTTTGGAAAAAGTATAAACACCAGTATTGCTAGCTAAATAGTAATTATTTTTATAAAAATCAACATCGTAAACAGTTCCTAAAACTCCTGAATTATCTTTAAAAAAAGACATTGGAGTGTCTACATTTACTTGTGCGATTCCATTATCTAAAGCAGTCCATAAATTACCATTTGAGTATGAAAATGATAAAACAGTATTATTTTGTAAACCATCATTCTTTGAAATATATTCTGTTCTATTTTGAATGAAATTATAAATAACAATACCTTTTTTTATGGTTCCAAATACAAGTCTATTTTCCCCAATAAATTTAACTTTATTTAAAATATTGTCTTTTAAAAAGAGGTTTACACTTTCAGGCAAAAAAATCTCATTATTACCTCTTAAAAGGTATCCTTTTCCTTTTTTTTCAAATAGAAATAACCAATTATCTTTAGCGGCTAAACTCGTTATTTCTAAATTTTCAAAATTTATATTGTTTAAATTGAAACCTTTTAATTCACTATTTTTCAAAATCTTTACTTTGAACTCTCGATCAATTAAAAGCAAGTTGTCATCATAAACTATTTCGTTTGCTACTCCCTGAGTATTTTCTATATATTTTATTTTCTTACCATCATAAGAGTACATTCCTCTTGCAAATGATCTAAAATAAATAACACCTTTAAATTTAATAATATTCCAAAATTGTTCATTATTAACTTTTTCTTCATTATCTAAAGAGTTTATTAATGAAGTGTAAATATATTTTCCGAATTTATCTTTCTCCCAATAACCAAATTCCTCATAAGAACCTGTGTAAATTTTATTATTATCGCAAAAAACAGATCTAATTATCGTTTTATTTGGCAATTGAAAAAGTTCCCAATTCTGCCCATTGTATTTCAATAGACCTTTATTGTTTGCTACAAAAACCTCTCCTAAATCATTTACATCAATTCCCCAATTTTGGTTATCTGCCTTATAATCTTTAACCGAATAATTGTTAATAGGAGGAATAAAAGATTGTGAAAATATTGGGCAAATAAAAATAAGGAATAGTATAGAAAAAAAGCTTTTCATAAAATAATTTATTTTTTATGTCTAAATTAAGAAACTCAGTAAAATAAAATACACCAATTTAATAATTCAAATATTTTTATAAATGTCAAATCTAAAAGTGCAGCAATTTACTAAAACAAAAATATGAGAAACGGATTTAGTTAAAAATAATATTTATTCCAAACAAATAACTAAACCCATATTGATGTTCAAACCTTGTACATTTATATCGTCAAATAGTAATCTATTTCTCATACTTAAACAACTGAAATGTCTTTATTATTGCATGTCACTCTCTGTCTATATAATAATTCAAAATAAGTGGAACCACAAAAGTCAGAATGAATTTATTTCCTTCCGGCTTTTTCTTTTTAGATGATAGTTTTTAAATTGATTATCGATGAATAAAAGTAATTAATCTACAAAAACTCACTTAGCAACTTAACAATTCAAAAAATAAATAAAATTATCTATATATTTGCGTATTAAGAATTTAATTCTATTCCCCCTCAATAGAAATGATTAAAATGAAAATACACACAAAAATAATCCTTTTTTTGGCTTTAGCTTTGAGTTTTGGAGTTTTCGGACAAGTTGTTCCACCACCAGTTCCACCACCACCACCACCAGGTTTACCAATTGATGGAGGGGTTATATTCTTAATAATTTCTGGTGCTATTTATGGGATATTAAAATTAAAAAAGTAAGATTACAAACCTGTTAATCTACTGACATATTTACCAATTACATCAAATTCTAAATTTACAATAGTACCTTTTTCTATACTTTTAAAGGTTGTATTTTCCATTGTATAAGGAATTATTGCAACACTAAATTGATTTTTTCCTGAATTAAAAACCGTTAAACTTACTCCGTTTATAGTAATTGATCCTTTTTCTATGGTGATGTTATTTTTATTAGAATTGTAAGAAAACGTAAAAACAGTACTTCCATTTTCGTCTTTTTTATCAATACAAATTCCTGTTTCATCAACATGACCCTGCACAAGATGACCATCTAATCTATCCCCAAGTTTCATACCTCTTTCAAGGTTAACAATAGTTCCTTCTTTCAGTTTTCCAATATTCGTTTTGTCTAGAGTTTCTTTAATGGCTGTAACTGTATATTCATCATCATTTATAGAAACTACAGTTAAGCAAACTCCATTATGTGCTACACTTTGATCTACTTTTAGTTCATGAGTAAAACTACTTTTTATTGATAAATGCACGTTTTCTTGTTCTTTGACTACATTAGTTACCTTACCAAGCGTTTCTATAATTCCTGTAAACATTTCTCTAAATTTTAACTACTTTTGTGTTGTTCAAAAATAGAACTATTACTGTAATTTATATGGAAAAGTCAGATAAAATAATCATAGGAATTTCAATTGGAGATGTAAACGGAATTGGAATTGAAGTAATCTTAAAAACTTTTGAAGACAAAAGAATGTTAGAACTATGTACACCTGTTATTTTTGGTGCTACAAAAGTTATTTCTTTTCATAAAAAAGCTATAAACTCTCAAGTTCCTATTCATGGAATTAACTCAATAAATCAAATTGCACAGAATAAAATCAACCTATTAAATATTTGGAAAGATGATGTTAATATTCAGTTAGGACAAACCACAAAAATTGGTGGAGATTATGCAGCAAAATCTCTGGAAGAAGCTGTAAATCACTTAAAAGAGAAAAAGATTGATGTTTTAGTTACTGCACCAATTAATAAAGAAACTATACAGTCAGAAACCTTTAATTTTCCTGGACATACAGAATTTTTACAAGATAGATTAGAAGGTGAGAGTTTAATGATTTTGATGACAGACGAGTTAAAAATCGGTTTAATTACAGGTCATATTCCCGTTTCTAAAGTTGCAGAAACAATTACTCCAGAGTTGATTAAGAAAAAAGTGATGATTATGCACGAATCTTTGAAAAAAGATTTTGGTGTTAATAAACCAAAAATTGCAGTTTTAGGTTTAAATCCACATAATGGAGATAAAGGAATTATTGGAACAGAAGAAAATGATATGATTATTCCTACTGTAAAAGAAATTCAGAATAATGGCTATTTAGTTTATGGACCTTATGCTGCAGATGGTTTCTTCGGATCAAAAACATATAAACAATTTGATGGGGTTTTAGCCATGTATCATGACCAAGGATTAGCACCATTCAAAGCGCTTTCATTTGGTAAAGGCGTTAACTTCACTGCTGGTTTATCAGAAATTAGAACTTCTCCAGATCATGGAACTGCATTTGAAATTGCTGGAAAAGGAACTGCTAACGAAGATTCTTTCAGAGAAGCACTATATACTGGTTTACAGATTTTTAAAACAAGAAAAGAGTTTATAGAGTTAACAGAAAACCCTTTAAAAATTAGATAGAAAAAAGAAAAATCTTTTTTCTATCTAAAAAACGAAAATTCAAAACATTTTTATATCTTTGCACGCTCAATTATAGATTGATGATGAAAGACTTAAAAAAATTCAACATACCGTTTGTAGGATTAAAAGAAGGAAATCATTTATTTGAATATCAAATTGACAATACGTTCTTTGAAGCTTTTAATTATGAAGATTTTAATAGTGCAAACATTCAAGTTAGCATTAATCTTGAGAAAAAAAGCACTTTTTTAAAACTTAATTTTAAAGCAAAGGGTTTTGTAAATGTTCTATGTGACATTTCTTTAGAACCCTATAATCAAAAAATTAAAACATCTTTACCTTTATTAGTAAAGTTTGGAGATGAATTTAATGATGAAAATGAAGAGGTATTAATACTTCCTCACAATGCTTTTGAAGTTAATGTTTCGCAATACATATATGAAATGATTGTATTAGCTGTTCCAACAAAGAGAATTCATCCTCAAGTTAAAGACGGCTCATTAGAAACAGAAGCAACAAAAAAGTTAAAAGAATTAGAAATAAAAGAAGAAAAAACTGTAGACAATACAGATCCTAGATGGGATAAATTAAAGAATTTAATAACAGAAAAAAAGAAATAAAATGGCACATCCAAAGAGAAAAATATCTAAAACTAGAAGAGATAAAAGGAGAACTCATTACAAAGCTTCTGTTCCTCAAATAGCTACAGATCCAACAACTGGAGAAGCACATTTGTACCACAGAGCACATTGGCACGAAGGAAAATTATACTATAGAGGTCAAGTTATTTTAGAATCTGCAGCAGCAGAAGCTTAATAATTTTACGCTTTCAAAAATTAAAAAAACTCTCAAATTTGAGGGTTTTTTTGTATTTTAGACAAAAAAACTAGCGTTTTTAATCAATTTTAAGAATAAATTGAAATAATTTTCATTTCTTTGATAATCGTTTTCAATAGAAAAATTACAACCTTTTTAAAAAAGGAAAACCATTATGATAAAAAAAACTGCAGCAATTTCAGCAGTAGGCAAATATGTTCCAGAATATATTTTAACCAACAAAGAATTAGAGACATACGTTGATACTAATGACGAATGGATTACATCAAGAACAGGAATTAAAGAACGTAGAATTTTAAAAGAAAAAAATGCTGGTACTTCTTTTATGGCAATTAAAGCTGCAGAAGATTTACTTTCAAAATCTAAAACGAAAGCAGAAGAAATAGATTTAGTAATTGTTGCAACTGCAACACCAGATTTATTAGTTGCTTCAACAGCAGTTTATGTTGCAACTCAAATTGGTGCAACAAGTGCTTTTGCTTACGATTTACAAGCAGCTTGTTCTAGCTTTTTATATGGAATGTCTACAGCAGCAAGTTATATTGAATCTGGTAGATATAAAAAAGTCTTATTAATTGGCGCAGATAAAATGTCTTCTATTATTGATTATACAGACAGAGCAACATGTATTATTTTTGGTGATGGTGCTGGTGCAGCTCTATTTGAAGCGAATGAAGAAGGAAATGGTTTACAAGACGAATATTTAAGAAGTGATGGAATTGGAAGAGAATTCTTAAAAATTGATGCAGGTGGTTCCATATTACCTCCCTCTGAAGAGACAGTTAAAAATGGACAACATTTTGTACATCAAGAAGGTAAAACTGTTTTTAAATATGCCGTTTCAAATATGGCAGATGTTTCAGAAAAAATGCTAACAAGAAATAATTTAACAGAAAAAGACATTCAATGGTTGGTGCCACATCAGGCTAATAAAAGAATCATTGAAGCCACTGCAAATAGAGTTGGAGTAGCACAAGAAAAAGTTATGATGAATATTCATAAATATGGAAATACAACATCTGCAACTTTACCTCTACTATTAGCAGACTATGAAAAAGAACTTAAAAAAGGAGATAATTTAATATTTGCTGCATTTGGTGGTGGCTTCACTTGGGGAGCTATTTATTTAAAATGGGCTTATAATTCATAAAAATTAAAAACTAAATTAAACTTATAGTATGGATATTAAAGAAATTCAAAATCTTATCAAGTTTGTTGCTAAATCTGGAGCAAGTGAAGTAAAACTAGAAATGGAAGATGTAAAAATTACCATTAGAACTGGTTCTGCTAAAACAGAAACAACAATAGTTCAAGCAGCTCCAGTAGGAATTCCGCAAGCACAAGCTGCACCAGTAGCTCAAACAGCAACTCAGCCAGCAGAATCTGCTCCTGCAGAAGCAAAAGAAGATGCAAAATACATTACTATTAAATCGCCAATAATTGGTACTTTATACAGAAAACCATCGCCAGACAAACCAAATTTTGTTGAAGTTGGTGATGATGTTAAAGTTGGTGATGCAGTTTGTATTATTGAAGCGATGAAATTATTTAACGAAATAGAATCAGAAATTTCTGGTAAAATTGTTAAAGTTTTAGTAGATGATTCTTCTCCTGTTGAATTTGATCAACCACTATTTTTAGTAGATCCATCTTAATTTTAGATTATTAGGTTTCTGATTCTTTAGTTACAATAGCTAAAGAATCTAACAATCAAAATTATCTAACTAATCTAAACTCTAAAATTATGTTCAAAAAAATATTAATTGCCAATAGAGGTGAAATTGCTTTACGTGTTATTAGAACCTGTAAAGAAATGGGCATCAAAACAGTAGCTGTATATTCTACTGCAGATGCAGAAAGTTTACATGTAAGATTTGCAGATGAAGCTGTTTGTATTGGACCTCCATCAAGTAGCGAATCTTATTTAAAAATGTCTAACGTTATTGCAGCCGCAGAAATTACGAATGCAGACGCTATTCATCCAGGTTATGGATTCTTATCCGAAAACGCAAAATTCTCAAAGCTTTGTGAAGAACACAAAATAAAATTTATTGGTGCTTCTGCAGAAATGATTGACAGAATGGGAGACAAAGCAAACGCCAAAGCTACTATGATTGAAGCTGGAGTTCCTTGTGTTCCAGGAAGTGAAGGGATTATAAAAGACTTTGAAGAATGTGAGAAACTAGCTGTAGAAACCGGATATCCTGTTATGCTGAAAGCATCTGCAGGAGGTGGTGGAAAAGGAATGAGAGCGGTTTGGAAGAAAGAAGACCTAAAAGAAGCTTGGGATTCTGCTAGACAAGAATCCAAAGCAGCTTTTGGAAATAATGACATGTATATGGAAAAGCTTATTGAAGAGCCACGCCATATAGAAATTCAAATTGTAGGAGATTCCACAGGAAAAGCTTGTCATTTATCAGAAAGAGATTGCTCTGTTCAACGTCGTCATCAAAAATTAACAGAAGAAACACCTTCTCCTTTTATGACAGATGAATTAAGAAATAAAATGGGTGAAGCTGCTGTCAAAGCTGCAGAATATATTAAATACGAAGGTGCAGGAACTGTAGAGTTTTTAGTAGACAAGCATAGAGATTTTTATTTTATGGAAATGAATACTCGTATTCAAGTAGAGCATCCAATTACAGAACAAGTTATCGATTTCGATTTAATAAGAGAACAGATATTAGTTGCTGCTGGTGTGCCAATTTCGGGTAAAAATTATTTTCCAAAAATGCACTCTATCGAATGTAGAATTAATGCAGAAGATCCATTTAATGGTTTTAGACCATCACCAGGAAAAATCACAACACTACATGCACCTGGAGGACATGGTATTCGTTTAGATACACATGTTTATGCAGGATATATGATTCCTCCAAATTACGACTCTATGATAGCTAAATTAATTACGACAGCTCAGACTAGAGAAGAAGCAATTAATAAAATGAAACGTGCTTTAGATGAGTTTGTTATTGAAGGAATTAAAACTACAATCCCTTTCCACAGACAATTAATGGATCATCCAGATTATGTTGCTGGAAACTACACTACAAAGTTTATGGAAGATTTTAAAATGAAAGCATAATAGCAACTTTTATTTAATTTTGAAATATAAATATGGAATATCGTTTGATGTTCCATATTTTTTTTAGGTTTGTATTTCAGAATGAAATGATATGGAAAAAAAACTTAAAATTGATGGAATTGATAAAATAATAATAAAACGTTTAGTTTTAGATGCAAGAACACCTATTTTGAGTATTGCCAGAGAAGTTGGCATTTCTGGAGCTGCAATTCATCAAAGATTACGTAAATTAGAAGAATCTGACCTAATTGAAGGTTCTCGCTTAATTTTAAACCCGAAAGCTTTAGGCTACAGAACTACAGCTTTTGTAGGTATTTTCTTGGAATCTGCAAGTATTTACTCATCAGCCATTAAACTATTAAAAGAAATACCAGAAGTAGTAGAAAGCCACTACACTACAGGTAATTATGCTATTTTTATCAAAATTTTGTGTAAAAATAACGAAGATTTAATGCATTTGTTGAATAAAGATATTCAACGTATTAAAGGAGTTTCTAGAACGGAAACTTTTATTTCTTTAGATCAACAAATAGATCGACAAATTCAGATTTAAAAGCTCAAAGTAATTAAAGTATTGAATATTATTAAAAGCTTTTAAAAATAAAAAACCGTAACAAATTAATGTTACGGTTCTTGTACTGAAGGCGGGACTTGAACCCGCACGAACTAATGTTCATTGGATTTTAAGTCCAACGTGTCTACCAATTCCACCACTTCAGCAAATATCAATTTGAAAACAACTTGATATAATTTTTAAATGAAATAGAGCGAAAGACGGGATTTGAACCCGCGACCCTCACCTTGGCAAGGTGATGCTCTACCCCTGAGCTACTTTCGCAGTCATTATTTTTAATGAACTTTTTGCTCCCCCTCTTGGACTCGAACCAAGGACCCTCTGATTAACAGTCAGATGCTCTAACCAACTGAGCTAAGGAGGAGTTTGCAAAACACTATTTGTATTTAGCGAGTGCAAATATATATCTTTTTCAAAAACTGCCAAATACTTTTCATAAAAAATTATTTTTTTTTCAAAAGATATAAATCTCAAAATAAATGTATGTTTTTCTTAAAAATTGTATTTTTGTTATATTAATTCGCTTAAATAAAAAGCAACAATCTATACATGGACAAATTTTCGTTCTTAAACGCAGCACATACTGGCTTTATAGCCGATTTATACAATCAATACTTAAAAAATCCAGACTCTGTAGAACCTAGTTGGAGAAGTTTTTTCCAAGGTTATGATTTAGCCAATGAAGATTATTCGTTAACTGATGAAGAAGAAGTTGGTATATATTCTAATCAAGTTCCAGAGGAAGTTAAAAAAGAGTTTTTAGTTCTAGATTTAATCAACGGCTACAGAACTCGTGGTCATTTATTTACCAAAACAAATCCTGTAAGGGAAAGAAGACAATATTCACCAACTTTAGATATTGAAAATTTCGGACTATCAAAAGACGATTTACAGAAAACATTTACTGCCGGAGAAATTTTAGGAATTGGCAAAGTAACACTTTCTGAAATTATCTCGCATCTTGAGTCAATTTATTGCGATTCTATTGGTGTTGAGTATATGTATATGCGAAAGCCAGAAAGTATAAAATGGTGGCAAGATAAATTGAATGAAAACGATAATCACCCTAAATATTCTGTTGAATCCAAAAAATATATTTTATCTAAATTAAATCAAGCTGTAACTTTTGAAAGTTTTTTACAAACCAAATATGTAGGTCAAAAAAGATTTTCTTTAGAAGGTGGAGAAGCTTTAATCCCAGGAATTAGCGTTGCACTTCGTGAAGCTGCAGACAAGTATGGTGTTAAAGAATGTGTAATTGGAATGGCTCATAGAGGTCGTTTGAATACACTAGTTAATATTTTTAAAAAACCTGTTCGTGATTTATTTAGCGAATTTGAAGGTAAAGATTTCGAAGATGAAGATATTGATGGTGATGTAAAATATCATTTGGGTTTAACGTTAAGTAAAACATTTAGAGAAGGCAATGAGATTACTATGAATTTAGTGCCAAATCCATCTCATTTAGAGACTGTAGCTGCTGTTGCAGAAGGCATTACTCGTGCTAAAATAGACAGAACTTATGATGGTGATGAAAGTAAAATTTTACCCATAATAGTTCATGGAGATGCTGCAATTGCTGGTCAAGGAATTGCCTATGAAATTGTCCAAATGGCAAAATTAAACGGTTACAAAACTGGTGGGACAATTCATATTGTAGTTAACAATCAGATTGGTTTTACCACAAATTATTTAGATGCACGTTCAAGTACATATTGCACAGACGTTGCAAAAGTTACTTTATCTCCTGTTTTACATGTAAACGCAGATGATACAGAAGCTGTTTGTCATGCAATGGAAATGGCTTTAGAATTTCGAATGAAATTTAAAAGTGACATTTTTATCGATTTATTAGGGTATAGAAAATATGGCCATAATGAAGGTGATGAACCAAGGTTTACACAACCAAAACTATACAAAGCAATTGCAAAACATGAAAATGTAAAAGATTTATATGCAGCACAATTACTGGAAGAAGGCTCTATTGAAAAAAATTATTTAGAGGGAATCACAGAAGAATTTAAAAATATGTTGAGTGCAGAATTCGACAAATCTAAAGAAGATAAAACTTCAAAAGTGAACGAGTTTATGCCAGAAACTTGGAAAGGTTATGTTCGCGAACAATTAGAGGCGATGTTGCAACCAATTGACACTACTTTTTCTGTAGATAAATTAAAAAATATTGCAAAAGTAGTTTCCACAGTTCCAGAAGGAGTAAAATTTGTAAGAAAAGCTGGGCGAATTTTGGAAGGAAGAGCAAAAATGGTTTTTGAAACCAATAATTTAGATTGGGGAATGGCAGAAACGCTTGCTTATGGAAGTTTATTAGAAGAAGGTTTCCATGTAAGAATTTCTGGACAAGATGTAGAAAGAGGAACATTTTCACACAGACATGCCATTTTACGTGATGAAGTCTCTGAAGAAAGAATAAATTTACTAAACACGAATCCTAAAAATAAAGGAGAAATGACGATTTACAATTCGTTATTGTCTGAATATGGAGTTTTAGGTTTTGATTATGG
>Ga0115558_1001615_pt1 | contig 13714 bp, 7 predicted proteins | sample COGITO_mtgs_1104_4_FD_87279 | JGI IMG/M metagenome (GOLD analysis project Ga0115558, IMG submission 87279) | Pelagic marine microbial communities from North Sea - COGITO_mtgs_110426 | ecosystem: Environmental > Aquatic > Marine > Epipelagic | place: Germany:Helgoland, sampling site Kabeltonne... | reverse complement strand
GGCGAAGGAGGCGATCAACTTGGGTTTGATGGTACGGGCGCATTTGAATACATCAGCGACGCAACGCATGACATCGACAATGTCTTCAACAGCACCCATAGTTCGAACGGCGTAATGAATCCGTGGCGCGAACCCGCCTTCAACAACACCTTAGGCCATGATGCCAACGTATTCGTGCCGGACAATAGCGGATTCGAATACCTAACGAATAACGCCACTGAAGCCGAAATTCGAGTAACCACGGGAGGCGAATCCATCACCGTGCAAGTCATCACCTCTGTTGTGGACGTATATGAGCCCGACCTCCGCGCAACAGTTTACATCGAGGACCTCAATGGAGGTGTTGCAGAACCGGGTGACATTTTAGAGTACACGGTGGTGGGGAAAAACCTGGGAAGCGATGCGGCCAACGACGTCTACATTACCACGCAGCTGGACATCCGAACGAACTTCGTGCAAGGCAGCTTGGTTTGGGAGGCAGGTCCATTAACCGGATGGATGACCGATGCTGAAGGAGACGATACAGGTGAGTTTCTCCCCGTTGACCAGGTCGTTCAAGTGAGGGTGGGCTCAGGTGCCACGGGATCAATTGGTGGGACATTGATTAATAATCCCACGGGTTTGGACAGTGTTGCATACCGTTACCAAGTTCAATTAACCGAGGACTGCCTGCTCCTTCAATGCAACAGCACGCTTACAGCAGAGGGCGACATTTTTGGGGATGGGGCCATCTCCGGCAATGCCCAGACCAATAACGGAGCGAGTGCCTTGATTGACAGTGAAGGATGTCCTGTAGAAGAAGTTTCGGTGCTTGAGGTACAAACAGGCGTCTGCCCGCCTGTGGCAATTGAGCCTTTGGGGACGACCTGCCTCGGCGACGACATCTCACTCGAGGTTCCTGAATTTACCAACAATCCACTTGCTCAGTCTCTGGCCAATTACACGTGGTCTGGCCCCAATGACTTTGCTGCAACCAGCGCCACGGCATACATTTCCAACGCGGGTTTGCTCGATGCAGGCGTTTACAACCTTGAGGTAACCTTTACGGGGCTGGAGTGCTTGCTTTCATCCGCCGCTTTTGAACTGCTGGTCCATGATCCTGCGCCTAATTTTGTGCCGCCCGCCCAGCAGTGCCTCGAAGGCAACAGCTTTAGTTTTGTTGGCGAAGGCGCGCAGTTTTCCGATGCTGCATACTCGTGGCAATTCGAAGGGGGCGCACCGGAGACTGCAAGTGGCATGGTCGTTGACGCGAGTTTTTCATCGGGAGGATGGCAAGAGGTGACGTTAACGCTAGAGGAAATAGGATGCACAAGCAGCAGCTTAGACTCCATCTTCATCGATACTCCTCCGGACCTCAGTGCATTCGATGTAGACATCTGGCCCGCTAATGGCTGTGTGCCCTTGACTGTAACCTTCTCCGCAGCCCTCCCAACAGATGAATTGGATTATGGGTGGGCATTTGGAGACGAAGGAACGAGCTGGTTGGATGCGCCCGCTCACATTTATGAGCAAGTGGGCACATTCGATGTCACAGTCTCCGCTACTTCCACGGGAAATTGTCCAGCCGACATCAGCTTCAATGTTGCGGATGCCGTAACGGTCTATCCTTCGCCAGAAGCTGGGTTCACGGCATCCCCCCAAGTAGTAGAATTGCTCGAGCCCATTGTAGCCATAGAGTCCCTAGCGCAGGCCAATAGCACGGTGAGCTATTGGATGAGCGATGGAGGCAGCCTCGGCTCGGCCAACGGCTCGTATATCTTCAGCGATGGAGGCACTTTCGAAATCATTCAAACGGTCGTCAGTCCCTACGGCTGCATTTCCACTGCTTGGGCCGAGGTCGTCGTCAACGGAACGATTTTCCATGCACCGACTGCGTTCACTCCCGACCAAGACGGCCTCAACGACGTGTGGCTGCCGGTAGCGCTTGGCGTCACCTCATACCATCTCGAGGTTCGAAACCGATGGGGTGAAATCGTCTGGTCCACAGGCGATCCGACAGAACCGTGGTTGGGCCAAAGCTCTGGAGGCTCGCACTATGTCCCCAACGGCATCTATCCTTGGAAAGTTACCTACCGAGATCAACTCGGATATCCGGAAGTGAAGCAAGGCACCGTATCCCTCGTCCGGTAATCGCAATTGCTCGGATACCCTGCTCGATGAACTGAATTGGTTGGAATGACTTAATTTGGACCACCTGAGCTCTCAATCAAAATCCAAGGAATATGTTGAAATGGTTCTCCCTTCTCATCTTGAAAATCATCAAGTGGCCACTTGCCCTTTTATTCTTGGCCATTCTGCCCGCTGTTGCAATGCAATCATGGGAAACCGTTCAAGATCAAGTAGGCAGCGGAAAGGGATGGTTCTGGATTTTTGCCATCGGTTCTACGGTGATTGGTTGGATGATTTGCACGCGCTTCAGGGTGACCCGGTTCCTAACTACCATGGAACATGAATTCATCCATGTCCTGCTCGCATGGATGACTGGATTGCGAGTTGATTCCTTGAAAGTACAATCTGATGGAAACGGCCTGGCCATGATCGAAACGCCGTTTAATTGGTTGGTAGCCCTTGGACCTTACTTCATTCCGTTGGCCCTTTATCTATACGCATTTATTAGCATTGGAATCGGCATCGAAGGAAATGCCGCCGAGGCCGTTTTTGGACTCATCTTCGGATATGAAATGGTCGCCAACATTCGCGAATCACATCTGCAACAAACCGATTTCGTTGTTGCTGGAAAGCTTTTTACCCTCTGCTTCCTTCCAACAGCCATGCTATTGAGCTATGGTGGGGCATTCCAATTTTTATCAAGCGGAAAACTGAGTGGGTCCTGGGAACATATCATCAACACTTTGCAGACCAGCACGGTGGTCACCTGGAATTGGCTCTCGGAACTAATTCTCGTTTGAGTATTCTCCTTGAACGAGTTCAATTTCGTTGAAGGTTTGGATAGAAAAGTTGGATATTGTACCATAATCTTTCACCCCCATGATTCAGTCATTTTTCTCTCCGGGCAATGATATTCTCGATGCCATCATGGAGAACACATCCAATTGCGTGAGCTCGTTGGATATCTGCGTTTTCACGCTGAGCGACGATCGCCTGCTTGACGCACTCATTTCTTGCCACCGAGAAGGCATTCAAATAAGAGTGTTGAGCGACAACGACAAACAATACGATCGCGGTTCAGACATTCTCACCCTCCACGAGATCGGGATTGATGTTCGAGTAGACGTGAGTCCTGCACACATGCACCACAAATTTATGGTCGTGGACGGGCGGACGGTCTTGACGGGGAGCTACAATTGGACGCGAAGTGCTGCCACTCGAAATGCGGAAAACTTGGTTGTGATTGACGACGAAACAACCGCGCAGTTGTTCTTAGAAGAGTACAACAAACTTTGGTCGGAGGCGAGGCCACTGTGATCGCGTGGCGCTGCGCCTGCCTCGAAATTATTCGTCCTCCCAAACAACTTGAAATTCAAGTTCGTTCTTGCCGTCCTCTTGTTCATGCTCAATGCTAAATTCCGCGCGATCTGGGACGTAAATTGCCTCACCTCCTACTGAAATCCGAAAGTTCTCATCCTTTTCAATGCAGTCAGCTAAACGTCGGAGTTTAGCAACAAATTCTTCTTTCGGATATGTCTGGGTTACGTCTCTTTCTCTCATCGTAATTATGGGTTAATATTGTCTTGACAATGATAAGATTTCTGAAGCACAAACGCGCTAATCTCGCTTTATTTCTATTGGCATTGGCGACCTTTTCGCTGGGGCCGCAAAAGCGTTCTTTCGCGCAAGTCCCAGTCCGCATCAGTCGCCATGTTAATACAGCAGCTCACGAATATTTACCCTGTCCCTCACCGCAAGGAGACAAACTATATTTCTGTGGAATGGATCGCACGGGGTTTTTTGATTTTAAACTCAATTTCACCGTCAATCCGAATTCAGGAGGAGAGGATATTTTCTATAGTGATTTGGACCATGGAATCTGGTCCGATGCACGCCCACTAAAGGACATCAGCACAAACGGACATGAATGTGTTACTCAAGTCCTCGACGAAGGTCACTACGTCGTTGCTGGTAATTTCCCTGAGAACATTGGAATCATAGACTCGGAGTCGGGATTGCAAACAGCTGATTTATTCGAGGTTCAAGTAAAAGAAGGCAGAAGTCCTCACATCATGCATTACCCGGAACCCGTCAATTCCCTGTGGACCGAAGCGGATGGATGGCAACACAACGATGTTTTGCTCTTCGTATCCGACAGACCAACCGATGCCCCTTCAACCTACCACATGAAGGGCTGGAATTGGGAGGGTCACCTCTGGGGAAACACCGATGTATATATTGCAATAGAAGGCGATTTCGGTTGGGATCAAGTGATCAGGTTGCCATTTCCCATCAACACCGATGGCCCTGAGCGGACGCCCAGAATGAGTGCAGACGGCCTTCAACTTTGGGTATCGCAATGGGTCGAAGGTCGAGGGTTAGAGGTTATGGAATTCAGACGAACGGAAGCGAACAATTGGATGGAATGGGATGGCCCCTTTCCATTGAATCAAGTGAATACCGAATTGGACGATTGGGGATATATAGAATCGCAGAATGGAGCCTTTTGGGCTTCTGCTTTGCCCTTGCGATTTGCACCAACTGCGCCTGCGCCTGGTGGAGATGCCGGATCATTTCGAGAAACAAATTTCAGAACAGGATATACCGTTACGGGACGCCAAAGTGCTGCGCTCAATCGGATGACTCAAACGGACATTTTTTGGTTCCCCAACTCCCAGAATCCGTCCCACTTTGACATATCAAATGTGCTGTTCAAATTCGACTCAGCTGTCCTTTCAGATGAGGGGCATGCCTTCCTTGAAGATGTGGCAGATTGGTGCCACATGAACCGAGATTTACCTAAATTAATCGTGACAGGCCACACGGACAATGTAGGCTCATCTGCTTACAATTTGGATTTGTCTTTGAGGCGATCCCAAGCGGTTGCCACCGCGCTGCGCAACATGGATGTCAAGCAAAAAATTATTGCACAAGGCCTTGGTGAAACAAGCCCCGTTCAGGGCAACGAATCTGAGGCTGGTAGAGCCGCAAACCGAAGGGTGAGCTTCGAGTTTACCCAAGCTCCCTAATCTCTCCGCTTATTCCTCAATAATTAGGCCCTTTTTTAGTGCATCCAACAAGCTCTGTTCGCTCTGCAGAACAACTCCGTCCGATGCAGCTACGATTTGACACAACCGCGCAATTTGCCTTTTCTCATTGTCACTGCACTGCAGATTTACCTCCTCAACGGTTCGCTCAAACTCAACCGTGTTTTCGGTCATGAAGGCCTCCCTATCCTCATCAAGTTTGGACTTCCAATCAACTAGCCAACCCATCATCTCTTCCAAAACCTCTGAAGACACAGTCAGGTTAAGGTGTGCACCACAAGCCAAGGCTGTTTCGGATAAATCATGAATTTCAGCTTGATCGAGGTCACCATCAGCAATCGCAATTCTGCAAACCAACTTCAAAAGATTCATCATCATCTGAATTTCGGAAGCCCCATTTTTCATAGCTTCTACGTCAGAGGTAATTTTCAAGTCATCCAACGATAAGCCGTCAGAGAGAACTTTTGAAACTTCTGATTTGAGGTTCCAAGAAATTATCCGAAGCGATTCGTACATCTTGACCTTCAAGGATAAAAACGCTTTAAAATCATTATCTCCTGGAGCTGACGACCCCAACACAAGCAGCGGTTCCAAGACAAATTTAAAATCCGTTGCGGCAGCCCCTTCATTCAATAATACATCTCCGTATTCGGTCAATATTTCCTCCGCCTTTTCCCATTGTTCTAGTTTAATAAGGTTCATTCCGAGGTGATGATAACCGAGGTTTCGAGTAAAGCGAACTCCTTGAGACTTTCCCGCTTCAATCATCATTCGAGGAACGGCCAACTGAACTTCTGAATTATCCGGGAAATTCTTACGAATTACATTGAGCAAGAAACAATAATTCGTTCCCTCACGATCTCTGACTGAGCCCAATGCATCATGCAATAGACCGGCATGAGTTAATAGGTTAGCATCATTTATTTCATCCTCTTCTGTGACTACTCGCATCACGCTAAGCTGATGCTTTAAAGCTGCAAGACAAAATTCCTGACTACGTGCATACTTATCCAACGATGAAAGCTTGCGGAGCACTTTACCTTTCAACTCCACCTCATCATCTGGGATTTTAGCCTCAATTTCTTCGATGGCCTTGGTAGCGCCTTCACTTCTTCGACAGGCCAAAATGAAGTCTTTTTCCAATTCTAAGGCCACTTGGTCCGTCGGCTTCCAGTCACGGATTAATGACTTCTGCCAATCTTCCCATTCCGGTTCAACCGCGCCAACTGAATCCAAGACCAACCGAGACTCTTCCAACAACGCCAAATAAACACCCCCACCTCCTTCCAACATTTCTGCTGCATTTAAATGCAGAAAGGACTTCATGACTGATCGCTCTTGAAGGTTTTGAAAAGCAAGGTTTAAATTTTGTCGGCCCTCATTCAACGAACGCAATACCCGCCCCAGCCATTCCAAATCACTTTGAAGGTCAGGCCTTACTCGCTTCGTCTCAACAGGGATTTGCCTGCGCACCAAGACTCTTTGCACCCAATTCTTCATGAAGTCACCCACCATCGCATCATTGCCCACGAGCAAATTTCGGTATGCCGCAACCAACAATATTTTGGATGTGACCTTGCTTACCTGGTCCACCCCCAAATAATTGAGGCAATCCAACGCGGTAGAATTCAGGACTTCCAAATCCATCTTCAGCATGTATTCATCACCCTTTCTGTGAACATGCTCCAAGGCACGCTTTTGAAATTCGATGATCACTTGCCTGATTCGATCTGCACTTCCGTCTTCCGCAAACCCTCGCTTCGTTCGTTGATGAATATCCCGATTGAGAAAAGCATAGATATTGTCTTCATTCGAACGGTCACGAATGAAGATTCCCTCGATGCCCGGGCTATCCAAAATTCTAAGCACGAGCAATAAGTCCCTTTTCCATATTTCAGCAAGCAGTTCCGCATCAAACTTGAATCCAATGTGTGCCGCACTGATGAGTAATTCGCGGCTCTCGAAATCTAAGGCTTCGAATCGCTTTGTGCTCTCAATCAACTCTCCCTCCATAATTGGAATCCCAGAATTCATTGGATTTTTTGCCAATTCAATGAATTGACCTCGCATCTCAACATAGCCGCCTTTCTCCAGCAGCTGAATGTATTTCAATACATCCCCAGGACTCGGCACCCCTATGATGGAATTCTTCAATTCCGCTTCCTGAATGACCTCTTGAACTCTATTCCAAACGTGCTTTTTTAGCTTTTTTGAAATCCGCGATTTTGATTCCTTGCTATCCCATGCTCGCTCATCTTCCAAAGAATTCAACCAACGTTGAACGGAAGATTTCAGCGAATCTTCATTATCCGCATCCCACCCAAGTAGGTTCTTCCATTTTGTCATTTGGAATTCGCCATTTTCTAGTTCATCGAATAAAAATGCCGAATTTGAATTATCTGCTCGTTCTGCACATGTGAGAATAAAGCGCAGCGATCTTCGGTGAGGCGGAATGACTTCGAGGCGTTCAATCAATTCAAATAAAAGTCTTCTGCTTTTCTCATCTGAAGTTGCCCATTCATAATTATCCAAAATAACGGTGACCGTCACACCGTTGCTGTGCTTTTGATTGCACATATTCAAGAACCGTCCCGCTACATCTTTTACACCTCTGTTTTCATCTCCACTTCCTTCGCCTATTGGAATACCCGCGGCATTGCCCAACATGGATAGGATCTTCTCTCCAGATTTAACCGCTGAAGAATAATCTGTAAAGACACCTTTCCATTCTTCATTTTGAGTCGCGGGATTTGATTCAATGGCTTCTATAAACGGCTCGAAATTGACCACTTTATCATTGTGGACTTCATTAAAATCTCCAAAGAGGACTAAATGCTCACCCGAATCACGGCCATTCAATTGATCACGCCAGTCCTTCAGAAAGCGCGTTTTTCCGCTTCCTGCAGCTCCTCTGAGCAAGTAAAGGGATGACTCATTGTTGTCTACCCAGCGATTAAGCGATACTTGAGCCTTGTCCCAATTCAATCCCTCCTTAAAGTGATCCAACGGATTACCAAGCCCCACAGTCGAGTCGAGCTCCTCAGCTCCTTCCTTGGCCAATTTTTGCTTGAGTTTAGGTAAGATAACAAGGTAAATCACCGCTAAAACAAACCCTCCAAGATGAAGCCAGTTTGAAAGTGAGAGATTATTGGAGATACTCAGGTACATGGCAATGCACAGAAGAACCCATGATAAAATAGCTACTGACACCCCCACGACCAACTGCCTTCGATCCTGCCCACCTTGAGAAACTTGGGCAATCACCTTCCCCATGACCCATGCAGGTGAAAGAGTGAACACGCTCGCTAAACCCAACTCAATCAGATACAGATTTAGAGTACCCGTAGGCCCCGCAAGCAAATCAAACGAAAAGAACCAAACGTAAGAGGCCAAAAACGCAGCCTGTATCAGACGAGAATAATTGGACATTTCATTGACCGACCAATCCTTCATCAACCGCCACATCGCAACATAGGTCAATACACAAGCAGCAATGGGAGGCAAAACAATCACACATAAAATCCACGAAATCGCATTTGAACTCCATATGTATTCATTCAAATCGGGGGCAAATGAATTGCTCCCGAGCAAAACCAAATTCACAATAACAATGGAAAAGGCAATCGCAAACAGGTTCTTTTTCGCATGAAGCACCGTCTGCCAATCTTTCACGTAAATAAAACTCCCTTCCGCATAATCAAATAAACCACCTGCTGTAAGCACCAAGAACGAAACAAACATGCCAAAGATCAGCAACCAAATCACATCCAGCTTGTTTGGAATTTTATCCGTCTTGAAGGCTTCAACATAATTCTCAAATGTCAATTCACCTGAATCTTTATCAAACCGTTGAATTCTGAGGCCCTTGTAGTGCACATCCGGAGAGAATTGTGCTTTCGTGTCCAAGGTGAGCAGCAGGATTTCATCCGCTCCAAAATGCGTTACCATACGCTCCCATTCCGACGGGTCCAAATTCTGCAGACACGTTCCATCCTCCAAATCGCAAGGCACAAGTCCTCTCAATTCATGCGGCCGGATAACGTATGCCGCTGTATTGTTATTCAGAAAGTCTGTGAGCACATTGATAATTCCTAGATCTGAGTTTGACGTGCTCATTAGCAGAAAAACTCCACTTTCCTTGTACATGCCTTTCCTCGATTTGGAAGGCATTTCGATGAATTGACTTAACAAATCTTCCGCGAGCACCTCCTGCGGATCATCCGAGAAATGATAATCTGAGCGCTTGCTGGTCATCGCTCCGTACGAAGGGAAAATCCCGTTCATATTGTCCGCAGAATTCGAATTACCCAAGAGGAGTTCCTCCTTGATCCGCTCCATTCGGCGAATTAGTTGAGAGTCTGCATGGGTGAGTTGCTTCTCCCATTTTGAAATACTATCGAGGGCAGAATTACATTCATACCAGCTGTGCAACGTGCTGGCGCTGTAGAAGGTCATAATCTCCGCCTTTTTCAATAACGGAATTTCTATTTCATCCGATGCTTCAGCCTGAAATACAAGGAACATTAAACCTAAAAACAACCCAATAATCCGACTCATGGCTTGAAAAAATACATAATCATAATGAAGGTCGACTCGGACGTTCAAACGGTTCGAGTCAGGGTAAATATAGTTCGTTATTTATTTACAACTTTAGCTGTTGGGCATGACCTCTAGTCGTTTAGAAAAACAACTCAAACCCCACTTTCTGCTATTTAAATGAGTGCACGCTATATTAATGTCCAGAAAACCTTTGTATTCAATTCTAATTCACAGAACTTCCTAAGCAAAATCCTTCCAATGGCGCGACAACTCATTTATTTATGGCTCTTACTCCCTTGCTTGACGTGGACGGGGTGCAAAACTGGCGCGGAGTGCTTGGAAGAGATGAAACTTACATTCTCCGTGCTTGAAAACTCCTTTGAAGATGCAGACTCGCTTGCATTCACTAAACGCATTCCTGAGGTCGCCCAATTATCGGAATGTGTCGAAAACTCCGAGGACTTGATCATTACCCAAAAAGCAGAAGCTGATGCCATGACGAATGCCATCAATGCAATGTATCAAGGGCTGTCATGCCGATGCTACGAGAACCGATTAAACACAGTCTTCGAAGCCATGGATGAGGCTAAAGATTTGGACCTCGAAACCTGGCGAATTTTATACGCTCGCTGGGAAAAAACAATAAAAACAGCCGGCGGCAGCGACCTCGACTATTATCTGGGCAAATGCTCCAATTCAGATTTACAATCCATAACAGCCATGAGAAGTACCGTAGCCGCTTGGAACGGGTACCAAGAAGCCGATGCAATCATAAACAACGTAGAATCCACCTTACTAGAAATCATTTCGACAGGTGAGGGGATTTTTAATCGACTCATGGAGAAAGCGGATCAAGCCCCTGAATAAACTCTGCTTCCTGAACCGACATCTAATCCTCAGGCACCTCAATTAGGTCAATCTCGTGGCTGCGAATCAACGCATTGAGATGCGGTAATTGGGTATCACGGAGGACATACCAATTGGACAATTGCGCATCAATCAGCGCAGTGACCTCGTCTTTAACCCCCACCATTTGAGCCGTCGGCCGGTAAATACCCATACTCGCCAAGGAGCCCACGTGCGCAAGTTTATTGTTGAGTTTTATGGGGAAGTTCAGCATGTCCTGGTTGCTTTTCAGCTTGGTTTGATACAGCACCTCTTCAATGGCCACCATCGCAGAATCCAAGGTCGCGCTCAACGCGATGACCTCTGCATGGGCATCTTCATCCAATCGCGCCGTCAATGCAGCCATTTGGTTGCGAGCTGCCCGCATGTGGCGGATGGCGTCGTGGGTCTCATCAACCTTGTCGCGCACCGATTTTAAAAATTCAAACTGAGCCTTCCGGTCTGCTTCATTTCCTTCCGTCCTGGGATCCAACAGGATATCGAATGCCGTGGCCAGCGTATCAGTATCGACTACCAATTCCAGTCCATACACCCCCGGAGGTCCAACCGGACCTGACAACGTTCCCCACCACATCAACAGCCCCTCAAAATCATCCGCTTTTGGATAGCGTAAGTCCCAATTAAATTGATTCATTCCGGGTTCCACCACCAGTTCTTCTGACGAATCCGAAGCGTTGGTAGCGAAGGAACGAATCGGCTCACCCTGGCCATCGAGAAAGCGCAATTCAACACGATCCCACTCTTCTGGTAGATTGAAATGCACACGAACCCCTGCCGGGTGGTTCGTGCCTGACGTTAAGGATTTCTTCCCGGAGCCTCCTCCGTAACCCACTGTCGGATGCGGCTGAAACAACCTTGGTTCGCCTGCGGCGGTTGGCGCTTCCAACGCCTGCCAAAGAACATCCAAATCATCCAGCACCCAAAAACTCCGGCCCTGCGTTGCCACAATCAAATCGTTGTCTTTCAAGGCTAAATCGGTAATGGGAACCTGCGGCAAATTCTGCTGAAACACCTGCCATGTCGCCCCATCATTCGCGCTGATGTACAACCCAAACTCCGTACCGGCATACAACAGCCCTTCCCGGTATTCGTCAGCGCGAATGACGCGCGTGAAATGTCCGGAATCGATTCCTTTCGTGATGGTTTGCCACGTCACTCCATAGTCCTGGGTATGGTACAAATAAGGTGCATAGTCCCCCATCTTGTACCGGGTGGCGGCGACATACAATCCACCGAGCCGATGGGGATCCACTTCTATGCTATTGATCAAGGCAGCATCTGGAAGGTTTTTGGGCGTTACATCCGTCCAATCCGTTCCGCCGTTGCGTGAAACATGAATTAGTCCGTCATCCGACCCGCACCAGAGAAGCCCTTTTTCGAGCTGAGATTCGGCCGCGGCAAAGATGGTCGCGTAATACTCTACGCCCGTATTATCCTTCGTGATGGGGCCGCCGGAGGAAACCAGTTTATCTCCTTCGTTTTTGGTCAGGTCCGGTGAAATGATCTCCCAGTCTTGCCCTCCATTGGTGGACCGGTGCAAATGCTGTGAACTCGTGTACAGCACTTGAGGATCATGCGGTGAGAAAAAAACAGGAAAGTTCCATTGGAATCGGTATTTCATTCCATCGGCTCCGTTGCCCATGGGATTGTCCGGCCATACGTTGATGGCGCGGTTCATATCGAGGTTGTGGTTATACCGCGTCAGAAACCCGCCATAGCTTCCTCCATAGACAATGTCGTTGTCGGTTGGGTCTGGAGCGAGGTGAGCGCTTTCGCCACCTGCAGTGGACTCCCAGTTATCTTCTGTAATCTGTCGGCTACGAGATCGGGAATCAATGCGCACCGTCGAATTGTCTTGCTGCGCTCCATAAATCCGGTACGGGAAACTATCGTCAGTTGTAACCCGGTAAAACTGCGCCGTTGGCTGATTCATGTATGTCGACCAGCTTGCCCCGGCATCGTAGCTCACCTGCGCTCCACCATCATCAGCGATGATAAGCCGGCTCGCGTCTTCGGGTGCAATCCACAGATCGTGGTGATCCCCGTGAGGGGCATACTTGGCCTCAAATGTCTTCCCACCGTCGTTCGAAACGTGGTAGGCTACGTTCATGACATAGACCCGGTCAACATCCTCTGTGTCGGCATAGATTCGTGTGTAGTACCAGGCGCGCTGACGCAAACTCCGCTCCGAATTCTTGAGCTCCCATGTTTCTCCTGCATCATCAGAACGGTACACGCCACCTGCGTCATTTTCGATGATGGCCCACACACGGTCTGGATTGACCGGTGACACCGTCACGCCAATGATGCCATACGGACCATCGGGAAGCCCCTCATTTCTCATCAATGAAGTCCATGTTTCTCCGCCGTCGATGGACTTCCACAAAGCCGAACCATCGCCTCCCGATGAGAAATCATACGGCGTTCGGCGTACGTTCCACGTGCTGGCATACAGCACCTCTGGATTTCCCGGATCCAACGCGATATCAACAGCTCCTGAACGGGCATTGGGATGCAGCATGCGTTCCCAAGATTCACCTCCGTCCACAGATTTATAGACTCCACGCTCTTCTGAATCTTTGAATAAATCCCCCAGTACCGCCGCGTAGACCACATCCGGATTGCTCGGATGGATTCGAATGCGCGGGATGTGGCGTGATTGCTTGAGGCCCATGTCCTGCCAGCTGCGCCCGCCATCGACGGATTTGTACATGCCCGTTCCGGGTGATACGTTTCCGCGCACGGTGACCTCTCCTCCACCGACATACACGACGTTGGGGTTCGATGAGCTCACGGCTACAGCACCGATGGAACCTCCGAAATATCCATCTGAAATGTTCTTCCAGGTGGTACCACCGTTGCTGGTTTTCCATACGCCACCGCCCGTGGCACCCATGTAGAATGTCATTGGATCGCCCTCGACGCCTGCGACAGCGGCAGACCTCCCACCTCGAAACGGACCAATGCTTCTAAATTGAAGGGATTCTTCCAAAAAAGAAAGCTCAACTTGCTGGCCCCAACTGCGACTCGAGGGCAACAGGGCACTTAAACACACCAAAATGATAAGGGAGGAGAAGGTTTGCTTCATGGGATGAAATTAGCCCAATCAGGTT
>Ga0115558_1001610_pt1 | contig 13728 bp, 9 predicted proteins | sample COGITO_mtgs_1104_4_FD_87279 | JGI IMG/M metagenome (GOLD analysis project Ga0115558, IMG submission 87279) | Pelagic marine microbial communities from North Sea - COGITO_mtgs_110426 | ecosystem: Environmental > Aquatic > Marine > Epipelagic | place: Germany:Helgoland, sampling site Kabeltonne... | reverse complement strand
TTCCTGAAACTCCAATGGCTGAGATGTTGTTGTTTAATTTAGATATTAAAGGAATTGCGTGTAGTGGAGGCAGTGCATGTACATCAGGCAGTAATAAAGGATCTCATGTTATTCAGGAGATTAATCCTAATTCAAAGAGACCATCAGTTAGATTTTCATTTAGCAAATACAATACAAAAGAAGAAGTTGATTATGTTGTTGATGTTTTAAAAGGCTTATTTGCTTAATCAATAATTATTTTCTTTTCTAACTTTTTAATCTTAACCCCAAAGTAACCATAAGCAATAGTCATTAATGGGCTTATTAGATTGAAGAAGCAAAAAGGCAAATAAGCAAAGGTTGCTACACCCAAAACTGCTGATTGAGTTGCTCCACAAGTATTCCAAGGAACTAAAACTGAAGTAACAGTTCCTGCATCTTCCAAAGTTCTACTTAAGTTCTCAGGAGCAAGACCTTTCTCTTTATAAGTATCAGCATACATTCTTCCAGGAACTACAATTGCTAAATACTGATCAGATGCTGTGATGTTGAAAAACACACAAGTTCCTGCTGTAGTTGCAATCAAACTCCCTGGGCTCTGAGCGTAACTGATTATTGGCTCAGCAACTCTTCTTAAAAGTCCTGTTGCCTCCATAGCTCCACCAAAAATCATAGCGCAAATAATCAGCCAAACCGTATTAAGCATTCCGTACATACCACCTGTAGATAGTAAATTGTTAATCATTTCATTTTCAGTTGTGATAGAAATTTCACCTCCCATAGCATTTATAACTGCAATATAAGACGAACTAAAAGTTAATGATTCAGCACTAGTAATTGATATTACAACATCTGGCTGAAAGATAATAGCAAAGATGCCTCCTAAGAGTGTTCCTGCTAATAATGCTGGAATGGCTGGAGTTTTTTTAATGATAAGCGCAATTACCAAAATTGGAACTAAAAAGAGCCACCCACTTATGTTGAATAAATTAGAAATAGCTGATAAGAGCATATTTATATCTTGATTTCCTGATGATTCAAAAGTAAATCCAATTACTAAAAAAATGATAAGTGTAATTGCAAAAGAAGGAATAGTTGTGTACATCATATATCTTATATGTGTAAATAAATCCGAACCAGCCATTGCAGGTGCTAAATTTGTAGTGTCCGATAATGGTGACATTTTATCCCCAAAATAAGCGCCAGAAATAATTGCCCCACCAACCAAACCTGTTGGCAATCCAAGTGCTTGTCCTATACCTAAAAGAGCAATACCAATAGTTGCTATTGTACTCCAAGAGCTTCCTGTTGCTAAACTTACAATTGCTGTAATTATTGCTGTTGCAAATAGGAATGTTTTAGGGTTTAGGATTTGCAAACCATAAAAAATCATAGCAGGAACAATACCACTTATTAGCCAAGTACCGGCTAAAGCTCCAATAAGTAATAGAATTATTAACGATGGAGTAGTACTCGAAATACTTTTGCTAATTCCATCTAAGATAGTTTTCCACTTGGATCCAAATTTTATTCCTACTATTGATGCAGTTGCTGCAGCAAAAAGTAAAGCTAATTGATTTGCTCCCCCAAGAGAATTGTCTCCATATAAGAATACATTATATGCTAAAAGTGCAACTAAGACTATAATTGGTAAAAGTGCGAAAAAGTAAGGTGTTTTTTTATCTGTCATCTTATTTTTTTAAGATGTAAAGATAAAAGAAAAATTGATGTTGTACTAAGCTAAGATTTTATAACATTTATCTATAAAACCCCAACCTTCTTCATACAATCCACCATAGTATTGTAAGTTCTTTCAATGTCATTATCTAGTCCGATTGAGATACGAACTAATCCATCAGAAAGCCCCATTGTCTCTCTTTCTTCTTCAGGTATTTCAGATGAAGTAGATAGACCTGGTGCAGAAAATAATGTTTTGTAGAACCCTAAACTTACAGCTAAATAACCAAGGTTGTTGTTTTGCATTTCTTCCATTAATGTATTTGCTTTTTCTTTAGTTTTTGTATCGAGAACCAACATACCTCCAAAACCAAATCCGTCATTCATGCTTTTTTTCATCATTTCGTGCTGAGGATGATTCTCAAGACCAGGATAAATTACTCTTAAATTGTCAGCTTGGAATTTTTCAGCAAGGTATTGAGCATTTTCAGAATGTTTTTTTATTCTTAAGTGAAGTGTACGAATATTTTTAAGAATACTTGCAGCTCTCACGGCATCCATAGTAGGACCTAAAAGCATAGCACTTCCTGAATTTACATCAATCATACTTCCAATAAACTCTTCATCAGAACAAACAACTCCACCAACAGTATCTGAAGTGCCATTAATAAATTTTGTTAATGAGTGAATCACAACATCAGCTCCCATTTTTGCTGGAGAAAAAATCATAGGAGTAAAGGTATTGTCTACTACAAATTTAATACCATGTTTTTTTGCAACTTCAGCAATAGCCTTAATATCTGAAACCTCTAATAAAGGATTACTCATTGTCTCACAATAAATTACTTTTGTTTTGTCAGTAATTGCATTTTCAATTTCTTCTAGTTTAGTTGTGTTTACAAAAGTTGTTTTGATGTTAAACTTTGGTAAATAGTTTTTCATAAAAGCATAAGTACCACCATAAATTGTACGGCTACTAATTATTTCATCACCAGTGCTACAACATTGCAAAAGTGTAGTTGTAATTGCTCCCATTCCTGAAGCTGAAAGAATAGCTCCTTTTGTATATTCCATTCCAGCAATTGCTTGTGCTAAGTATGATGTTGATGGATTTGTGTGTCGTGAATAAAGGTAACACCCTTCTTGTGTTCCTTCAAATACATCTCCCATAGTTTTACCTGCTAAATAGGTAAAAGTTGATGAATCTGCAATGGATGGGTTTACCCCTCCGAACTCTCCAAAAAACTGTAAATCTTGTATCTTATTTGCTGGTGTTCCTTTCTTGTTGCTCATACTTTTAAATTTTCTACAAAACTGATAAAAATAAAAGGATTATAGAAAGAAAAAGTTCAATAAAATCGGGCTTTTAATATTAGTGGTTATTGCTAGTTTTATTCTTCCTCATAATAACCATATCCTGATGTCCCGTATCCATAGCCATATCCATACCCATACCCATAGCCTGAAGATGAATATTTAAAATCATTAATAATAACATGAACATTTTTAATTTGTTCTAGTTCGTATAAGTTGTTAACTATACTTAATGATTTTGCTTTTGAGTATCCATGTCTAACTACATATAAATTAATGTCAGCATGTTGCATTAAGATTACACCATCAGTAACTAGTCCAATAGGAGGTGTGTCAATAATAACATAATCGTAAGTTTTGTTTAGTTCAGTTATTAATTCTTGCATTTTTGGGCTATCTAAAAGTTCAGCTGGGTTTGGTGGAGTAGGGCCTGACCCAATAACTTCTAGGCTTTCAATTTCAGTTTGAGTAATTACATCTTGTAATGATGACTTATTTATTAAAAAATTACTTAAGCCCGCATCATCTTTTAGATTAAAATCATTATGGAGTTTAGGTTTTCTTAAATCACCTCCAATTAAAATAGTTTTATGCCCTGATAACGCAAATATTGCTGCAAGATTCATAGCAGTAAAGGTTTTTCCTTCTCCTCCAATTGATGAGGTAATTGTAATAACTTTTTTTTCTTTTTCAGCAGCTAAATATTGAATATTAGTTCTTAATGATCTAAATGATTCTGCAATAATTGATTTTGAAGCAGTAGAAACAACCATGCTTGTCGCTTTATCGCTATGCCCAACTAAACCTAAAACTGGAATATTAGAAGCGTTATTTAAGTCTGATTTACTATAAATAGTGTCACTAAAGAAACCTCTTAAAGAAATAATTGCAATAGGAATAAAGAGTCCAAGTAAAATTGCAATAAAATAAGCTAAACTTTTTCTCGGTTTAATCGGTATTTCTGAGTCTAATCTTGCAGGGTCTATTACTTTATGATCTGATTCTGTACCTGCTTTTGCTAGTGATGCTTCATATCTTTTTTGCTGTAAGTAAATTGCTGTTTGCTCATTATATTCATATTTTCTTTTTAAAATAAGATATTCTTTTTCAGCTGCTGGTAGAGTGCTGATTTTTGAATTAAAGGTATTAATTCTGCTTTTAAGATCTGTTTCGTAAATTGTAGCAGAAGCAATTAGGTTACTAACATTTTCAATGATAGTTTTTTTAGTATGTTTTATTTGTGATAAAACAGCTTGATAAGCAGGGTTCTTTTCAGTTGTTGTAATTTGTAATTCGCCTTTTCTAGCATAAAGTTGCAAAAGCTGATTGATCAGACCATTTAATTCAGGATTACTGATTCCCATTGAAGTTGGCGACACAATTGAATTTGCGTTTTTATCTTCTTTTAAGTAGGATAATAATGATTCGTAATACCTAATGTTTACAGATTGCTCTGAGAGTGTATTGTCTAGTCTTTGTTTTTGAAAAAATGTACCAAACTCTTTGTCCACCAAATCAAGATTAGCGTTTTGTTGTTTAAAACTTTTGATTTGATTTTCAATATTAGTTAATGAATCTTGAATTATAGCAAGCTGATCATCAATAAAATATATGGTATTAACTGCCATAATATTTTTTTCATCTAAGCCACTTCTAATGTATATCTCTGTAACTTTATCAAGAATAGTGATATTTTTCTTAGGCGTTTTCCCTTTAATACTAAGTTTCAGAATAGATGTTTCTTTATTAATAGGATTAATGATAATGTTATTAATAAGATTGTGTGCTAACCCCCTGTTTTGGTGAAGTTTAAAAGAATAGCTCAGTCTTCCTTTTTTGATTTTATCTAAATTAAAAAAGATACTTTTCTTTATTGAAAATGAGTAGTATTCAGATTTGATTTCTTCATTAAACTTGTAAGTTTTATCAAGATTAATATTTGCTAATAATGTTTTATCAAACTTTTCAGTTTGTAAGTTGTAAGGAAATAAATCATCTGTAGTGGCTAAAACCCGAAATTCATTTTCATTCAGGATTTCAATCTTAAATACAGTCTCGGTTATTTGGTTGTGATTGGAGTCTAATTCAACAGTAATAGGTGAGTTTTCAAAAAGTTCATTTGTTTGAAAAAATCCGTGTTGATGGTAACTAAGTCCAAGTTTAAGTTCTCTAATAACCTTTTCAGTACTTGTGTAAGAATTTAAAATGACAATTTCATTTTTTATGTTTTGCTTTCCGCTAAACAGCTCTAAGCCTTCTAATAGGTTTTCCGCTCCAAGCTGAGTATTGTTATCATCTCGTATCAGTAATGTTGTTGAAACGCTATATTCAGGAACTGTCAATCTGTTACTTAAGAAGGCTAAGCAAACAAAAAATAAAATTGAAAGTAAAAAGAAATACCAGTATTGAGAGTATTTCAGAATTAGGGCTTTAATATCAATAGTTTCTTCTTGCTGATTTTGATTTTCAATCATAAATTTATTCTGAGAATTTTAAATATACATTAAATAAAACTGCAAAAGTTGTTAATGCTGAAAGTAGTAATTGAGATTGTGATTTTTTAAATCCTTTAAATTTAAGTGGCTGTACATAAATCAAATCATTATTTCTTAAATAGAAAAAATCTGAAGTTAAAATGTCACTTGAAGTTAAATCAATTTTATGAATTTTTTTATTATTATTTTCAGAACGTATAATCTTAATTTTTGTAAGGTTTCCAAAGTCATTAATTCCTCCAGCCATTGCAATTGCATCATAAATTGTTAGTCCTTCTTTGTAAACTGGAAAATTCCCAGATACATTTACTTCTCCTAGTATTGTAAATTGAAAGTTAGCTAACTTTACTATTACAAATGGGTTTATTAGAAATTCCTCTGCCTTCTTTAATATTGTTTCTTCAGCTTCTTCAAGAGTCTGATTTATTACTAAAACTTCCCCAACATTAGGAATGTCAATAGTCCCTTCTTGGCTAATTGTAAACCCATTTAAATATAAATTTGCAGCAGTTAGAGTAGGGTTTGCGCTATTTGTATTTGTTTCTAAATTAAAAAGATTGTTGGATTCTTCATTCCTACTGATAACTTTTACCATTAAAATATCACCTATTTCTAAATGATGTTTTGGTGGTATAGGAGATACGTCCCCTTCACTATTTTGATTGTTATTAAGATAAGTGATCTTTTTCATTGGAGTGCATGACTGCACTACAAGTAGAACGATTAATATCTTGACAATTGAACTAAATTTGAGCTTTAACATTTTTTGGTTTTGTTGCAAAGATAAGAATTTTACATCCTTTAGATGAATAATTTTAATTTTTGGTATAAATCAGCAGTTGGTAGCCCTACAACATTATTGTAAGAACCCTCAATTTTTGCAATTGCAATATACCCAATCCACTCTTGTATTCCGTATGATCCAGCTTTGTCAAATGGTTTGAACTTAGTAATGTAATATTCAATTTCTATCTCTGATAATTTATTAAAATGAACTGTGGTAATTGTTGAAAATGTAACTTCCTTTTCTAGTGTTTTTATACAAATACCTGTTATTACTCTGTGGCTATTTCCTGATAAATTAAAAAGGATATTTTTAGCATCATTTTTATCTTTTGGCTTGTGTAAAACCTCTCCTTTTTGACTAACAATTGTGTCGGCTGTTATCAACAAGTCATTGCTTTTTAATTCTTTGGAAAGAAATTCCTGTTTCTGTTTTGCAAGAAATTCTACAATTTGAATATCTTTTAAGTCAGTTGGGTAAGACTCTTCTTTATCAGTAATTTTTATTGAAAAATTCAAACCAATTCCTTTGAGGAGTTCTTTTCTTCTAGGGGAAGCTGAGCCAAGTATAATGTTGTATTTCTTTAATTTTTCTGTAAGCATTAGTTCTGATGTAAAAGAGTGAAAACTGGAATTGAAAGTATTCCTACCAACATGATTATTTTGCTAAGCATACTTAAAAAATGAAAATCTTCTTTATTTATTGCCTTAAAAGTTTTACAGATAAAAAAAAGAAATAATACTTGTAGGAAAAGAGTATAAATAATTGAGATATCATTTACTCCCCAAATAGATATTTCATACTCAAATTGGGTAGAAATAACACTGTATTGAAAGTATTGAAAATATGCAATACAAATAATTGTTGCAGACGTTAAACCAATAACAATGTTTTTTGATTTTTTTAATCCATAAGTGATTGCTAATGTTTTTGCATTAATTTTTTGGTCTCCCTCTAAGTCCTCTATATCTTTAACAATTTCTCTTATTAGAGTTGTAATAAATGAGAATCCTGCATAAAACATAATTATTTTTGATATCATTAATGAGCCATTTTCATTATTTATTCCGATAGGAACTAAATCAAATAATATAAGATTTATGATGCTTAAAGCTGTTAGAAATGCTACTTGAAAATTCCCAGTTGCAAAAGAAGTTTTGTGTTGTTTTGAATACCTCCATAAGCTAAATGCAAAGAAAATAAATATAAAACCGAAAGCAGTTTTTCCAATTGAAAGTGCAATATAAAATCCAAATAAAACTCCTATAAAATTAAGTAAATAATAATAGTTGAAAGCAGATTTTGAACTTATTGAATTCCCAATGATCTGATTTTCCTTTTTATTGATTTTATCAGTTTCTATATCATAAATATCATTAATAATATAACCAGCAGCTACAATTAAAATCAAAGCAATTAGATAAAATGAAAATCTGATATTATTCAAAGTGAAATTGTCTAAATATACATTAATAAGCGTGTACTTAATCAGTACTTGAATAAGTGCAATCATTATTAAGTTTTTGAGCCTAATTAGTTTTGTAAATTCTAAAAATTTATTCATGAGTTTTGATGATAGACTCACTTATTAGCTTGTAAATCTCTTTGTTTTTTTTATTTGAAATTAGGTTGAGATGTTGTTTTATAATTTCAAGATCTTTTCTTTTTGCAGGGCCAGTTTGAACTTCAATTGCTTTTTTTGTTTTAAGCTTGTTTACAGTTTGTTTAATTAAAGGTAAAAGTAATTTAAATTCGATATTGGATTTCTCTAAAATATCATCAGATATTGCGAACATTTGATTGGTGAAATTGCAAGAAAATACTGCTGCTATATGCAGTTGTTTTCTTTGTTTAGAATCCATTTTTACTACATTTTCAGAAATGTTTTGAGCAAGTTTGATAATTTCTTTTTCAAAATCTTTGTTGTTTGCTTCTATACAAATCGGAACTTCCTTAAAAGCAACTTCAACATTTGTATTAAAAGTCTGTAATGGATAAAAAACACCTGCATTATTATTGTTTTTAAACACTTCTAATCCAACACTTCCTGATGTATGAACAATAGGGGTATTGATTATTTGATTTGCAACATTCCCAATTTCGTTATCTGATACAGCAACAATTATTAAATCAGCTTTTTTTAGGTCAGAAATATTATTTGAAAAATCAGAATCTAGTTTAGTTGCAAGAGTTTCAGCATTTTTTAAAGTTGAACTTATTACTTGAACAATATTAAAATTGTTATTTTTTAAATTAATCCCTAGATGTGTGGCTACATTTCCTGAGCCTATTAAAATGATATTTTTCATTTCATTTAATTTAATCACAAACTTAATAAATATTAGTAATTTTGCCGCATAAAATTCTGATATGATAAATCGAGTAATAAAGTTTCTTTCTTCAATGAAATTGATGAGTATTTTAATCTTGCTTTTTGCCTTTGCAATTGGTTATGCTACTTTCATTGAGAATGATTTTGGAAGATCAACTTCAAAAGCTTTAATTTTTAGTAAATGGTGGTTTGAAGGCATCCTTATTCTACTTACTTATAATATGATTAATAATCTTATTAAACGTAAGCTTTTCAGATTAGATAAAATAGCAGCTTTAACTTTTCATCTTGCATTTATCTGTATTTTAATAGGAGCTGGGATTACTAGGTATATTTCCTATGAAGGAATGATGCATATCAGAGAAGGAGATTCCACTAATTTGTTCATATCTGATGATACTTTTTTACAGGTTCATATTGATGATAAAGAACATCAGTATAAGTATGATAAGAAATTGTATTTGTCAGGAATTACATCTAATATTTTTAATATAAATGTTAACTTTAAGGAAAATGATATTGCTATAAGGTCTATTGAATTTTTGCCTAATGTTAAGGATTCTTTATTTGTAGGGTTTGAAGGTGGAAAGAAAATGTTACACCTGATTGTACCAGGTGAAAATGGCATGCAAGATGAGTTTTTATCCGATAAAGAACAAAGAATAATTAAAGGAGAAGTTTTTACTTTTAATAATCCTATAGTTGATGCAATAAACTTCTCTTCTAATAGTGATTTAATATACTGCAATTCTCCAAATTTTGTACATGTAATGAGTATGGATACTAGAGAGGCTTCTTCTTTTGATTCTTTGCAAAATTTCTTATTTAACAAAAGGACTTTACATACTATTAATGGCTTAAATATAGTGTTGAAAAATGTTTTAGATAATGCAAAACACATCCCTATTTCTACTTCAAACGTTATGGTTGATGGGGCAGAGGATGCCCTTATTGTTAAAGTAATGGCTAATGGAAAAGAGCATTTAATTACACTTTATGGCGGTAAAGGATATGCTGGAAGTGATGAGGTTTTTGCTATAGATAATTTGAATTTCAAACTGTCTTATGGTTCAAAATATTACACAACTCCCTTTAGGGTTAAGCTTAGAGATTTTCAATTGGATAGATACGCAGGTTCAATGAGTCCGAGCTCGTATGCAGCAGAAGTAAGTATTTTGGATGGTGAAAATGAAGAAGAGCATAGAATATTTATGAATAATGTATTACAATATGGTGGTTTCAGATTATTTCAATCTTCTTATGACAAAGATGAAAAAGGAACAATCCTCTCTGTAAATCATGATTGGTGGGGTACACTAGTTACGTATATTGGGTACTTTTTATTAATTCTAGGGTTTGTGCTTGTATTCTTAACTAAAAAGACAAGATATAATTCTTTAACTCAAAAATTAAAGAAGTTAAGTGTCGTTATATTATTGCCTTTGATTTTCTCTAATTCAGTATTTGCAACTGATGTAATTCCTGCTAATCATATTGCAAATTTTGATGCTTTGGTAGTGCAGGATAATGGTGGAAGATTAAAACCAGTTCATACGCAAACTTCAGAATATTTGAGAAAAATTTATGGGAAAGGTAAATATAATAATCAATCAGCAACCCAAGTAATTATTGGTATGATGCATGATCCTGTTTCCTGGAGTAAAGAGCCAATTATTAAGGTTAGTCATCAAAAATTAAGAGAATTGTTAAATAATTCTGATTTAAACTCAAAATATATTAGCGTTTGTTTTAATGATTTTTTTGGTGAAAATGGGCATTATTTATTAACTAAAGATGTAGAACAAGCTTATGAAAAATTACCAAAAGACAGAGGGCAATTTGATAAAGATATAATTAAAGTTGATGAAAGAGTAAATATTTGTTTTGCTGTTTTTAGTGGTGGTATTTTTCGGTTATTTCCTTTACCTAATGATTCCAATAATACTTGGCTTTCTTATACTTCAGTTGTTGAATTTTCAGGAAATGATTCTCTTTTTGTGGCCAATATAATGCCTATGTATTTTAGAGGAATTAAAGATGGGGTAGAAAATAATAATTGGTCAACTGCTGATAGTATTGTTAGCTATATACATAAGTTTCAAGCAAGATATGGTGCTGAGGTTTTGCCTGAAAAATTAAAAATTAATTTAGAAATCACCACTAATAAATTAGGGTTATTTTCTAAGCTCTTTTTATTTTATTTTATTTTAGGATTATTACTTATTTCTTTTGTAATTGTTCAGTTATTTCAAGAGAAAAAGTGGGTTTCTGTTTTTATTTCAATTCTTAAATGGTTAGTAATATCTGGATTTATTGTTCATACATTTGGCTTAGTGGCAAGGTGGTATATTTCGGGGCATGCTCCCTGGAGTAATGGGTATGAATCAATGATTTACATTGCTTGGGCAACTATCCTTTCAGGTATTATATACACAAAAAGATCAGTGCTTACTTTGGCAGCTACAGGAGTAGTTTCTGGTTTATTATTGATGGTTGCACATCTTAATTGGCTTGATCCTGAAATTACAAACTTAGTACCTGTTTTAAAGTCTTATTGGTTAATGATTCATGTTGCAATTATTACTGCTTCTTACGGCTTCCTAGTTTTAGGCGCTATTCTTGGTTTAATTTCTCTTTGGCTTATTGTATTTACAAATTCTAACAATAAAATGAAGCTTAAGAATACACTTGCTGAGATTACAATTATTAATGAAAAAACCCTTGAGGTTGGGCTTTTCATGCTTACAGTTGGAACATTTTTGGGTGGTGTATGGGCAAATGAGTCTTGGGGTAGATATTGGGGTTGGGATCCGAAAGAGACTTGGGCTTTAGTAAGCGTATTGATTTATACTTTTGTTTTACACATGCGATTCATCCCAGCGCTTAGAAGTAAATTTACTTTTAATATGGTTTCTATGTTTGCTATTTGGACAATCATAATGACTTATTTTGGAGTCAATTATTATCTATCTGGTTTGCACTCTTATGCAGCTGGAGATCCTATGCCAATACCAACATTTGTGTATTATTTATTTGCATTGATGGTTTTATCGGCAATTCTTGGGAAAATTAGATATAAAAAATATTATTAATATGAAATTAGATATCCTTGTTTTTGGAGCTCATCCTGATGATGTAGAATTAGGATGTGGAGGTACTATTATTAAAGAAGTTCAAAAAGGTAAAAAGGTTGGAATTATTGATTTGACTAGGGGGGAGTTAGGTACAAGAGGAACAGCTGAAAGTCGTGATGAGGAGACTAGCAAAGCAACTGATATTATGGGAGTTGCAATCCGTAAAAATATGAACTTTAAAGATGGTTTTTTTAAAGATGATGAAGAACATAAACTAGCTTTAATTAAAAAGATTAGAGAATTTCAACCTGAGATTGTTATTACTAATGCAATTTCTGATAGGCATCCTGATCATCCTAGATCATCACAAATTACTATTGATTCGTGTTTTTTATCAGGGTTAGAAAAGATTGAAACAGGACAAGAAATTTGGAGACCAAAAGCGATTTATCATTACATACAATTTAATGATATTAACCCTGATATTGTTGTAGATATTTCAAGTCAAATGAATTTAAAGTTAGATGCTGTTAAAGCTTATTCTACTCAGTTTTTTAATCCTGAAAGTAAGGAATCAGAAACTATTATTTCCTCTAAAGGGTTTTTGGATAGCGTTACTTATAGGGCTAAAAATTTAGGCAGGCAATCCAATTGTGAATATGCTGAGGGTTTTGTAGTACACCAACTTCCAAAGATTGATTCCCTTTTAAATTTATAATATAAAAAAAGCCGAGCATTTGCTCGGCTTTCTAATTTTATGTGTTTAGATCTAATTACTTAGTTTTAAATACTTTCTTTCCGTCAATAATGTAAACTCCTTTTGGTAAGTCAGCAAAATCAGATTTCCATTCTCTACCTAGTAAGTCAAATATTCTTGAATCTTCTTTTGAGTTAGTATTGTCTAATTCAATTACTGCAGTAGATGTATTGTCAAATAAACCAACTGTATCAATCTCTAAGTAAGTAATAGCATTCCAGTCAACCATATCCGCGTCCCCTTGTAGAGTTAGTCCTGGCTCAAAATCTAATTGGTACACAATTCTTATTTTGTCATCAACTACTGGACTCATAGATCCAAAAACGCATTCTTGCATTCCGTTCCAATCATCATGAGGTGTTACATCTACTGGCGTTTTCCATGTGATACCACCATCTTCTGATTTTGTAACATATATATGTCGAAATACTTGTGTTCCATTGTCAATTGTTTCAGTATATGCTGAGAAAGAAAGATATAAATCTCCATTTGAAGCTAATCCAGCACTTGGCATTGAAGCTAAACCTCTGCCGTAAAGAGCGTATCCTCCTATTTCATCAATACCTAATACATTAGGGTCACCATTTAAATCTGGGGCCTGTGCAATCAAATGATCGTTCATCATATCAGAATACCATACTGAAGTGTCTCCAGTATGTACTGTAGCTGGAGTATTATCTGCTCCAAAACTTTCAGTCCAATAAGCAATTCCATCATTTGATAATGGGAAATACGACCAATTACCATCAGCCAAATCATCATCTGAATAACTCATTACTCCATAAAACACATGCGCATCTCCATTATTATCAATGATTAGTGCGCCAGTATTATCTGTTGAATACAATTGGTCTAAAACAGCATCACCATCTAAATCTATTCCAGAATCTATCACATATTTATCAACAGGGAAATCAAGAAAGACAGTTTTAGCCCAATTATCACCATTGTCAGTTGATTTCATAATGAATGAATCTCCAAAGGCATTAAAGTATGCAATAACTACAGTCTCTCCTTGCGCAGCAATAGCATAATCATCTGCGCTAAACCCAAGGAAACTAGAAGTATCCATTCCTGGTATTACCAGAGTGTCAATATCCCATGAATTTCCACCATCTTGAGATCTAGAATAAAGCACAGCTCCATTTAATCCATGCCAAAGAGATCCTGTCCAAGTTCCTCCCGAAGGTTCAGTAAGAGCAATAGTATGTATAGTATTACCATCCAATCCACCAGCAGCTGATCTATTCCAAATTAGATAATTCTCACCAATCATTGAATTAGTCCATGTTTCTGTTCCAATTGAAGTTCTACTA
>Ga0115558_1001599_pt1 | contig 13761 bp, 10 predicted proteins | sample COGITO_mtgs_1104_4_FD_87279 | JGI IMG/M metagenome (GOLD analysis project Ga0115558, IMG submission 87279) | Pelagic marine microbial communities from North Sea - COGITO_mtgs_110426 | ecosystem: Environmental > Aquatic > Marine > Epipelagic | place: Germany:Helgoland, sampling site Kabeltonne... | reverse complement strand
TTTTTCACAGCTCCTATTAGTTTGGGTGATGCATATTGGTTAGCCCCACTTCCACAGTCGAGGTATATCAGCTGCTGACCCAGTTGTGCTCCTGCTAGTGCAGTAGCGGCTGCTATTCCAGGTTTATCTTGAGGGATAGGTGTGGTCCCACTAATGTAGGAGACTGTAGTAGTCCTTCCTCCGTCTATGAGTATATAGCCAGTAGAGAGTATTTCTAGACCAGATCTTTTAAGCTTATGTGCAGACTCTACGTGTCTTCCTATGAGCAGATCAGAATTTCGCCCACTGATAAGACTTAGTAGCAAAATAGCATCTGCAGTACCGTCTATCTGATTTGGGCTGCCTGGGAATATGATTAATGGCTTTTGAGTACGTTTTTTTAACCCCTCCAGACAGGTTTTCATACTTCCGTCGGTTACTAAGCTCCCTCCCACAAAAATAAAATCTACTTGATCAAAACTGGGGTTAAAAACAAGCTTATCTAGCTGGTTTTCAGATGCTTTGTCTGGGTCTATTAGCACGGCTACCATCTTTTGGTTGGCGGCTGATAGGGACGATATTTTATGTAAAATGCTAATAGTCTTAGTATTGTGAAAATTGTCGTTTTGTGGACAATAAATTCTGGTTAAAGCTTTAAATTTTAGTGTGATTTTATCTTATCAACACCGCAAATCTCTTAAAAAAAGGGCAACCGAAAAAGTTTATTGTTGATGTGTGGAAAACACCGACTAAAAGTTGGGGTATTCTGTGTGTACTTTTGAGCCAAAACCCACTGTAAATTTTTAGAGAAGTTTAACAGTCAAGTGGGTTCCTTTTTTTATACAACGAATAACTAAAACCTGAAACAATGAGCATGAAGCCACAGTACAAAAAGAACGCACTTAAATTTAAGCGTTTTAACACCAAAGATGGAGTAGCAGCCACCGATCTTTACAACTACGAATACAGAACATCAGTAATTAAAAACCCCGCTGGTGACGACGTATTTAAAATGGAAAATGTGGAAGTGCCAGCAGATTGGTCACAAGTAGCTACAGATATCCTTGCTCAAAAATATTTTAGAAAAGCAGGTGTACCGCAGCCAGATGGTACTACTGGATCTGAAACATCTGTGAAACAAGTGGCGCATAGATTAGCGGATTGTTGGAAGACTTGGGGAGAGCGCTACGGATACTTTGCATCTAAAAAAGATGCGCAAGTATTTTATGATGAGTTAGTATACAGCATACTGGGTCAGATGGCTGCACCAAATAGTCCTCAGTGGTTTAACACAGGTTTACACAATACATACGGCATCACTGGTAAAGCTCAGGGTCACTCGTATTCTGATCACGAAACTGGTGAAGTAATGAAATCTACTTCAGCATACGAAAGACCTCAACCACACGCATGTTTTATCTTGTCTGTAGATGATGATTTAGTAAATGAAGGCGGTATTATGGACCTTTGGGTGCGTGAGGCGCGTATCTTCAAATATGGTTCTGGTGTAGGTACAAACTTCTCTAGTATACGTGGTGCTAACGAAAAATTAAGCGGTGGCGGAAATTCTTCAGGTCTTATGAGCTTCTTGAAAATAGGAGACAGGGCGGCAGGAGCTATCAAGTCAGGCGGTACTACACGTAGAGCTGCTAAAATGGTATGCCTAGACTTAGATCACCCAGAGATTTTATCGTTCATCAACTGGAAAAAAGACGAAGAGAAAAAAGTTAAAGCATTAATAGATGCTGGATATGATTCTGGATACGAAGGAGAAGCTTATGCTACGGTATCCGGCCAAAACTCAAACAACTCTGTACGTATACCTAACAAGTTTTTTGAAGCGCTTAAGAATGATGGTGAGTGGGAGCTAATCTCTAGAACCAACGGCAAGCCGATAAGTACGGTGTCTGCAAGCAAAGTATGGGATGATATCTCATTTGCAGCGTGGGCGTGTGCAGATCCAGGAGTACAGTACGATACTACTATCAATGAATGGCACACATGCCCAGAAGGTGGAAGAATCAATGCTTCTAACCCTTGTTCTGAGTACATGTTCCTAGATAATACAGCGTGTAACCTAGCATCATTAAACCTAAGAAAATACTTCAACGAGGAAACCAAAGAGTTTGATGTAGAAGCAATAGAGTATGCATCGAGACTGTGGACAGTAGTACTAGAGATATCTGTACTTATGGCTCAGTTCCCAAGTGAGGAAGTAGCTAGATTATCTTACCAGTACAGAACATTAGGCTTAGGATATGCTAACCTTGGTTCAGTACTTATGGTAAGCGGTATCCCTTACGATAGTCCAGAGGCATTTGCTATTTGTGGTGCTGTTACGGCTATACTAACAGGTACTTCATATGCTACATCTGCAGAGATGGCTAGCTTTATGGGTGCCTTTGATCAATACGAAAAGAATAAAGAACATATGCTACGTGTGATGAAAAATCACAGATACGCAGCATACAATCTAGATGAGTATGATGGATTAAGCATTAAGCCAGTAGGGATTGACCCAGCATACTGTCCAGAATATTTATTGAGTCCAGCTACAGGAGCTTGGGATAAAGCAGTACAGTGGGGAGAGAAATACGGATACCGTAATGCTCAAACGACGGTAATAGCTCCTACAGGTACTATCGGTCTAGTAATGGATTGTGATACTACCGGGATAGAGCCGGACTTCGCGCTTGTGAAGTTTAAAAAACTATCAGGTGGTGGATACTTTAAAATAGTAAACCAATCTGTACCATTAGCCTTAGAGACATTAGGGTACTCAGCTACTGAAGTTGAAGAAATAGTAAACTATGCTAAAGGTCATGCTACGTTAAAGGGTGCTCCTGCTGTGAACCATGAAACGTTACTAGCAAAAGGATTCACTATGGATGACTTAGCTAAAGTAGAAAGCGGTCTTTTATCTGCGTTCGAAATTAGCTTTGCGTTTAATCACTGGGTACTTGGAGAAGAAGCGATGAATAGATTAGGCTTCACCTCTGAGCAGTACGAAGCAGATGGATTTAACCTACTAAGAGCACTTGGATTTAGCAAAAAAGATATCTCCTTAGCAAATGACTACGTATGTGGTACGATGACTGTGGAGGGTGCACCAAATCTTAAAGATGAGCATTTACCAATTTTTGACTGTGCGAATAAGTGCGGTGAAAAAGGAGAAAGATACATACACGCACACGGTCACATTAAAATGATGGCTGCAGCACAACCATTCTTATCAGGAGCTATCTCTAAGACGATTAATCTTCCAAATGAAGCAACGGAAGAGGATATAAAATCGTGTTACCAGTTAAGCTGGGAGTTAGGAACTAAGGCAAACGCACTATACAGAGATGGCTCTAAGCTATCACAACCACTAAGTAATAAGTCTGATGTAGAAGAAACAGAAGATGATACAATCACTGCAGTGGATAATGCGGTAGGAACAGCTGGACTACTTAATATAGACGAGCTTACACAAGAGCAAGTACTGGAAGCAGCTCAGAAAATCTTAGACAACTCTAAGAGTACAGAATTTATGCGTCAGCTATCAGGTATAGTAGAGCGTAAGAAACTTCCTTGGAAGCGAAGAGGATTCACTCAGAAAGCGAAAGTAGGCGGTCAAACACTATTTGTGAGAACAGGTGAATACAATGACGGAACACTCGGTGAGATATTTATCGATATGCACAGAGAAGGTGCTACTTTCCGTTCATTAATGAATTGCTTCTCTATAGCAGTTTCTATAGGTCTGCAGTACGGTGTACCTTTAGATGAGTACGTGAGCAAGTTTACCTTTACTCGCTTTGAGCCAAGCGGAATGGTAGAAGGTCATCCAAATATTAAGAACTCTACGTCTATAATAGATTACATATTTAGACTTCTTGGTTTTGAGTACCTAAACAGAACAGATTTAGTGCATATCAAGCCAACGAAAGAAGAAGCTCAGGAAAGTCTTGCAATAGCAAAGGCGAGAAAAATAGAAGATAACCCTGCGACTACTGTTTCCAAAAAGAGCGTACCAAAAGTATCAGCTCAGACGGCTACTGCAGGTGCTAAGGCTGCGACACAGCAACCTACAGGGACTGTAGGGGATGCACTACCATGCACCAACTGTGGAAGTCTAGCACTCGTTAGAAATGGCACGTGTCATCTATGTACAAACTGTGGTACTACTACAGGATGTAGCTAAGTAGTTACTACATAAACTTTTAAAAGGGTGTCTTTTTAGACATCCTTTTTTTTGTACTAAAAGTTGCACTAGTGTTAATAAGTGTGGATAAATTTTGCGTTTCAGTAAATTATGCCTTACTTTGTTATTCAAATTTATTACTACTACTTACTACTGCAACTTATGCCTAGCGTTTACGCGGATATAAAACAAGATTTAGAGGAAAAAGACGACCGTCTTTTACTGAAACACAGTCCTTTTTGTGGGGTATTAGTGAGGTATGAAGATGACACTAAGCACGAGCGTAATTACACCAATGGAAAACTTCACGGCCTTCAAAAATCCTATTTTAAGAATGGCCGACTGAGTACTATTACCTTATATAGGAACGGTGAGCAGAATGGCCGAAAAATAGAGTACTTCGAGTGCGGCTCCAAGAAGCTAAATGCCAACTATACAGATGGCGAATTGGATGGTATATCTGAAGAGTGGAGTCCAGACGGTGTCTTGATTACGCGAAAAACCTACTACAAGGGTAAGCTCATAGCCATCAAAAGTAACTAAGCTTTATTCACGTAGTCTTTTACTGCTTTTTCTAGGTTTGCATACCAATCCTTACCAAACTTTCTTTCTAATGCGTGCTGAGCAAACTGATAGACTTTAATGTCGTTTTCTTCCCCTTTTACACAAGCATCCACACAAATACTCCATCGGTGGTAGTTGAGGGCATAAAACTCATTGTACTTGTCTAATCGGATGGGATATAGGTGACAGCTAATGGGCTTCGGAAAACCAAAATCTTTTTTCTTGTTAGCAATTTCTACGGCACAGTTAAGTATACCGTCCTTACGAACTACAAACACACACTCCTTATTGGGTTTACAGGTGGTTACCATCATCTGATCAAACGGATCTTTTTCTGCAAAACCGTCTTCAGCCAAGGTTTTTAAACCTGTTTCATCCATTTCTAGCTTTATAGCTTCTAGGTTTTTCTCTAAAATAGGAATCTCATCCTCGTCCAATGGAGCTCCAGCATCACCCTCTATGCAGCATACCCCTTTGCAGGCCGTCACATTGCATGCGAAAGCTTTTTCTACGATGTCCTCAGATATAAGGCAGTTGTCTACTTTTATCATTTACTTGCTTTCTAAGTACGCTTTATACCCGACCTCTTCTAGTCGTTTGGCTTTTTCCAGTACGGTGGTTTCCATGGCTTGGGTGAATGCTAGTACGCGTTTCTGAACACTGGTATCATGGGCACCCAGCATTTTGGCTGCTAGTATCCCAGCATTTTTTGCCCCGTTGATAGCCATAGTAGCTACGGGTATACCTGGAGGCATTTGCACAATGCTGTAGAGTGAGTCTATACCGCTCATAGTGCTTGATTTTATAGGCACTCCTATCACAGGTAGTGGAGTAAGTGAGGCTACCATTCCCGGCAAGTGAGCTGCACCTCCTGCCCCGGCTATGATGCTTTTGTAGCCTTGAGTATGCGCTTTTTTAGCGTATTCATACATTCTGTCTGCGGTGCGGTGTGCGGATACTACAGTGAGATCAAAAGACACCTCCATCTCTTCTAGCACTTTGGCTGCTTCGGCCATTACCGGTAGGTCTGAGTCAGACCCCATTATGATTAGTACATCTGCCATGGGTTCAAATTTATATGCTTTTAACGATAAGTAATCTTTTCACCTTCTCCATCTTCTCCACCACTGCTTTTCGGGTGTCAGCCAGCACAGTAAAGTGACCCAGTTTTCGGTCTGGCGTTGTGGTACTTTTGCCATACATATGGATGTATACTCCTTCTATGGCAAGCACTTGGTCTAGGTTGGCCAATTGGTAAGCTCCATTTACGTCTTGTGGCCCTACTATATTGCAGGTAGCAGCAGGTTTAACTAGTGCTGTACTTCCGAGCGGCTGCCCGAGTAGGATTCTATTCAGCTGCTCATACTGTGAGGTATAGGAGCTTTCTATGGTATGGTGTCCACTGTTGTGTGGGCGTGGTGCTATTTCATTCACATACACACCGCCATTCGCTTCTACAAAGAGCTCTACCGCAAATAGTCCTGCACTGTCAAATCCTTTTACCGCTTGAAGTGCAAGTGACTCGCACGCTGCGTTGGTTTCTTCACTCAGGCTGCTGGGTGCTATGAGGTAGTCCATTAGGTTACTTCGTGGGTCAAAAACCATCTCACACGGCGGGTACGTAGAAGTACTTCCGTTTTGCGCTACGGCTACTATCACTGATACTTCTATGGCATTGTTGGCTAGTTTCTCTATGACATAGCCGTGCTCACTGTTCAGACTTTCATCTTTTGCAGCAAGCAATGTAGCAAACTTTTCTTTATTGAGCAGCTGTACTCCTTTGCCATCGTATCCACCTTTTCGGTGTTTTAGTACAAATCTATCTTCTGGCCAAGCAGCTACTTTATCGGATAGGTTTTCGATAGTAGCAAGGGCAAAGTCTAGTGTTGCCACACCGTTATTGGCATAGTATTCTTTTTGCAATCCTTTGTCTTGTATAATGGAGAGTACGGAGGGTTTTGGGAATACCGGAGTTCCGTCTTTTTCTACCCGTACTAGAGCTGCTACATTCACATGTTCTATCTCGTAGGTGAGTACATCGGCCTTGGTAGCAAGTAACTGAATATCTTCAGCGTTTTGCAGTGAACCAACTAGTTGATTTTGGCAAACTAAGCTGGCTGGACAGTCCTTAGATTTTTCCAGAAAAATAAATGAAGTATTGGTCGGAGAACCCGCTTCAAATAGCATTTTACCCAATTGTCCACCTCCTAATACGCCTATGGTTTTTGTCATAATTATTCTCTACGCTCTGCAAATGTTCAATAATAAATTGGACTAGGGTCTTAAAGTTTCTAAATTTGTTAAAAACAAATCGCTTTTGAAGCGAGGGTAACTTAATTAAAAGTAATATTCATGAAATCAATTCTTACCGCCATCCTTTTAATGGGAACGTACACCTTTACCTCTGCTCAGTGTATGATAGAACCCTGGTCACTGCAGAAGCGAGTGGATAAAAGCTCCGACATTGTAGAAGCACGTGTAATAAGTCAAGAGGGCAGATGGGATGCGCAAGAACATAGCATTTATACCATACACACACTTGAGGTTTTTAAAGTTTTCAAAGGGACGGTAGGCACCCAGACTATAAAACTAGTTACAGAAGGGGGGATAGTAGGGAGTGAGATGCTCAAAGTATCTCCATCCTTAGAGTTGGCTGTCGGCGAAACAGGTATATTTTTACTGGAAGAAAATAAGGTAGACCTAAATTCGGCAGGCAAGATGTACAAGCCGTCTAGCTCTATACAGTCATTTATTCAGTACGATTTAGTTTCAGTAGATGCATATGATTTACAAAAGACATACACGAGTATATCCTTTGATTTATACCAAGATTTAGCTGCAGCTACAGGCTCAAGCTACTTAGAAATCACCCCATTTAATGCCGAAAACAACAACAAGAAAATAAAAGCATTAGCTCCTCCAACGATTTCGTCGTTTTCTACGTCTACAGTAACCTCTGGGACCAGCACAGAGTTAACGATCAATGGCTCTAATTTTGGCTTTGGTAGAGGTAGTGGCAAAGTAGGTTTTAAAGACGCAAATTTTGGTGACGGCAGATACTATTACCCGCCCTCAGCTTGGGGATATACCTCATGGAGCAACAGTCAGATAAAAGTGATAGTGCCTTCTAGAGCGGGTACTGGAATCATTCAAGTCATTAATAATTTAGGGGAATCTGGTGAGTCTACCGTGGACCTTACGGTAGACTGGTCTCATTTAAACATCACTAGTTTTTCCCCGTCTTCTATTTCTGATACGCCATATTATGAGTTGCAGCACGTGGATGATAATAATTTAGGCGGCTATACCTGGCAGATGACTTCTGAGTTTGCAGCGAATTCTGGTGCTGTTGCGGCGTTTACGCGTTCTTTAAATGAGTGGAAGTGTGAGACAGAGATGAACTGGGAACTTGGAACGAATACCTCATTGGATACAGCCCTAAGTGATGAAGTAAATATCGTAGAGTTTACCAATTTTGGCGACAGCAGATTGGGTGTATGTCGAAGTTATTATTCTGGTTGTTTTATCAGTGGAGGTGCAGACATGAGATGGTACGTAAGAGAGCTAGATATTTCATTTGACAGAACATACAATTGGTACTACGGTACGGTAGCACCAGCTGCTAATCAGTTTGATTTTGAAAGCGTAGCCACACACGAGCTTGGTCACGGTCATCAACTGGGACATGTGCGAGCCAGTGAAAAGGTCATGCACTACAGCATAGGAAATGGTCAGCGGAAACCTGAATTATCCACTACAGACATTGCGGCAGGTGACTACATTCGAGCTAAGAGTGTAACAAACGCCGTGTGTAGCAAGGGTAAAATGATTGCAGGAACTTGTGTTACAGCACCTCCTGTAGCAAATATTGGGGTTAGCGAAACGAATGTGTGTGAGGGAATTGACATTACGTTCTCAGACCTTTCTACCGGAGACAGTATAACTTCTATCGCATGGGATTTTGGAGTAGATGCGTCAAAGGATACCGCTCTAACTGCTGGGCCACACGTGATAAGTTATACTTCAGAAGGGACTAAAACGATACAACTCATAGCTACTAACGTGAATGGGAAAGATACAACCACTCTTACGGTAACAATAAGACCTACAGTAGACGAAGCGCCAGTATTTACGGATATTTCGGATACTGCCTGTATGGTGTCTACAGTTTATGAAGTCGCAGTAGTAGATGCCGCATCAGGGTATGACTGGGACTTAAGCGGAGGAGGAGATGTAAAAGCGTTAAATGGGAATAAATATACGGTAGAATGGACGCAAGAAGGAGTGCACACCCTATCGGTAAATGGGAAAAATGACTGTGGAATAGGTCCAGTAGAAACCAAAGACATAACGGTATTAGGGACACCAGTTTCAGCGTTTACCCAGTTGGAAACTGGTGTAAACGTGGCCTTTACTAACGCATCTACGTCAGCGGAATCTTATTTATGGACTTTTGGAGACGGGGCTACCAGCACAGAAGAAAATCCGAGTCATAGGTTTGCGGATAAAGGCGAGTTTACTACTACACTGAAAGCAGAGAATAGATGTGCAGAAAATACGTCTGAAGCTGTACTTATACTCAACTATGGTGCTGGTATTGCGTCCTTAGAGAATAAGTATACCGTGTATCCCAATCCAGTAAATACAGGAGGAAAGGTATTCTTAAAAGGAAGTGTGTTTACGGCATATAGGCTAATTGATATTCGTGGGGTAGTAGTGCAAGAAGCAAGTGTAAAAAACAACGAGGTACCTATAGGTGTTACTGCCATAGGAATGTATACGCTAGAGATAGTATCTACTGAAGGTACAGCTAGCTATAGGCTACATATTATAGAATAAATAGAAAAAATGGCACGAGTAGTAGTAGGATTATCGGGAGGAGTAGACTCATCAGTAGCCGCATATTTATTACAGCAAGAGGGTCACGAGGTGATCGGAGTTTTTATGAAAAACTGGCACGATACAGATGTCACTATCAGTGAGGAGTGCCCGTGGGAGGAAGACAGTAAAGACGCACTTTTAGTAGCGGATAAGCTAGGAATACCTTTTCATACCATCGACTTCAGTAAAGAATACTACGAGCGCATAGTGAGCTATATGTTCAGAGAGTATGAGAGTGGTCGTACACCTAATCCGGACGTGCTGTGCAATAGAGAAATTAAGTTTGACTCATTTTTGAAGCACGCAGAGAAGCTAGGCGCAGATTATGTAGCTACGGGGCACTACTGTAGAAAGAGAGAAAGCGATACGGGGTTTGAGCTTCTAGCAGGTAAGGATGGGAATAAAGATCAGAGTTACTTCCTCTGTCAAATTAGTCAAGATCAATTGGCAAAAGCGCTTTTTCCGATAGGCGAATTAGAAAAACCAGAGGTACGCAGAATAGCTAAAGAGCAGGACTTAGTCACGGCAGAAAAGCGAGATAGTCAAGGACTTTGTTTCATTGGGAAAGTAAAACTACCAGACTTTTTAAAGCAGCAGCTCAGGGAAAAGAAAGGAAATGTCGTAGAGATTATGAGAGATTGGTCTGGCTTCCATAGGAACCTAGAAGTTACAGAGGAGTATCATTTCACAGAGACAGATGGTAAAGTCATCGGAGAGCACATTGGCGCACATTTCTACACGGTAGGCCAACGCAAAGGACTAAACATTGGTGGGTATGTGAACCCGCTTTTTATCATTCAGATAAATACAGATACGAATACCGTATACGTAGGTGAGGGTGAAGATCACAAGGGATTGAGTAGACCGGGATTGCTGGTTAGAGAAGAAGATATTCACTGGCTAAAAGAGGTAGACGAAATGAAGGAAGGTGATTCGAAGCATTATAGTACGCGCATACGCTACAGGCAGCCTTTATTTGGAGCTACGCTTACGAAACTAGCGAGTGGTCTTGAAATCAAGTTTGATTCACCTCAAAAAGCCGTTGCAAAAGGCCAGTTTGCTGCTTGGTACGCAGGTGATGCGCTAGTGGGTAGCGGGGTTATAAGTTAACTACATTTGAAACGAACTCATTCATTATATCTTCAAGTATTATAATCCCCGAGTAGTATTCTGCTTCAATCCGGTTTCCAAACATTATTCTGTTAGCAGGATTAGATTTTCTTAAATCTGTTTTGAGTTTGTTGAAATCGTTTTGTGCTGACTTTCCTTCGTCAGATAGCCATTGTTTGATACTTAACAATGGGAAGGTTTTAATTTTAATAGGATGAATATTTTTTCGCTTAACAACTTGTAAAACTACATCGTATATTTCAAGGTTAGAGATGTAAATTGCTTGTTTTTCTTTCGTTAAGTTGAATTCTATTCTAAATAATTCTTTCGTGTGTTGAACTATTGAAATCTCATTTATTTCATTATTTATCTCTATAGAATTAGGCAGGTACGAAATTGAGTGTTCGTGTTTTTCGGCAAGCAGACGAATGTTTTTTTTAATGAGTCTTTCCACATGGATTAGTTAAAAAAGGGGCTGAAATTTTTTGAAAAACTTCAAAAAATGATAGGATTTGGCCTCCTCCGCGTCACGAACTTCCAACGTTCTGCCTGCTAAAGTAAATTAACAAACGTCATTACCGACAAGTCTGGATTTAAGGCCTGTTCTTATACGCATTGGTTGAGCCGGAAATGTAATCGGTGTAAATTTTTCAAATTGCCCAGCCCCTTGGTTCAAAGGAACAACTCTTTTATGGAAATAGTTTCATAAACTTGCCTCAAATTGAAGTCCTTTTGATAAGTATCTTAATGCCAGTGAAAAATGCTGGACCATATCTGAAGCCTTGTTTGGATTCTATCTTAGCTCAGACCCATACAGACTGGGAACTTGTGGCGATCAATGATGGCAGTTCTGACGGTTCGGAGCAGGTGCTTCGGCAGTATGCAGATAAACACAAGAATATTACTGTAGCAGGTAGTGAAGGTGTCGGGATAATTTCTGCTCTGAGGATGGCGTACAGCCTATGCTCGGGCGAGCTGATACATCGTATGGATGCCGATGACTTAATGCCAGCCCAGAAATTGGAATGGATGTCAGACGCTATGGAAAATGGTGCTGTAGTCACAGGTACGGTGAGTTACTTTTGCGATGAGCGAGAAGTAGGGGACGGTTTTTTGAACTATACGGATTGGCTCAACAGTTTGATGGAAGGAGGTGACTTCTGGAGAGACGTATACCGTGAGTGTCCGGTGCCTTCATCCGCATGGATGATGTATCGTCAGGATTTCGAACGAATTGGAGGTTTCAATTCGGACCTAATGCCTGAAGATTATGATTTGGCTTTTCGAATGTTGAAGTACAAGTTGAGAGTTATACGACTCAATGAAGTGATCCATCACTGGAGAGATAGTGAGACGAGAGTTTCTCGTAATGAAGAGCAGTATTTCCCAATTGCTTATTTACCGCTTAAGGTGCATTATTTTTTAGAATTGCACAGAGACGATAGCAAACCACTTGTGCTTTGGGGTGCTGGTAAAAAAGGTAAGTTAGTCGCAAAAGAGCTTTTAAAGAAGAAGGTATATTTTACGTGGATTACAAATAATGAAAAGAAGGTGGGTAAAGATATTTACGGAGTGCTAATACAGTCAGAGGACGGACAGGTATTTGAAAATGCTCAGACGCTTATTTCACTTTCTTCCCCTATAGAAAAAACGGAAGTACAAGTACAACTTAATCACAAGGAATTAGTGAATAATCGAGATTACTACTGGTTTTTCTAAGGAGGGAAACCTTAAGGTAATTAAAGGCATTTGTACCTGGAGTACTACTCTACCTCCTCATAATCAACATATTCACCACCTTTTGAGTGGTCTATATTCGACTTGTTACTTGGATTGGAAGGGTTTGCTTTATGGTCTTGTGGCTGCTGTCCATCACGCTTCACAGCATCCGCCACTTTAAATACACGCTTGAAAACCCAGTATGCTACTAATCCTATTAAAAGATACTTAAACATTATCTACTTAAGAACATTGATTTCTGGTTATATAATTCTCTAAACACGGGATCTTTTGTGTCTTTCACAAAAATGATTTCTTCACCCGTGGATTTCATCTCAGGTCCTAGCTCCTTATTTACATTGGGGAACTTATTGAAAGAGAAGATCGGTTTTTTAATCGCATATCCTTCTTGTACAGGGCGTACATCAAAGTCTTTAAGCTTCATGTCTCCAAGCATCACCTTCGTGGCTATATTGACATAAGGGACTTTGTAGGCCTTACAGATAAATGGCACAGTTCTACTCGCTCTCGGATTAGCTTCTATCACATATACCTCTTCTTCTTTTACCGCAAATTGTATGTTGAGTAACCCGATGACATTCATAGCTCTTGCTATTTTTTTGGTATACTCTTCCATCTTGTTCTTTACGTTTTCAGATAGACTAAACGGAGGAAGTACTGCTGACGAATCCCCAGAATGTATCCCTGCAGGCTCAATGTGCTCCATCATGCCTACCATTAATACATCTTCTCCATCACAGATACTATCACTTTCTGTTTCTTCTGCTCTGTCTAAGAAATGATCTATAAGTACTTTATTACCAGGCAAGTCCCCCAGTAAATCGATTACAGCTTTTTGTAGATCTTCATCATTGATTACAATCTTCATTCCCTGACCACCCAGCACATAACTAGGTCTTACAAGTACTGGGTAACCTACTTCATGAGCTACTTCTATAGCTTCATATGCATTTTCAGCAACTCCAAATTTTGGATAAGGAATCTCTAAGTCCTTTAGCAGATTAGAGAATGAGCCTCTATCCTCAGCAAGGTCCATGTTTTCAAATGATGTGCCAATTATTTTGACACCGTGATCTCTCATACGCTCACTTAGTTTTAGGGCTGTTTGTCCTCCCAGTTGAACGATTACGCCTTCTGGTTTTTCTAACTGAATGATATCCCATAAGTGTTCCCAGAAAATAGGCTCGAAGTAGAGCTTATCTGCTGTGTTGAAATCGGTACTCACCGTTTCTGGGTTGCAGTTGATCATGATGGCCTCATACCCTAGTTCTTGGGCAGCCTTGATTCCATGCACACAGCTA
>Ga0115558_1001594_pt1 | contig 13786 bp, 12 predicted proteins | sample COGITO_mtgs_1104_4_FD_87279 | JGI IMG/M metagenome (GOLD analysis project Ga0115558, IMG submission 87279) | Pelagic marine microbial communities from North Sea - COGITO_mtgs_110426 | ecosystem: Environmental > Aquatic > Marine > Epipelagic | place: Germany:Helgoland, sampling site Kabeltonne... | reverse complement strand
TGTAAATTTCTGATGCATGGTTTAGTAATTAATCGACAATGAATTTAGGGTCAATTTGGTACGTGTCGTATTTTGTCAACTTGTTAAATCGTATGACGGTACTTAATTGAGCTACATATTCCTCTCTTAATTCTGAATAATGGCTAAGGTCATTTATTAGGTCAAAAGGATCATCAGTTTGAGCTCTTTTGTCCCTGAAGCCTTGGTAAGCATTTGTCCGTCCAATTGTAATGAAGTAACCCTTTATAGATTCTTCTATGTTTTCATATTGACGCAGATAGATTGTCTTATCACCTCTTTTAACATTGGAAGCAATACGGGGTTCATTTTTATTGAATGACCATATTCCAAAAAGGTTATTCGATTCAGAGAATATTCTTGAATTTCCCCACCCACTTTCAACAGCAGCTTGTGCCAAAATAATGCTATTAGGGTGCGTATTGAGTGCATTCATGAGGTCGTTATAATTCTCCTTCTTATAAGTGAATTTCAATTCATCAATAAAAAGTGAATCTGAAACGGTCCAGTCTTTTGACTTTTCTAAAAGCGCAAGCCGCATTGCTTGCCGCTTCAATTTAAGTTTCGCAACTAGAATAGCCGGAAGCAATGCTGAAATGAATTTGTCCTTTTTTATCGAGATTGGGAGTACATCTAGATTGACAATATGACTGTACAGGATAGGCCTAACCAAAGTATCAGATAACGAAATAATGTCTGTGGGCTGGTTCACCTCAATTGTTTCCGTAAGAATTTCGAAAGTAGCCTTTGTTTTTACTTCCTCAGTTCTTGCACAATTGCTTAACAACAGCACTAAGGCGAATAATGAAATAGGCAATTTAACCTTCATAAATAGTGGGGAAGCGCCTCTTAAAAAGTCAATACTTGAGCTCATACATCTTATTCTTGATGCGACAAATGTAAGTAGATTATTAGGCTTTCATTTTTCAATTAATCAATATGACATTTAAAGTACAACTGGTATTCAAAGCAAAGGCCGTCACTTTCGCTTGAAATTAAAAAATATTTTGTTAGCCGCTCCATCAGAAATGACAACCTTTAGCGTACCTAATTCTAATTTATATTCAATTCTTTTTGGGAAATCATGTTGGGAATTTTCACTTACGAATCCAGTCTTAGAAAGGGATGTAATTTCAAAGTAAGTAGGGGCATCATTCCCTGGTACATCGGCTACATAATAAACTTTATTGTCTTTTAACTGAATGCTTAAACCTTCCACAAAAGTGGTGTCTGTTCCTTGAAAGCTTAATCCTTTACCCTGAATTTGATTATTTTCAAAAAGCCAGTATTCCATTGCAGAAGTGCCTTCTTTCATGCCTTGTCTTTCCCAATTGTCTTCCAGCCATGTAAACTCTTGAATCGAATATGGCTTTTGCTGCGCCTGAATTGTTAAACTCATTAGTAGTAAAAATATCGTGATCGAGGTTTTCATGATTTTGATTAAAAGGTACTTATGAATTTTAAATAATTTGTTAATCCCTTTAATTATTTGACCATTGTGAATCTCACAAATTCAATGTGATAAAAAAGATAATTATTTTTTTGCGTCTTTTTTTGAGTTCTCCGTCTACCGGGTGAATTAGAACTTAAAAACATAAACATAGAGTCATGAAAAGATTACACGTAAATATCCATGTCAACAACGTAAATGAGTCACTTAACTTTTATAACGCATTGTTTAATGAGCAACCTACGGTTACAAAAGAAGATTATGCCAAATGGATGTTGGAAGATCCTAGTGTGAATTTTTCCATCTCTTTGGCCAAAGGTGAGGTAGGAGTTGCGCACTTGGGCATACAAGCAGAAAATGTAGCTGAACTGGATGAGCTTTATAAAAACATCGAAAATGCTGATGCTAAGATGAGAGAAGAAGGGCATACAGTCTGCTGTTATGCGCAATCAGAGAAGGCATGGGTTAAAGATCCACAAAATGTAGAATGGGAAGCTTTCCATACCTATGGTGAAGCTGCAGTCAACAAAAATGAGGAAACTTCGTGTTGCGATGACACTTGCTGTCCAGCCTAGTACTACAAGATTGGATTAAAATACATTAAAAGTAAAAACTAAGTTTGCCGACTTTTAAGAGTTGGCAAACTTAAAATCTAAAAAAAATACCACAGTCATCCTGAACTTGTTTCAGGATCTACATAAATTGAAAATATGAATCCCAGTTGCCAATTAGTTGCACCTGTATTTCAAGAATACAGAGACATATTAACGCGTTTTATTACAAGCAGGGTAAAGGATCCTGTAGACAGAGAAGAACTTTTGAGTCAGGTAATGATGAAAATCTATGATAACTGTGAAAAGGTAGATGGAATTAGAAATACAGAAGCCTGGCTGATTACGATTGCAAAAAATACGATTATAGACTATTTCAGAGAGCAACAAAAAAGACAGTCGGAAGCGCTGCCGCTTAATCTGGGCGAGATTATTGATCAAGACCTTATCCAACAGCTCAGTGATTGCATTCCCTCATTAATTGAAAAATTACCTGAGAAGTATGCAAAACCCTTAATTGATGCTGATTTGAAAGGCATACCGCAAAAGCAATTGGCAATAGATTATAACATGAGTGAATCAGGCTTGAAATCTCGCGTACAACGGGGCAGAGCTCAATTGAAAGATTTATTTACCGAATGTTGTGGTCATTTACTGGAAGTAGAAGCGCATTGCAAACCTAAATCTTGTTGATTTCACTATGAAATTGTTAGTTTTAAATGACCCAACCAAAGAGCCACTAATATGAAAGTCAAAATCAATTATTCTCTTGTACTATTATGTATTGTTTCTGCTAACCTTTTCGGCCAAGGTGCCATCCGTTCTGAAGTACTTCCTGACACTAAAGCTGTTGAAGCGGAATTAATTAATGATGAATTAAAGAACCCTTGGGGAATGGCTTTTTTGCCCAATGGTGATTTGTTAGTGACTGAAAAAACGGGTGAGATTGTCTTGTTGAGAGATGGCGTAATAATTAATAAGGAAGTTCAAGGAGGTCCTAAAAGCAAGACACAAGGGCAGGGTGGACTATTGGATATCAAATTACATCCTGATTTTGAAAATAATCAATGGGTCTATTTCACTTTTGCTAGTGATAAAGGAAAAGGCAAAGGGGCTATGACCGCTTTTTCAAGAGCAAAATGGAATGGTGATAAATTTGAGAAGCATAAAGTATTGTACAAAGGAAGTCCGAATACTAAAAAAGGTCAGCATTTTGGTAGTAGAATAACTTTTGATAGCGAAGGTTATGTCTATTTTTCAATTGGTGATAGGGGTAACAGAGATGAAAACCCTCAAGACATCACTAGAGATGGTGGGAAAATCTATCGACTTAATGCAGATGGTTCTATTCCTCAGGACAATCCATTTGTGGGGCAATCAGGTGTCAGAGAAGCTATTTATTCCTATGGGCATAGAAACCCTCAAGGATTAACAACTCATCCAGTGACAGGCGATGTCTGGGAGAGTGAGCATGGCCCGCAAGGAGGTGATGAAATCAACTTAATCCGAGCAGGAAAAAATTACGGCTGGCCTGTGATTAGTTATGGTATCAACTACAGTGGTACAACTTTCACCGATATCACTGAAAAAGAAGGTATGGAACAGCCAGCTTCTTATTGGGATCCATCAATTGCGGCTTGTGGTATGACTTTCCTGTCGGGTGATGCTTACCCTAACTGGAAGAATAATTTGATCGTTGGTTCTTTAAAATTTAGCTACTTAATTCGTTGTGAAATCGAAGGAGGAAAAGTGGTGCGACAAGAGCAAATTGCTTCCGGCATCGGACGCGTAAGGTCCGTAATCGAAGGGCCTGATGGCTTGCTTTATGTTGGTGTCGAAGGCAAGGGCTTGTATAAATTGGTGCTTACCAAATAAAGTGCCCATCAGTTATTTAAGGTAAAATTGAGAAATCAATTTCCGGAGCTTTCCCTAAAGCTTTTCGATCAATGAAGCTATCAATCTCTGTCCAGCCTGTAAAGAAACCACAGTTTTTCATAAAGAAATTAGTGCCTTCAGCGCCTCCGGCGTAATCCATTCTCGATTCCTAACGCGCTGTGGCATCTGCCGTGAATTTGGCTTGTGTCATTTCATGCCACTCTCCATTGGTGTCATAAACTCATTGGTTTGTATATAAGCCTTTCCTTGTTTGATTTCCTGTTTCTGTATGAAAGTTTTCCAGAAAGGAGTGAGGCCTTTTTAGATAAGTATCAGTCTTCGGCCTATTAAATGAGGCAATCAATTCCCAATCCCCAATTTCAGGAGCATAAAAATAAGCAGTGTAGTCTGTGGAGTTATTTCCTGCCGGTTGTCCTTTGAGCAAAAAACGCTAGTTATTCCCTGACTTCCACATGTATTTGCGATAACTCTGCCCACCAGAGCCTTCATTACCAAATTCACCTGTATACACATCCTTGCCCTTTTTTGGCATTTTTATGCGCTGATCGGCTGGGATGTCATCTGGATTGTCAGTTTTAAAGGGACTCCAAACCGAGAATAAGATTCTTCTCTCATCAGCTCCATTTACTTGTATTCCAAAATAACCTTCTGCAAAACCATTCGCCATAAAATAACTTCCTAAAACGTCTTCGCCTTCAGGCACATTGATTTCATTGTAGAAATAGACAATATCTGAAGCTGCTTCTGGCACTTGATAGGTCAGATGAACAGATGGCCCTCTACGTCCCCAATAAAAGTCTTCTTGGGCGAAATAATTTTTTCCTTTGGTAGCAGGTCCACCAATAAGAACATCTGAAATATCAATGTTAGATCCATCTTCTTGCGCTAACTCAAGGAAGTAATAACCTGGTGATTTAATATTAAATTGACCTATTGGCACCAAGTCAAAATCATCATTAGTGATTTCAATATTTGTCGATTTTTTGTTGAATGTTGCTTTTAATTGCCCTGAGTCCTTATTTGACTTGGCTTTGAGCCCAATGTTTAGATTGCCGGTTTCACTTACATAAAAGTAAGTCTTTGCTATTGTCCCTAATTTATTCCAATCTGTCAGACCATTTTGAAGTACTGACCTGTCTTGACGACTATTTATTCCTTCTATCCATGAATTACCTTTGGTTGGAACACTAATTGGAACATCTGCTTGTGTCAGAAGTACTGGTTTTGATGTGCAGCTAATTATTGTGACAATTACGATTAAGAATAAAAGCGGCTTCATATAATTTGAGTGGTTTGATCAGCAAATTAGAAATAAGATCAAGATGACAAAAGAGAAGTTATTCAAGGGTATTTATAGATTTGATATTTTTGCTTAACATTGGGTATGGAGGGTGGAAATATACAAGCAACTTTTGCAGAGGTCTTAATGGCAAGTAGTGACTTGACAGCTGATATGGATTTTTTCATTAAGATTGGATTTAGGTTGGATAAGATATTTCCTTCTGATGATCCATCAGTCGCTAGAATGTCTGGACATGGATTAAACATTAGATTAGACAAAAGCGCAAGCACAAGCCCAACTGAAATCAATATCCTTACCGATAAGCCTGAGTTAATAGCTGAAAGCAAGAATAGGCTTATTGCGCCGAATGGTATAATTGTTAACCTTTTACCAAAGAGCTTTACTTTAGAAATTCCAAAAACCCAGCATCAATTTGAGGTGAGAAAGCTGCGTGATAACGACCCTTGGATGATCGGAAGGGCTGGAATGCTTTACCGGGATTTGATTCCTGAGCGCCTGGGTGGATCCATCATTGCATCACACATTAGAATTCCCAATGGAGGGCCAGTTCCTGATATGGTCCATTATCATACTATTGGCTTTCAATTGATCTTTTGTTACAAAGGCTGGGTCAAACTGGTTTACGAAGATCAAGGAGCTCCATTTATTCTCAATGCTGGTGATTGTGTAACTCAACCCCCTGAAATACGGCACCGTGTTCTGGAAGCTTCGGACAATTTGGAAGTAATTGAAATAGGTGTTCCAGCTGATCATATGACTACAATTGATCATGAAATGGAATTGCCAAATGCAATTTTTAATCCTAAAAGGGAATTTAGCGGCCATACATTCTGCCACCATAAAGTAAAGGACGCCATTTGGAAGCCGTGGAGCATAGCCGGTTTTGAGTTTAGAGAAACGGGAGTTAATGACTCGACGAATAAAGCGGCTTCAGTTCATGTTATACGTCCAGAAAATGCATTAAAAGAACACGCACCCTTCAGTCACGACATCGACATTCATTTCACTTTTGTGATGGAAGGAAGCTTTACTTTAAAAGTAGTAGGAGTAGAAGATAAAATACTTAAAGCGGGAGATGCCTTTGTGATTCCCCCACAATTGCGGTATCAAATGCTGAAGCCTTCAAAAGAACTTGAGCTTTTAGAAGTAACCCTTCCTGGTAATTTTGATAAAGTCAATTAGACCAGGCGTACATTTACCTAAGCACATCATTTATTGGCTCAATTGGAGGTGGAATGTCCGTATCACCTAACATTTGCTTTAGATCAATTTCTATTGTCCTACAGAGTGAGAGCATCGGAATAGAATTCCCATTGCCCTCAAAAGGGTTTTCGGAAGAGTCAGCGACTAACTCCATCAAAATAAAGATCCAACCAACAACAAGACTAAACGGAATTGTCAACCAGCCTCTAAGGTCACCCATTTCATCAAACTCAGTAATCATTCCAAAAGGCAGTAGCATAATGAAAATCACAATGAAGATGAGACTGATACTGCCATATTGTCGAGGCAATGGGAATTTCTTAATACGTTCACATTGTCCTTGAAGTGTATAAAGGTTATTCAATTGGTTCTGAAGTTCCATATGACGGAAGTCGTCTATTAGATTTTCTGATCTCAAGTGTTTGAGTTCTTGCGATTGTTTATCGATGATGTGTGTTGCTGTATTTGAAAATTTCAATACATGATCTACTTCTTCATGATGCAAATGTTCATGTAAATCCTCTTTTTCGGCACCATTCAGACTGATTTTAATCCCATAAGATTTCATTCTTTGCTTGATAGTTCGAGCAACACGACCACCTTGATTAAAATGCTCCCATTGTGCTGGAATTAGCATTTGCTTTCTTAATGCATAAAGCCAACCAATGTGCCTGTGAATGATTCTTTTATGAATGTGGCTTAATGCTTCATTATCTAGGTCCTCAACAGTAAATTGATTGCCTACATACGCCCGAATACTTGAACCGTAAGCACGGCTACTATTTACTATACCACCCCAAATTTTTCGGGCTTCCCACAGCCTTTCGTAAGCGTTGTTATTTTTAAAACCGGCAAAGAATGCAACTGCAATACCCATGACTGACAATGGTAACCAAGGAATTTTAATCCATCTAAAGCCACCTACCTCAAACAAAAGAGTAACTATGGTTGGCCATAGGGTAAGTACAATTATGTGAGGAAGCGTGACGTAAAGTAACCTGAATACATTAACGTATTTTCTTACAATCATGCCGGTAAGATAATAATTGTTAAAAGAATTTAAGCTTGAACTTTGCTCTTTTTCTTATAAAGGGCGAACACATTTCCACCAATTAATAATACCATCCCGAGTAATGTCATTGTTGTGAATTCATAGCCCTCGAATATTACGGAAATTGTAATTGCAATTACCGGCACTATTACTACCGTGTATGCTGCTTTATCTGGCCCAATTCTACCGATCAAAGTTAAATAGCCACTAAAAGCAACTAGTAATCCGAAAATGGCGAGGTATGCCAGTGAGAATATGTAAGATGAACTAGAATCAAAATTGAATTCCTTGCCTAATACTAAAGCAATAATGAACATCACGATGGCACTATAGGCCATGCCCAGCCCTGTAGCCTGAACGACTGGAATCTTATACCGAAAGGATTGACGGGCTTGAATTGGTAGCTACTTGCAGCAATGCTGTGAAAGCATTCGATGTGCTTAAAAAGGAGAAAATCGACTTAATTTTCTTGGACATTCAAATGCCGAAACTCAATCGCATTGATTTTATCAAAGCGTTAAGCCCTGCACCAAAGGTGATTTTCACCACAGCTTATAGGGAATATGCCATTGAAAGTTACGAGTTGGATGTGGTGGATTACCTATTAAAGCCCATCGCCTTCAACCGTTTTTTGATGGCAGTAAATAAGGCCATGTGTGATGGGGCAGAAGAGAAGGAAATAAAAGAGCTTCCAACAGTTTTGACCAGCGAAGACCCGCCATATATCTTTTTGAAAGCAGATAGAAAAATGGTCAAAATCTATCTCAAGGACATTTTATACATTGAAAGCCTCAAGGATTATGTGCGCATAAAGACTTCGAGTAAAGAAATTATCTCGCTACAAAAGATCAGTTACTTAGAGCAAAAATTACCTGAAGATTGTTTTATAAGAATTCATCGTTCATTTATAGTACCGATTAAAAAGATAGAAGCATTCTCAAACCACACTGTTGAAGTGGAAGGCAAGGAATTACCAATCGGCCGGAATCACAAAGCAGCGGTTTTAGCGCTACTCAACAACGACAAATCTATATTAGGATAGAAGTACAAAAGAAAACCCCATTAATATCTTAAAGACTCTAATGGGGTTTTTAATAGGGTTTCAGTAATAATTACTTCTTGATCTCTAATGAGATCTCTCCATCCAATTTATTGTTGATTGGTTTCAATTCTGAATTTAGGATACCATCCAATTTTGTTAAGTGCCCTTCCAATTCTTTTGAGAGCTCATCAAATACTACATAAACTCCATCGGTTGGCTTCGCTTGCCCACCTTCTAAACTCCTTCTCAATGAAGCCAATCGGTTATTTAATTTGATTGGAAAGTTCAATGGATCTTGGTTACTCTGATTTTTAACCTGATAAAGGTCTTCCTCAATTACAGTTAGTTTTTCCATCATTTCTGTAATTGAATTTCCAAGCTCACCTTCATTTGATGCGATATAGTCTTTTGCTTGTGCTCGAATTTTACGAATTAGGATTACCGCTTCATTAGCGGCTGAAGTCTTGTCTCTAATCTTCATAGCTAAATCGAATTGCTCTTGTAAATCTTCAGGAGTGATTCCAGTATAATTAGGGTTCATTTCCAAATTAAATGAAGTCGTTTCGGTAACTCCGACTTGTGTCAATCGCACCTGATATTCACCAATTGGAGCCATAGGACCTCTTTGTGGTCTCGCACTCCAGATAATCATAACCTCGAAAGTAGTCGCGCCAGGGTAACGTAAATCCCAAGTGAATGAGTTAAGGCCCTTAGCGGTTGTTGGTGCTCCGCCACCAAATCCGCCACTGGCTTTAGGCTTGTTACCAGTGAACTTTTTGATCAACTCACCCTTGGAATCCAAAATTTCAATTGTCACACTATCCGCTTGATTTGGAAGATAATATTGAATTATCGGATTATAAACTCCTCTAATTGGATTAGCAGGCTTAAATAATGTTAATTTATCGTTCGTCTTAATAGATACAGCCTCTCTGAATGGAGCAATATCATCTAAGATCCAAAAGCCACGACCATGGGAACCTAGAACCACATCGTCATTTCTTAATACCAAATCACGTATAGGAGTATCAGGCAGGTTTAGTTGCAATGACTGCCACTGAGCCCCATCGTTGAAAGAGATGTAAACACCATGTTCAGTTGCTAAATAAAGCAACCCTGGCTTTTGCAAATCCTCTCTGATAGCTCTCGCAAAATGTCCGGTTTTAATTCCAGTTATAATTTTCGTCCATGTTTTACCATAGTCAGTGGTTTTGAACACATAAGGCGCTCTATCATCAACTTGGTATCTGTTGGCTGCCAAATACAAGGTACCAGGATTGAATTTACTTTCTTCGATGATACTAATTCTAGAAAACTTCGGAAGTTCCTTAGGAGTAATGTCAGTCCATTTTTTACCTCCATTTCTAGTGATATGTACTTTACCATCATCAGAGCCTGTCCAAATGGTATTGATATCATGATTAGAAGGTGCCAAGGCAAAAATTGTAGCATAAATCTCTGGACCATTCATGTCCATGGTAATGATACCGCCCGTTTTGCCTAACGTTTCAGGATCGGCATAGGTGAGGTCTGGGCTTATCTTTTCCCAAGTCTGACCATCATTAGTCGTCTTCCATAGGTGCTGTGAAGTGGTATACATCACAGAAGGATCTTTTGGAGAAAACATAATAGGGAAAGTCCACTGCCATCTTTCAGGTAAAGCACTTGATGGTTCTCCAGAGAAGAACCTTGGATAAACTTGTATATCTCTTCGCTGACCTGTTTTTCTATTGTATTTTGTTAATAACGCTCCTTGACTTCCTGCATAAAAGACATCAGGGTCTGTTGGGCTTTGTGTAATCCAGCCACTCTCTCCACCACCAACTGAGTAGTGCCATCCATGACCAGGACCACGTCCCATCATATGTCCCCATCCATCAGACGGCATTGCTATAGTACTGTTATCTTGCTGAGCTCCAGCTACATGGTATGGAACATCTGAAGTAGCCATTACATGATAAAGCTGAGTTGTAGTGTAATCCTGTTCGGTCCAGGTCAAACCGCCATTGATACTCACAGCACCACCTCCGTCATTTGAGGTAATCATTCTTTTAGGATCATTTGGATCTATCCAAAGGTCGTGATTGTCACCGTGAGGTGGACGAATCCTTACATCGAACGTCTTACCTCCATCTGTTGATTTCCAAAATTGTACATTAAGTCCATAAACCACATCACGATCTAAAGGATCAGCCACTAGACGAGAATAATAGAATGCCCGTTGACGTAATTTTCTTTCAGAGTTTACACGGTCCCAAGTCCAGCCTCCATCATCAGAACGGAATACCCCACCTTCATTAGCCTCTACAACAGCCCATACACGATTTGGATCAGCCGGTGAGACAGTTACACCAATTTTCCCTATGGGTCCTTCAGGCATGCCTGGCATCTCTGTAAGGTCAACCCATGTATCTCCTCCGTCTAATGATTTCCATATTTTACTATCTGGTCCACCGCCCCACATTTTCCATGCTTTGCGATATACCTGCCATGTTGTAGCATAAAGTATGTTTGGATTAGTTTTATCAATAATTAAATCGGCTGCACCAGCTTTGTCGCTGACATATAATACCTTTTCCCAAGTATTGCCGCCATCCTTAGAACGAAAGACACCACGTTGTTCATTGTCACCATAAACATGGCCTAATGCTGCTACATAAACTATATTTGGGTTAGTAGGGTGGACACGAATTCTCGATATTGCCTGTGTTTCTTTTAATCCCAAATGCCTCCACGTTTTACCACCATCTGTCGTTTTATAAACACCATCACCTTGTGTAATACTACCTCTTAGTTGTGTTTCACCACCTCCAATGTAAACAATGTCAGGATTGGTTTCAGCAACGGCTACAGCACCAATACTTGATGAGCTAATTTGCCCATCAGTAACGGGAAACCATTCATTTCCACCGTCAATTGTTTTCCATAATCCACCACCAGTTGCGCCAAAATAGTATTCGTTGGTTCGTCCTGGGCTACCTGAACTTCCAAGCGATCTACCACCACGATTTGGGCCGATATTTCTCCAGTTGTAATTTTTATAAAAGGAAGCATCTACAGGGTTGGCTTGATCTGCGCGTTGCGCGAATGCTTGGTTATCTATAACCAATACAGCGGTCAAGATGAGTAGCGATAATAATTGACTGAAAGTTCTCATTAAGAATATATATAGTTGAAATGAAAAGTACAAAATATTGAGGTGGCCAGATACTAAGTTTATTTCAACGGTGAACAATGCTTCTTTTTATCGGCACTATTGTAATCTATGACCCAATCCCGTGGCCTTATCTACTGAATATCAAAATCAAAATAAGTTTCAGAAAAAGGTTCGTCTTTTAGTGTATAATGCCACCATTCATTGGCGTATTCTTTGAATCCATGCTTGAGCATTACAGTCCTTAATTTGTTCCTATTGGCAGTTTGAGATTCATTTACCATGGGAGAATCATGGTGTGAAATTTCTCCGAAAAAGTCCCAGGGACTGCCCATGTCCAATTCGGTTTTAGTCTTTAGGTCGATGATAGTCAAGTCGATTGTGCTGCCTCTTGAATGTCCTGATTTGGTTGCGACATAGCCAAGTTCAAAAACATTTGCCTTATTGATGTCAGGATAATACTTGGTTTTAGTGAGGGTGTCACCAGGTACACGGCCCCAACGTACAAAATGAGCTACACCTTTTTGAGGCCGATAGGCGTCAAATATCTTTAAGCCTAGCCCTTCTTTCTTTAATTCATTTTGAACCAGCACAAGGGCGGTCCCAGCTTCTTTGGTGGTATAAGCAAGAGGAGCAAGGTAGCCATCTACTCTGGCCCCTACGAAGTTGTCACTACTGAAATACCGAATGTCATATTCAACATCAAGAATTATTTGCTGGATTTGTACAAAGCTTGATTTACCATCATCTGATGTTTTAGTGCATGCAAGACAGACTAATGTCATTATAGCAATAAGTAGACATTTATGTGCAGCGTTTATATTCATAAAGAATAGTAGAACAGGCTATTTAATTCTCTCATTAGTAACATAAAAGTTACGATTGACTTCGAGTGATTTTATCTCATTAGTCAGCGCTATCACCTTTTTTGAAGTAGTAGGCGCTAGTTTAATTGGTGCGCCGTCAATTTTAACATACACAGGCATGTCAAAACCAGGAACAACTTTTGTCCAACGATAGCTAAGTCGCTCTCCCTCAATTGAATATTGAAAACTAGGCAAGTCACTGTTTCTTAAATATTGGTCAAATACCTTAGAGAAATTTATATGAGATTTGTCGGAAATGTAATATTCGATTTGTTTAGTACTCACTGTTGAATGATAAAACTCTTTATTCAATCCCCTTAGGATAGACCTCCACAATTCATCGTCATTTATAATGGTTCTGATAGTATGGAGCATGTTTGCCCCTTTGGAGTACATGTCTCCTGAACCTGATTTATTAACATCGTAATCACCAATAATTGGTGCCTCATTCCGAATGTTTTTTCTTGTGCCGATAACATAATCGGCCCCAGCTTCTTTACCATATAAGTAATCAGTGTAAATACTTTCTGAATAAGCAGTAAAACTCTCGTGGATCCACATGTCAGCCATGTCCTTGTAAGTAATGTTATTGGCAAACCACTCATGACCTGATTCATGAATAATTATAAAATCGAATTTATCACCCCAACCTGTACCACTTACATCACGTCCTAAGTATCCATTGGCATATTTGTTACCATAAGTCACCGAACTTTGATGTTCCATGCCTAAATAAGGCACTTCAACAAGCTTGTAACTGTCTTCGTAAAATGGGTAGGGACCAAACCAATGTTCAAATGCTTCCATCATAGGACCTACTTGTTTGAATTGGACCTTCGCTTTTTCAAGGTTTTCTCGCAGTACATAGTAATCCATGTCCAATTTTCCTTTTTCACCATCATAAACTTCTGAGAAATTCACATAGTCACCAATATTGATATTGACACCATAGTTATTAATTGGGTTTAATACTTCCCAATTGTATGTTTTAGTTTTATCATCATTCTGAACGACTGATTTTAATCGACCATTTGAAACATCGATAAGGTGTTCTGGGACAGTTACACTAATAAGCATGCCTTCCACTTCATCGTACATGTGGTCTTTGTTTGGCCACCATAAACTTGCACCATCTCCCTGGCAACTTGTAGCGATAAAATCAATGCCATTGCTGTCCTTCTTCCAAGTTAGTCCACCAGACCAAGGAGGATTCTCACTGACTACTGGTTTACCTTCATATTCTACAAAGACT
>Ga0115558_1001566_pt1 | contig 13941 bp, 14 predicted proteins | sample COGITO_mtgs_1104_4_FD_87279 | JGI IMG/M metagenome (GOLD analysis project Ga0115558, IMG submission 87279) | Pelagic marine microbial communities from North Sea - COGITO_mtgs_110426 | ecosystem: Environmental > Aquatic > Marine > Epipelagic | place: Germany:Helgoland, sampling site Kabeltonne... | reverse complement strand
GTATGGCAATGATACTGGCAACAGCATTGTCACAGAAACATCGCCTACTGGAAGTGACTTTTTAGCCCATGTAACAGATGCTTGGGAAACAGCAACAAACAAGGTGAAAGCACTGGATATACGCTTGGTTCAGTTACGGGTAGGTGTGGTACTGAGCAAACAAGGTGGCGCACTAGTAGAGTTATTGAAACCACCTGTGGCCGCACCTTTAGGTAAAGGAGAGCAATACATGAGCTGGATTCATATGGGTGACTTATGCAGAATGTTTATAGAAGCCGTTGAAAACCCAACATTAGAAGGTGCCTATAATGCCGTAGCGCCTCACCCAGAAACAAATAGAAACCTTACCAAAAAAGCGGCAAAGGCATTTAAGAAAACCTTCTTACCAATACCAGTTCCATCACTCGTTATTAAATTGATGTTGGGCGAAATGGCTGCCATTGTATTAGGTGGAAACAGGGTAAGCAGTGCCAAAATCCAAAGAGCTGGTTTTAACTTTAGGTTTCCTAAATTAGAGCGAGCCGTCGAGGATCTAGGCGCTTTATAGAAGATTGGTTAGGCCGTTTAAATAAGTCGCTCCAAAAGATTCACAATTGTTTAATTCAACTTTTCTAAAGGTCTTTCGTTTACGCAAAGCTGGCTAACCAAATTCAGGATAGCCCATAAAAGAAAAGAGTAAAAACATCGCACTATGAATAATGAAGATAAAATAAAGCAAGCATTTAAGGATAGAGATTGGAACGAGATCAAAACACATGATTCTTGGGTAATCTTTAAGGTAATGGCCGAAATGGTCGAAGGGTTTGAAAAACTTGCGAAAATAGGGCCTTGCGTTTCTATATTTGGTTCCGCACGTACCAAGCCAGATCAACCGTACTACCAAATGGCAGAAGACATTGCCGCCAAGCTCGTAAGACATGGCTACGGCGTTGTAACTGGTGGTGGACCGGGAATTATGGAAGCGGGTAACAAAGGCGCCAAAAGTGAAAATGGAAAGTCCGTAGGCCTAGGCATTGAACTTCCATTCGAGCAAGGCAATAATATCTACATAGATCCAGATAAACTCATCTCTTTCGATTACTTCTTTGTCCGTAAGGTTATGTTTGTAAAGTACTCTCAAGGCTTTATTGTTATGCCAGGTGGTTTCGGAACGCTAGATGAATTGTTCGAAGCCATTACACTTATTCAAACCAACAAAATTGGTCGCTTCCCGATCGTTTTGGTAGGTAAAGATTACTGGGGTGGATTAATGGATTGGGTAAAAACGACCATGCTTAGCTTCGGAAATATCAGTGAGAAAGACCTTGATCTTATCAACCTAGTAGAAACACCAACAGAAGCAGTAAACGTTATCGACGAGTTCTATTCTAAATACTTATTAACACCAAATTTCTAATGGTTAAACACCTGCTTTTTGACTGTGACGGTGTCTTAATTGACACTGAAATAGTCGCAGCCGAAGTAGTCTCAGGTTGGTTACAGTCTATCGGTGTAAAGATTGATATTGAAACTTTTATCCGTGAATATACTGGCAAAACTTTCACGGATATCATTCAGATTCTTCAAGTAAAAGGAGAAATAAGCGCTACGCTTGATTTGACTGAAGCGGTGCCCAAGTTAGATGCCATTATTAGAGATAATCAACGCCCTATTGACGGGGTTTGGGATATGCTCAATTCTTTGACCATTCCACGATCAGTGGTTTCAAACAGTGCCAAAGACTACGTTGAACTGGCTTTGACAAAGCTCTCGATTACCGATCATTTTGAAGGCAGAGTCTTTTCAGCAGATATGGTAAAGAAAGGAAAACCAAGCCCAGAGGTCTACCTATTCGCTTTGAAAACGTTAAGTCTTTCAGCGGAAAACGTTCTTGTCATTGAAGACAGCGTGGCGGGTGTTACATCAGCAGCGGCAGCAGGCTTAAATGTTATCGGGTTTTTAGGCGGCAGTCATGTGAGAGATGGCCTTGGAGATGTTTTGGCTAAGGCTGGCGCAAAACAACTGGCCTATGATCACAAGGACTTAGCTCAAAAAATTCGCGAGGCATTAGAATAAGCCAAACTTTACCGAAAGCCCAAAATTAAGACCCGTAAGGGCCGATTTCCCAACAATCTGGTCTCCCGTATCCTGATAATTCAACATGGTATTTGATGCAAAGCGATAGCTGAGTCCGAAGCCAACACGCAAATATTTGATCACATTAGCCTCTACCATAGCGCCTGGTTCTACCATAAAAAAGGCCGTTGAATCTTCCACGAGAGCTTCGGAAGGCTCAAGCCTAGTTCTTTTATATAGGAACCCTCCTGCACCTACAACCAGCGGAAAGCTGAAATGGATTCTGTCTGAGGGGTTTAGAACATAATGAACAGACACACCACCATAACCTCCTGCAAGCCTATACTCATTCAATCTTACAGGGTCATCAATAACCCTCGCCTGAACGGCATAACCCGACAGGCCAAAGCCCCAGCGTGGATTCTTCAGCCACACGACGCTTCCTCCCAATTGAATTCCAGCATTACCCCCAACACTAGTATAGCCAGTGTAAGCAGTACCGAAAATTCTGAATTTCTTTGTTTCGTTGGCCTTGGCTTCTTCCTTTTTCTCTTTGGCCAACAACCGCTTATAGACTTTTGTATCTAAGACAACACTGTCTTGAGAAATGCTTTTATTCAAAACAGAAGGCACTTTAGCAGCAAATGGTAAGCGGTTAATTTCTTTATCGTTGGCTAGCGGAGGAATTGGTTTCGGTTGTGCACGAAACTGAGGAACAAAACTTGCACTATCGGCAGACTGTACATTGGTGGGTTGCAACTTCTCGGAATTGCCTACCTCCTCCACGGCTTGCTGGGCTTCTTTCATTAAGGCCTCTTGATTTTTACTCAAACGATCAGCAGGCCGAATTGATTTTCTTTTTGGAACACCTGTTTCAACCTCCGATGTTTTAGGTGCTTTTTTTACGGCTACTGTCGAGCCATTTAACTGGGGTTTCACCATACCCGGCTTTAGCAAAATTTTATTCCTTCGCTCCGAAAAATCAACATTCATCCGCTTGAATACTTGATTCAGGATTTCACTCAGTGCAACATCTTGAAAGGAAAAAGTGATTCTTCTTTCTAAGTCAAAAGTGCTCGGAGAATACATAAAAACCATCCCATCTACTTCAGACGCTAGTCTTTTTAAGGCTTCATCGACCGTAATATCATTGAAGCTAACCGTCACTTTCTTGTCTAAGAAAAGGCCTTTCTCCTGCGCGTAAACCGCACAGGAGGCCATAAGTAAAATGATGATGAATAGTTTACTTTTCATTTATTCAGAGCACTAATCGCTAGAATTTACCAAATTTCAATGTAATACCGCCTGAAAAACCGCGAAGCACATCTGAACCGACAATTCGCGTATCATTAGAGACATAATTCAAGTCTACTTCTGATGTATATCTATAACTGGCGCCAAAAGCTAAGCGCATGAATTTCAAAAGATTGAGTTCCACTTCTATACCGGGCTCAACTACAAAGAATGCTTCACTATCTTCTTCCAAAGCATCAAAGTCGTTATTCGAAAAAGAATAGTCCCTCCTAGCGTAAGCTACCCCGCCAGCACCAACGGTCAATGGAAAACTGACATGCACAGGGCTGTTTGGGTTTACAATGTATTCCAAGAACAGACCACCATAGCCGCCAACAAATTGAAAGCGATCATTGAGTTGTTCATCTTGTTTAGAATCGGTTAAAAAGCCCGTGCCTGCTAAGCCAATACCTAGCTTATGATTAATAAGCCATGCGCCTCTGCCACCCATAAGAATGGCATCTCTACCATCAATATTTGAGTAACCGGTTGTTAGACCACCATAGCCACCATTTGACCTAATTCCACTATTCCCAAATAGTGTTTTCATCTCTGTTTCTTGCTGTGCAAATGCCAAGGTTGACAAGAGTAGCATGCATAAAGTGATTGTCGTTTTTTTCATGATTGTGATTTTTGAGTTGTTGTTTAAAAAGTGAGTTTCAATTTTTTTTCATTTCGCACTAGACAATACAATGCCACGAGCAGCAGCGCTGCAATTATGGTTGTGTTGCGTAAAATTCTTTTTTGAGATTATGTACTTTGGGCTTCCTAATTAATATTACATCCCTTACCCATTAGTTGATAGATTTGACCATCGCGTTGTACAGTTATATTAAAAAGATCGGCTATAGTTTCCAGCACATGTTCGAGCGGTTCGTCTTCAAAGGTTGTTGTTATTTGACAACCAAGAAAACCCTCATCCATTATTTCCAACACGATGTTGTAGTGTTGCGAAATATCTCCTATAGCCTCTTTCATAGGGGTGTTTTCGAAAGTAAGTGTGTTAGTTCTCCAAGACATAAAGTTGGATTTTCTATTCACTGACTTTAAGACTAACCCCTCTTTATCGACACTGATTTTCTGCCCTGGTTCAAGTGTAGCATGTTGATTCCCTTTTAAGAATCTCACTTTACCTGTTATGAGCGCCAACTCCAAGACCTCTCCTTCTGCTTTATTCAAGTTAAAAGAAGTGCCTAAAACTTCCGTTTTTGTGTCGCCAGCACTCACCACAAAGGGCTGTTCTGGGTTATGAGCAACGTCAAAAAAAGCTTCCCCCGTAAGGCTCACTTCACGCTTGCTGTCCGTGAATGATGCTGGGTAAACCAATGTGGCACCCTCATTTAACCAAACAGAAGTCTCATCGGCCAATGTTACTTCTAGCAAACCATTTGACGCTGTCATTTCTAACATTTCCACCTGGCCTGGTTTCAATATTAAAAATGTTGCCATAGCGATTAAAACAAGTCCCGCTGCATATCTCCAGATGTATCTGGTCAATGGCTTCTTTATTTCTTGCTTGTTTATTTTGGCCTGAATTTCAGCCCAATTTTTGGTCAGATCAATGGCTTCAAAATCTGCAATTGACTGAGCGCTCAGCCATGTGCTTTTGATCTTATCCAACGCCACCTGATTGTTTTCATCAACAGATAACCAAGCTTCTACCTCCTGTTTTTCTTCAGCAGTGACTTCGCCCTTAACATAGTTAATGAGCTGGTGGTCAGGTATGGTAGAATTGTTTTTCATTCGCTTACAACAATATGACGGAGTAGATTAGCAACACACGTAGCTACTCCTCTAATTTTTTTATTGAAATATATTCAACAGCATGACTATCAATACCTTGAGGTATTGAAAAACATCTTTTCTCAACCGCTTCAGTGCATTACTTACCTGAGTTTCTACGGTTCTTTTTGAAATTTTAAGGGTATCTGCTATCTCTTGATTTTTCTTCCCCTCTAGCCGACTCATTTTAAAAACCTGTTGGCATTGAGTTGGTAATTCATTGATGGCATTATAAATTTTCTCTTCTAATTCAGCCTGAATCATGGTGTCATTAAAGTCGAATTGCTCTTCATAGTTGACCTGCTTTATATGGTCATGATGATCGGACTTAGACTTAATAGACCTAAGGTGGTCGATACACTTATTCCTCACAGACTGAAATAAAAAGGCCTTAAGTGAAGTATGAAATTGAATGGTATTTCTAGTCTCGTAAAGTTTGACAAGCACCTCTTGGACAAGGTCTTCAGCTACCTGAAGATCATTGACAAATTTCTTGGCAAAAACTGTTAGCGTTTTGAAATACAACAAGAAGACATCCTCAAATGCCTTTTCGCTGCCCTGTGACAGTTTTTGCTGTAACTCTATTTCATTTTGGTTGTGCACTGTCGGCAAAACTAATTTAAAATTTCTTCTGGAATGAATTGCAGAATTATTTTCATTCACTTACTTTGCAATTCAAAGTACTTTTAAAATGGAAAAAGATTATTTGCAAGACATAACCGAGATCCGTTCCATCATGGAAAAATCATCTCGGTTTATTTCCTTAAGCGGGCTTTCGGGAATACTTGCTGGGGTTTATGCGCTCATTGGCGCTGCAGTTGCCTATCGGCTAGTTTACACCAGTGAAACTGTTATCTATTCTCAATTAGTGGTAAGAGATGTTAGGGGAAATGTAGTTTCGCTCATTTTAATTGCCCTAGCCATTCTCCTATTTACCATTGGCACAGGAATTTTACTAACAAAGCGAAAAGCCAAAAAAGATGGCGTTAAGAGCTGGGACAAAACCACTAAACGACTGCTAACCAATCTCTTCATTCCATTACTAGCGGGAGGTATTTTGGTTGTCATATTTTATCAGCAAGGGTTGATCGGAATGATTGCACCTGTTACGCTTATCTTCTATGGTATGGGGCTTATTAACGCCAGCCACTACACTTACAGAGACATTCGGTATTTAGGAATATCAGAAGTAATATTGGGGCTTATTGCCAGTGCCGTTATCGGTTATGGTTTGTTAATTTGGGCCATTGGCTTTGGCGTATTACACATAGTCTATGGTGCTTTAATGTACTTTAAATACGAACGTTGAAAGTAGATATTCATAAGCTTAATAAGGCCTTTGAAAATAGGGTGCGTCTGGGCATTATGTCGGCTTTAATAGCTGGAGAGGCCATGGACTTTAACAGGCTCAAGGAATTGCTGGGTGTTACTGACGGCAACCTAGCAAGCCACCTGAAAGCACTTGAGAAAGAAGTGTTTATAGAGGTGCAAAAATCGTTTGTGGGTAGAAAGCCCAACACGAAGTACTTGGCTACTAAGGCTGGGTTAAAGGCTTTTTCGGCACACATAGATGCTTTAGAGGACCTTATAAAAAAACAGACTGGGAGAGGATAATATATTTTTTTGCCCTTTCACTTTGAAATACAAAGTACTTTTAAATTTAAAAAATGGAACAGAAACAAGAAACAGCATTTGAAAAAATTAACAACGCCATCAAGAACTCTGTAAGCGTAAAACTTTTAAGTATCGGCTTCCTGATCGCTATACTGCTTATTCCTCAGTCAATGATTAAATCGTTGATTCACGATAGAGAAGCCAATCAATTTATGGCTGTAAAAGAAGTATCTGAAAGTTGGGCCGCACCACTCGAATTGACAGGGCCTGTCCTTACCGTGCCCTTCGAAATTGTAGAGCTGTTTGAAGACAAAAAAAATCGAACGAAAAAGTACGCACACTTTCTGCCCGAAGAACTCACGATAGACGGTCAACTGAATCCTGAAACCCGCAAAAGAGGAATCTACGAAGTAATTGTTTATGCCACTGACCTTAAGCTTAATGGAAGTTTCAACACGCTGGACTTTGAACAGTTTACAAACCAACCAGAAAATATTCTTTGGGACGAAGCTGTACTGAGCATCGGTATTCCGGATATGCGCGGTATTCAATCCGACATAAAGTTTCAACTCGGTCAGGAAACCTATCGCATGGAATCGGGCGTGCCGAACTATCTGAATTTAGATTTAGCCCAAACCAATCCAGATTTTGGTATTGGTGCTGTAAGAGACCTTCAAAGTCAGACGGGAGTAAACACCCGCGTGTTCATAGACAAGGATACCAAAGCGATGGACTTTTCAGTTGACCTTGACATCCGCGGCACCAAAACGCTCCTGTTTAACCCTGTTGGCAAAACAACAAAGGTTAAGATTGCCTCTTCTTGGCCGCATCCGAGTTTTACTGGACAGTTTCTACCAGACACACATAAGGTAACAGCGAGCGGCTTTAACGCGGAGTGGTCTGTGTTTGATTTGAACAGAAACTACCCTCAGCAATGGGTAGGTCGTGCCCATCGCATTAATGCAGCAGATTTCGGTGTCAACCTCTACCAGCCGGTTGATAACTATCAGCAAAACACTAGGTCTGCCAAGTATGCTGTACTTATTTTATTTCTGACTTTCATTTCTTTCTTCTTCATAGAAATACTGAATAAGAAGAAAATTCATCCTATCCAGTACATTTTAGTCGGCCTAACGCTAACCATTTTCTATACCCTATTGCTTTCTCTTTCCGAGCTTATAGGTTTTAGTTCCGCCTATTGGGTGGCGGCTGGGATTGTCATTACCATGCTTACGCTGTATTCGCTCTCGATTCTGAAAAGCAAGAAGCTCGCAGGCTTTATGCTCTTCTTTTTCTCGCTCATCTACACTTTTATTTTCATCATTCTGAGAATGGAAGACTTTTCTCTTCTGGTTGGCAGTTTCGGACTATTGGTGGTGCTCAGCATATGCATGTACCTCTCTAGAAAAGTGGATTGGTATAATATTTCTAACAAAGTAAAACTCAATAATGCTTCAATATAATATCACACAAAACAAACTAATTATGAAAGTTAAACTTACGCTTATTGCCGTCTTGTTCGCTGGAATAGGGCTTTGCCAAACTACTTATGCACAGACCGAAAACCGAGAAATAGGACTGAGGCTGACCAGTTCTAGGGGTTCAGATTTTGTCTTTAAAAAAGAAAAAAAACCAAACAGATATAAGAGGCTAAGGATAGGCCTTCAGGCGCTTGGATATAACGGAAAAGATGACTTCAACTTTGGTCTTACTTTCGGTATAGGCGTAGAAAAACGAAAGAGCATTCGAGAAGATCTATTCTTTATTCACGGCTTGGAACCAAGGCTCCAGGTTAATTCCTTCAGTTCCTCTTCTAATATAAGTGTAGGTCTCGGCTATGTTTTCGGTTTTCAGTATGATATATCAGATGCACTCTCAGCCAATATCGAGGCCACACCCTCTGTCGGCACTGGTATCGATGGTGAAGCATCCATTTTTATCGACGCCGGAATTAATTCTAATGCTGCTATCAGTCTCGTGTACAAATTTCAGAAACAAAAGAAGTAACAGGTCATGCCACAGCTTAAACTCAAAATTTTACTCCGTGGGGGATTATTCCTCCTCCGGGTTTACTGTTTCTTCAGACAGAAAAAGAACAAGGAAAGAATGATAGCGGCAATGCTACTCATTCCCGCAGTTGTATTGTTGATACCGACCTACACCTTCGAACTTACCTTGCTACAGTCTTTTCTCTTTCAAGCCATGTTGGTTTATGGTCTCTTTAGCATTCTCTGGATTGTGAAGCATCACTATCGGTTGGCAGGCATCAACTTTCTGATTTATCTCTTGCTGCTCTTTAAAGTCAATGGGCCCATGGAAGTTGCTGGCTACAATGTTAGCCAAGGCAGTGAACAGCTCAAGGTAATGCAGTTCAATGTCCATGCGATCAACAAGACCTATGAGGAGACCATTGCTCGCGTGATCCAACTGAGCCCTGATTTAATTTCCTTTCAGGAAGTTGGTCCCGTTTGGGCCGATGCTCTCAAGCGCGGCCTCAAAGTAGACTACCCACATTACACTGTCATGAGCAACCCTTTGGAGAGTCAGGGGATTGCCGTTTTTAGCAAGTACCCTTTAGTAGACACTGAACGGTTGTTATGGGAAGGAACTGCCAACATTGCGGGCAAAGTACGGGTTGGCGATGAGCAAATTAACTTTCTAGCCATGCACACCATGTCTCCTACGACTAAACTCCGATGGAAAGAACGCAACACGCACATTCAAAAAGCTAAAAAACACATTGCTAATAAAGGGGGAGAATTTCTAGTCTTAGGCGACTTTAATACCGTTCCCTGGGACAAGCGCTTGCTGAGCTTTAAGGCCTCTACCAAGCTAAAGGATAGTCGGAAAAAACTGACGCCTACCTACCCCACTTGGAATCCTTTTGTGGGGCAAATCCCCATTGATTACATCTTTCATTCGGATGGCATAGGATGCGATTCACTCGACGCAGTCATGATTACTTCTGACCACAAGGCGATTATGGGCACTTTTCAAATTGCAGGCGGATGAGTGATCGGGTCGAAATATTACAGAAGCTCACAAAACTACTTTGGGGTATACTCTTATTCATTTTATTGAGTGTTATCCTATCGGGCACTAGTCCAATTGAGTTTAGAGATGTAGATATTAAGTATGAGTATGACAGCACTTTGTTCATTGCAACACCGTTTATAGTTTTCCTATTGGTTATTCTCGACTATCTGAAGCATCAGAAAGAGCGTATTTTCATGATCAATTTCATGCTTGGTATTCCGCTCTCCTTCTTCTCATTTGTGCTGGTACTATTATTAAGCTATTCAATAGATTTCAGCAGGGACAACGAGAACATTCTTTTCCAAAACAGATTCGATACGCAACAAAGAATCGTTTACAGAACTACCTATTCGAATGAAGGTGGATCGGCACATCGACTTAAAACACTTAATAAATATTTTCAATGGCGTCAAAAATTAGATACCACTGAAATCAACCCTATCAAATGGATTAACGTAAAAAAACAGAGCAAACACTAATTATGAAATCTTCATCTACCCTCAAATACCTCTGCCGTTTGTTTGACTGCCTAGTTATTGGTCTAATAGGATATTCCTTGGTTTACCCCTTGTTAATTACACCCGTACTAGGCTAGTTCACCGGACCGCGCGCTATCGTTCCTCAGGAGGAATATGCTTAGTTGCTTCTCTCCGCAGTATAAAAGCTTCCATAGCCACTGGCTTCAACACCTTATCCGTACGGGGTTTGTGATTTTTTAAATGTGTTTTCGGTCGTACAGGTCTTTTTTCAAAACCACCTCCACAGTTAGGACATACATTCTCAAAAAGCGCTTCCACGCAAGTGCTACAAAAGGTACACTCAAAAGTACATATCATAGCTTCCATACTGTCCGCAGGAAGTGCTTTGTCGCAGTTTTCACAACTCAATCTTATCTCTAGCATGGCTTAAACTTCTAACTAAAATTAATTACTAAGTTTTGAATCAAAGTATCCGGTTTCCAAACAACTGATAGTCCAAGGATAAGGATAAAAGAATACAGCAGATATCAAGATCAATCATTCTGGAACGGGTTGCAATTCCCCGCCTAAATCCAGACCTTTGTGGATTCTGCATTTTGCAGGCCAATTCATGGAAAAACTCAAGGAAAATACAACCATAGATCTTGCCCCAACAGACCTTACAGGTCATGAAAACATAGAAATTTTCGGAGCACGTGAGCACAATCTAAAAAACATAGACACTGTCATACCAAGAAATAAATTGGTGGTGATTACCGGTATTTCTGGCTCTGGCAAATCCTCTCTAGCTTTTGACACTATTTATGCTGAAGGCCAGCGTAGATATATGGAGAGTTTTTCTGCCTATGCACGTTCCTTTATCGGTGATATGGAGCGGCCTGACGTAGATAAAATCAATGGCCTAAGTCCTGTTATTTCCATTGAACAAAAGACCACTTCTAGAAACCCAAGGTCGACTGTTGGTACCCTAACCGAGATTTACGATTTCTTAAGACTACTTTTCGCCCGAACGGGTGTTGCTTATTCCTACCTCACAGGAAAGGCTATGATTCGTCAGTCTGAAGACCAGATTGTTGATCACCTGATCCAAAACTTTGAAAACAAGAAACTAATCTTAATGGCGCCTGTCGTTAAAGGTAGAAAGGGTCATTACCGGGAACTGTTTGTTCAAATCCGCAAGATGGGCTTCACGAAAGTCCGTGTCGATGGTGTGGTGATGGACATGGTGGCCAAAATGCAGGTAGACCGCTATAAAACTCACGATATTGAGATCGTCATTGATCGCATCATCACCGATCCGGAAGATCGTTATCGTATTGCACAAAGCGTAAAAACGGCTCTTTCGCACGGTAAAGGCGTAATGATGGTACGTGATGAAGAAGCTAACATTCATCACTTCTCTAAGTATTTGATGGATCCAGAAACAGGTTTGTCTTATGACGAACCTGCTCCAAATAATTTCTCCTTCAACTCCCCATATGGTGCCTGCCCTACTTGTAATGGGCTGGGACAGATTGAAGAAATAAGTGAAGAGAACGTAATCCCAGATAATAGCCTGAGTGTAAGTCGTGGTGGTATTGCGCCATTAGGAGACTATCGTGATATATGGATTTTCAAAAAGATTGATGCCATCCTTAAGCGTTATAAAGTCAACCTTTCTACGCCAATAAAAGACATTCCAAAAGAGGTAATGGATGTGATTCTTTATGGAGATGATGTGCCTGTGGCTGTTGGATCAAAGAAATACCCTGGTACGGAGTGGAACACGAAGTTTGAAGGGATTATTAAATTTCTGGAGAAGCAAAAACAAGAAGGTACAGAAAAAACGAAGCGCTGGATTGAAGATTTCATGCACATTAAAACGTGCCCTTCTTGCGATGGCGCTCGCCTAAAAATGGAGTCTCTCCATTTCAAGATTGCAGACACCAATATTTCGCAATTGGCCAGAATGGATATTACCCAATTGGCCAATTGGTTTGTAGGCCTTGAAGATAGACTGACAGAGAAGCAAAAGTTAATTGCGCCTGAAGTTCTCAAAGAAATTAGAAAACGAATTGGCTTCTTGCTAGACGTTGGGCTTGATTATTTAACCCTAAATCGTCCACTGAGAACACTCTCTGGTGGTGAAGCACAGCGAATTCGTCTCGCCACACAAATCGGCACGCAACTCGTAGGCGTATTGTATATAATGGATGAGCCCAGTATCGGGCTTCACCAAAGAGACAATGTTAAGCTGATCAATGCCCTCAAAAACCTTCGAGATATCGGAAATACCATCATTGTGGTGGAGCATGATAAAGACATGATGCTTGCTTCCGATTACATTATTGATATCGGTCCAGGTGCAGGTAGACATGGTGGACAAGTTGTTGCGGCAGGTGACCCTAAAACTTTCTTGAAAGAAGGCGGTATTACGGCCAAGTACCTTAAGGGAGAAGTCAATATTGATGTGCCTACAGAACGCAGAGCTGGCAATGGTAGTAGCATTGTGCTTAAAGGTGCTGAAGGAAACAACCTAAAGAATGTCACACTGAAGTTGCCTTTGGGCAAAATGGTTTGTGTTACGGGTGTTTCGGGAAGTGGTAAATCTACTTTAATTCACGATACTTTATTCCCTATTCTGAATCAGTACTTCTTCCGCGCTCGAAGATCCCCGTTGACCTACAAATCAATTGATGGCCTAAAGCATTTAGATAAGGTTATCGAAGTAGATCAGTCGCCAATCGGCCGAACACCACGCTCCAACCCGGCTACTTACACGGGTGTATTCTCCGATATCAGAACCTTATTCACAGAACTACCCGAAGCAAAAATTCGTGGCTACAAGGCAGGAAGGTTCTCATTCAACGTAAAAGGAGGCCGTTGTGAAACTTGCGAAGGTGCTGGGATGAAACTGATAGAAATGGACTTTCTACCCAATGTACACGTGCCTTGCGAAACCTGTAAAGGAAAACGATACAATCGCGAAACGCTGGAAGTACGTTTCAAAGGAAAATCCATTTCAGATGTGCTCGACATGACCGTGGAACAGGCTGTTGAGTTCTTCGAGCACATGCCGAAGATTCTAAGAAAGATTAAGACCCTCAACGACGTTGGTTTAGGCTACATTTCCCTTGGGCAACATGCCACCACACTGTCTGGCGGTGAGGCGCAACGGGTAAAGCTGGCGACCGAACTTTCCAAAAAAGACACGGGCCAAACGCTTTATATCTTAGATGAACCTACTACTGGGCTGCACTTTAAAGACATCCAGCATTTATTGGATGTTCTGAATCGCTTAGTGGACAAGGGAAACTCAGTACTGGTGATTGAACACAACCTTGATGTGATTAAAGTTTCTGATCACGTGATTGACTTAGGACCCGAAGGTGGCGATGGTGGCGGCGTTATTGTGGTAGAGGGCACACCAGAGAAGGTGGCTAAAAGTAAGAAGGGCTATACAGCGAAGTTCTTGCGAGAAGAGTTAGCCAATTGACAATAGAATTAATCCATGGACAGCTTTAAATCAGCCATATATAACGCTCCATATCACAAAAAACCCTCCAACAGCAATATAGGTATTTCTATTTGTCTATTGATAGCAGCCATAGGATGGCTGTTGATAGAACTGCAAGTAAACAACGCTGGTCTATTATTGGGCATAGGGATCATGGGAGCCACGCTCTCACTTTATCTAGACATT
>Ga0115558_1001535_pt1 | contig 14125 bp, 17 predicted proteins | sample COGITO_mtgs_1104_4_FD_87279 | JGI IMG/M metagenome (GOLD analysis project Ga0115558, IMG submission 87279) | Pelagic marine microbial communities from North Sea - COGITO_mtgs_110426 | ecosystem: Environmental > Aquatic > Marine > Epipelagic | place: Germany:Helgoland, sampling site Kabeltonne... | reverse complement strand
CTACAGGAGACACTGGACCTACAGGAGAAACTGGTCCTACTGGCGAAACTGGACCTACAGGAGAAACTGGACCTACTGGTGAAACTGGTCCTACTGGCGAAACTGGACCTACAGGAGAAACTGGACCTACTGGTGAAACTGGTCCTACTGGCGAAACTGGACCTACAGGAGATACTGGACCAACAGGAGACACTGGAGATAACGGTAATTTTGGTGGTGCAACATTTGATTATTTATTTAGTACGGATACAGATGAAACTAACCCAACTTTAGGAAATTTTAAATTAAATAATTCTACACAAAATATATCAACAAGATTATATATTAATTCATTGGATAAAACTAGTGCTGATATAAATGAATTTATGCAATCAATAGATAGTGTTTCATCTGTTATTAAAGGTTATGTAAGATTAACAAAAAATTATGATACTTCTATATTTTTATTATTTCAAATAACAGATTTAACATATAATACTGATTGGTGGACAATAGATGTTACTATTCAATCTTCTTCGTCTTCAAATCCTTTTTCTGATACTGAAAATATTTTAACTAGTTTTATAACTTCGGGTAATAAAGGTGATAAAGGATCTACAGGAGATACTGGACCTACAGGAGACACTGGACCTACAGGAGACACTGGACCTACAGGAGACACTGGACCTACAGGAGACACTGGACCTACAGGAGACACTGGACCTACAGGACCTACAGGACCAAGTATATTTACTGAATATACAATATCTTCTATATTAACAAATTCATCATATACTTTATATTCTGATATTAGTGAATTTGATATATATCAAGTTGATACATCATCAAATATTATAACAATAACTTTACCTTTAATAAGTAGTTTAACAAATAATAAAAGAATGCATATTTTTTCTGATGTTGGAGGAAATTTAACAAATAATGAATTCATTATTCAAACATCAGGTTCAGACACTATTGCTAATAACAATTCTATAACATTAAATATTAATTATTCATCATTAACATTAATATCGAATGCAAATGGAATTTGGATAATTTCATAAAAATAAAATAAAATCAATATTAAATAATATACTATTTAAATATAATTTTATACTATTATTATATAGATGACATTTATACCAAATGTATTAAGTAAAAATGATAACAATAATTCAACTTCGGTAATATCAACTGATTATACAGGAATTGGTACAAATACAACAGGATATAATCAAATTTCTATTTATATAACATCAACACAAAATTCCAATGCGGGAGGTTTAGAAATTCAATTTTCTGATGATAATTCATCATGGACAACTTATTTTAAAGATACTTATTTTACAAATACAACATTTCAAAAAAATTATAACATCTTAAATACTTATTATAGAATTAAGTATACTACACCAAATGCAACTTTTACCATTAACTCAAGATTAAATACAGAAACAAATAAAACTAATAATCAAACTCCATATGAATCTCCAAGTAATAGTTTTTATGATGCATTTGGAAAATTAAGAGTCACCAATCCATATACATTATTAGATATTAAGTTTCCAAGTGAAACAACAGCAAATCCAGAATTTTTAAATAATAACATGTTAATAACATCAACATCTTCTGGTGCAGGAACAGCATCTTATGGTTCATCTAAATCTGTTTTAAGTAGTACAGGAATTGGATCATACATAAATCAATCAAGAAAATATTGTATTTATCAGCCTGGTAAATCTTTATTATTTTTAGGTTCAGGAATTATTGGTGCATCAGCAATATCATCAAATTATTATGCACAATTAGGATATTATGATACTAATAATGGATTATTTTTTAAAAAAACACAAACTGGTTTATATGTTGTATTAAGAAATAACACAACAAATACAGAAATTTCACAACAAAATTGGAATATTGATAGTTTAGATGGAACAGGAACAAGTGGTTATAATTTAGATTTTACTAAAAATCAATTATTTGTGATTGATTTTGAATGGTTAAGTGTTGGACGAATACGATTTGGATTTTATATTTTCGGACAAATTTATTATTGTCATCAAATATCAAATTTAAATGAATTAACTGACCCATATATGTTAAGCCCAAATCTTCCAATCAGATATGAATTAAATGTAACAAGTGGTTCAGCATCATTAACACAAATTTGTAGTTCTGTTATATCAGAAGGAGGTTATAATCCCATTGGACGTCCATTTAGTATTTCAAATGGTACAATAGCAATAACTGCTTCTGGAGAAACAGCGATTTTGGCATTACGTGGAATTTCATCATCATCGTCATCAAATAATCAATATTATCATCAACATATTGTACCATCAATTATTAGCATATTTGGAAAATCAAATCCAGATTTTATTTTTAGAGTAAGATTATATTTAGCTCCAAATAGTCCTAGTATAACAACATGGAATTCAGTTGATCCTAATAGTGTTACTGAATATGCACTAGGAGGAGCAAATATAACAAATATAACAAATCCAAATATTATTGTAGATAGTGGTTATGTGCAAGGAAAAGGGTCAGTTGTATTTCAAAATTTAGATGGTATTTTTTCAAATTTAATTCAGATTACTTCAAATATTGATAATGTTAGCGATGTATTTGTTTTAACAGCAGAACCATTTTCAAGTAGTGCTCAAATTTATGCTACTATTAATTGGAATGAAGCTTATTAAAGTTTAATTAGTTAACAAATAAATATTACAAACTATAATAATTAAACTTCCAAGTATATTATAAATATTAATTTCTTCTTTATTAACCATATATGAAAACATATAAGTAAAAAGTATGCCTAAATAAGATAAAATAGCATATAATTTTGGTTTTATTTTATTTATCGAATAAAATCTTAAATAATAGCCAATTATGGCTGTTACAATATTGAAAACTAAAGCAAATACATTTACATTTTCTTTTTTATTTAAATCTTTAAGAGTAAAATCTTCTTTTTCATTATTTACTTGAATTTCTTCATTTTTATTCGTTTCATCAATATTCTTTTTATTTTCTTTATTTTCATTATTATTTTCTTTATTTTCATCATCAATATTTTCTTTATTTTTATTTTTATTTTCATTATATTTTCTATAACTAAATATGATTAATAATAATATAAGACCAAAAAAATATGATATAAATAATTGATTCCAATTGTTGTCTGTTTTTAATGTGAAAATACTAAAATAAATCAAAGCTTCAGTCAGCGCAGATAAAATCATATATCCACTACCTTTAATATGTTCTATGATTGCCTCTTTAGTAAATTTTCTTTCTTTTAAATCATCAATACTAAATAAAATAAGTCCAATTAGAATCAGAAAATATATAAAATAGTATTTATGATTGTTAAAGTATAAAATAATTAATGGATAAATAAATAAAATACTATTTGCCACTCCTCCTTTTAATATTTCATAACCTTTATGAGTAGTATAAACATGAATAAGTGTATAAAAACTCAATAATAATCCATCATTATGAAATAAATATTTTTTTATATAATTTAAATCAATAAAAAAGGAACTAACTAAAATAAATGAAAAAAATCGATTTAACATTTTTCTAAAAAAGGAAAGATTAATTAATTTAATATAAACAGGATAAGATGATAATAAAAATTCAGAAAATACTTTGCTAAATATAGCATTTAATATCATATATAATAAATATATATTAAATATTTTTACAATTTATATTATTAAATTGAATTAATCACTCAAATATTTACATTTTTCACAATAATAATACGTTTCACCATATACCCCTTTTTCAACTTCCATAATCCATTTATGGTCGCCATTATCTTTTATGCAAGTTTCATAAATTTTATTTTGCATGTTTTTAATTTGTTTTTCTAATAATTGAATCATATGTTTTGATTGATTTATATAATCATTTTTAATTGAAATTAGATTTTCCATTTCTTCATTAAGTATGTCCATTATTTATATTATTTATAATAATTTTACATTTTAAATTTAATAGTACATTTTGGAATATTATTTATATATTTTATTTTAATAATAAAATAAAAGTCATTCAAATCTAAATTACTTATTTTCAATTTATACATATATGTTTTTAATTTACAAGAATGTAAATTATTATTTGTATATAGGTTTTCAAAATTATTAAATTCATCAATATTAATTCTATTAATTTCAGCATAATTTAAATTTTCATCGAAAAAATCTATAATTTCAAAGAAATCATTATTAAATTGTAATAATCTATGTTGTAAAATATAATGTACATTATTGATAGTTTTATAACTTTTTGAAATAATTATTCCATTTACATTATGATATTTATGATAATTTAATAATCCATAATTCCATTTACATAAACTAATTTGAGGTTCTAATTCTGGCTTTGGAATTATGTCCATAAATAAAAATTATGATTATTTATTTAAATAAAAATTGAAATTATTTATAATTAAAAAATATATACCAAATATATACCAAATATATATCATATATATTCATTAATTATTAATTAACTAAAAATGGTGGCAGAAATAGAAGCAATTAATGATAATAATTTCATATTTGTTGATGACAAAACATTTCCAAATAAATTATTATATTTTACATTTGACACATATATATTACATGAAGCAATAGATTATTTTAGTCATGTACAGAAAAATGTTTTTTTTATTAAAGAAGATGAAAAATTACCTGAAAATATATTAAATGAACTTAAAAACTATGAACATTTAGTGTCTTATGTTGAAGTAAATAAATCAGATATAGTATAAATTAGATATATAAATAAATTTAAAAAATAAATAGTAAATAAAGTATATGGAAAATAATGATTTTATGAATCCTATATATTTAGCATATAATGAAGAATTAGATTCTTTATTTTATGATATTTATGAACATAAATATTCATTATTCAATGAACCCAAAAAAATAAATTATTATAAAATCTTCACATTATCACATAATACAACAACATTTATATTAACACATAGGGATGAAATACAATATTTATTAATAAATAATAAAAAAATATTAAAACATATATTTGAAAAAGAAATTTAACAAAAAATAATATAAAATATAATTCATATAAATAATTAGATTCAAGTAAAAATGAATATATATAAACAAAGAAAATTATATGTCGAAAATATATTTACTATTTTATTTGATGTTATAGCAAAATATTTACAATATGATGATTATTATATATTTTATCAAATGTTTGCACCAAAAAATATAGATTATTTTATAAGAAAATGCTTATATTGTAAAAAAGAACCAATATGTCCAGTAAATATAGTTTTAAATATGAAAAATAATGAAATAATAACTTGTAATGAAAATTTAATGAATCCAATATGTTATATATGTTTATATGAAAATTGGATATTTAATTATAATAAGTTAGATACATATACAAGAAATAAGACACATTATCAATGTCCGTATAAATGTTGTAATTTAGAGTCTAAAATGTTTTTTTTAATAAATAACTCAAATAAATTTGGATATTTTAATTATAAAAAATTAATAAATTTTGATAATAAATGGAATTATTTAAAAAATATAACTTATTATAAATGTAAATATTGTAATTTAGTTTTTAGAAATAAGCATCATTATACAATATATAAGCATTATAAATATTCTAATTGTAGATTTATATTAAATAATTTTGAAAACAATTATTTTTGTAGAAAGAATGAAAATATTGAAAATATAAAATATCAAATGATTATAAATAATATTTTGATTGAAAATGATGAAAATTATTAATAATTCATACAATTCATACATTGATTTTGATAATATTGTGGGTTCATTTCATAATAATTTTGATTCCATTGATATGAATTAATATATTTATTATTTAATAACCAAGGATTCATAATATATATCCATTCTCCATGATGAGTATTTGACATTGCCATAAGTTGATGATAATTCAAATAGGGTACATAATTATTATTTTCAGTAGATTCAATTGATGTTAAATCTGAATCACAACTATTTTCTTCATTTAGATTATATTTTTTAGATTTTTTATTTTTCTTATTTCTAATTCTTTTATTTTTATTTTCATTAATGATAGATTTTTTAGAAGCTTCGGCTTTTTGAATAGCTTCTAAACGAGCTTGTTCAGCAGCAGTTTCTTCGGCTTTTTGAATAGCTTCTAAACGAGCTTGTTCAGCAGCAGCAGTTTCGGCTTTTTGAATAGCTTCTAAACGAGCTTGTTCGGCAGCAACTTCGGCTTTTTGAATAGCTTCTAAACGAGCTTGTTCAGCAGCAGCAACTTCGGCTTTTTGAATAGCTTCTAAACGAGCTTGTTCGGCAGCAACTTCGGCTTTTTGAATAGCTTCTAAACGGTCTTTTTCATCTTTTAAATATGCTTCTTTTTGTAATTGAATTTTTGCTTGTTCTGCATTTTGTTTTAATAATTGCTTATGATTTTTCGCTTTCAATTTATCCTTTTTTGACTTAGGGGTTTTATTGGAAACTTTTTTATCTTTTTGTAAAAAATCATCAAGTAATAATTCATCTGCTATTCTATTACTTAACTCAACTTGTCTAGTGTCTTCAAAACTCATTAATTTTTGTTCATTAAGTATTTTTTTCTTTTCATCTTTAATGAATTTATCAGTTTTTTTAAGATGTATATTGGAATTATTTTTTAAATTGTCTAAAATATTTTTTTTAGATTCAATAGTATGATTGTATTTCATAATTGTTTTATATTTTTGGATATCGCTTGTATATTTTTTAAATTTAGTAGTATCTTTATTTTCTAAACTATGAAAAATAATATTTAATAAAGTATATTTATCATATTCATTTTTCTGATCTACACAATAGTCATACCATGCTGCTAATTCAATAGAATTATATCCAGTAATATTTTTATGATCTGGGTCAGCATCAGCTTTAATTAATTTATCAATTAAATTATAGAATTTTATAGGTTTATCTTCTTGACTCATAAAAATAGCCCATTGTAAAGGAGATTGTAAATCAATATCACAATCATTTACAGATTCGGGATTCTCAAATAAATATTGAATGGCTCCTTCTTCATCACCAGCCAAAATATATTCAATGATATTTTTTTTGTTTGTTTCTTTAAATTTATTAAAAAATTGTGGATTATTAGAATCAGCACTAAATTGGTTTCTATATTCTTCAATTTCAACAGCATAATACTTACTTAATTCTTCATTAATATTAATTTCTTGAATTTTGTAAGCTAATATTTTGTAAAGTTTTAAATAGTCATCGCCATTAGTTATATTTTCAATTTGTGATGTTGTATAAGCATCATATAAGCAATAAGTTGTACATTGATTTTTATGAAAATATTCTAATTTATCGACTTTATGATTCATCATTTTATCCAATGTAGAAAATAAAACTTTATCTTGAATTTTATCACGTAATTTATTTAGTTGATTCGTAATTTCTTTATTTTCACCAATAATTACTTTGGCACATAAATAATTAATTGGAGATAATCCTAAATAATCAATATTATTTATATATGCGCCTTTGTCAATGAAATAATTCGCTATTTTTTCTTGTCTAAAATATATCGCAAAACATAAAAATGACGTAAAAAATTCAGGTACTTTTTCATTTATATCAATATTAAATTTATTTACCAAATATTCAATCTGTTTGAGTCTCTTAGACTCAGTTTCATTAATATTTAATTGATCATGTGGAGCAATATAATAAACAACTGCTTTCACTAAATCTAATTTATTTTTTTTATTTAACTTTAAATTATTAATAATTTCTTTTTGAATTTCTGGTTTAAGTAATTTAAATTGATACTTTTCTTGTTCCATAACTTAATTTTAAAGGTTTATATATCAAAAAAATATAAATAAATATCAATTTTTTTATATTTTTATATATTTTTATATATTTTGTTTTTGTATTTGTATTTTGTATTTGTATTTTGTATTTGTATTTTGTATTTTGTATTTTGTATTTTGTATTTGTATTTTGTATTTGTATTTTGTATTTTGTATTTGTATTTTGTATTTTGTATTTTTATATATTTGTTTAAACTTCTTCAGAAACATTTAATGTATGTAATCTATTTAATATTTTATGAATAATTGCTTCCGGTATTTTATCAGACATATTATCCAAAACTTCATTATCTAATGGTTGTCTATGATGTACATCAGTAAATTCTGTTATAAATTTTTTAATATCATTTTCAAATAATTCAATTTCATTTTTCTGTTTTATAACTATTTCCAATTCATTATTACTCAAATTTTCACCATTATCTTTATACATTCCTTCTCCAGCAGACACTAAATCATCACATATTTCAGGCTTACTAATATGCTCAAATAATTGATATTTTTTAGCTTTAATATCTTTTAACGAATGATTTTTAGCACTTGAAAAAGTATTTTGAAATATATCAATAATATTTTGGTCAATATCAGGACTTGTTTCCATTAGTCGGTCAAATTCTTCTTTACTAGATTTTAACATTTGATTTACATTTGTTCTTTCAGTTCTAGATTTAGAAAGTTCAACTTTAATATTTCTATAAAATTTATCCCATGAAACGGCACTTACACGATGAGCTTCATTTAAAGCGCTTATTTTTAAAAATTGTGCTATAGTAGTTAATATACCAGCTAAAATATTAATACTACCAATAGATACTTGAGCTAACGTCTTGTATTTGTCCGGAAATTTATCTTGAGCAAAATTTGCCGTACCAGTTAATGTACTCATAATAATAACGGGAATAGTGAACCAAGCATTATATACACTGTATTTTTGGTTAGATTTAGCATGAAGCCATCTATAACACATTGCTTTATCTGCCCATTCAATTAATATTTTTTCATGTTCATCTTTCCAAATACCATTTTTGTTATTTAAATCATAATTAAGTAATAATTTTGTTTCGTCTAATTTAGTTTCATTCATATATACTTATTATTATTATTTAATTTTAACGCACGATTTAAAATTAAATAAATTATAATTAAAATATTTTAAACATTATGGACAATATTCATTTTGATAATATTATTTCATTAGTAAATCATATTGATAAAAATATAATTGATGTAGAAAATATATTAAATAAATTAAATAAATATTATAAAGATTTAATCAAAGAAAATAACTCTAAAATATTTTTATTTGGTATTGATTCTTTATTTTTTCAAAATAAGTTAATAGAAACAGAATTTAATAATTTAAATAAGTTATATACATTTATTTTAAACAGAATGTATTGTGAATATTATAAATTATTTAAAATTGTTTTGAATTATTTATATTCAAAATTTAGTGATTTTGAAGAAATTCATGAATTTAAAAACAATTATCCAAAATATGATGTATTAGATATTTATAAATATTATGATTTTAAATTAATACATCAATTACACAATCAAATAAATAAAATGGTTGATTTAATTAAAGAATTATTAAATAGTAAATTTGAAACATTAAATGACCATAAAAAGAAGTTTTTCATTGGATTAAATATAAATAATTTTGTAAATACATATCATTCAGAAATTAATAAAATTGAAAATCAAATAGATTTATTTAAAACTTATTTAAAATTTTTCAACGATATTTATTATAAAAGTCTTCATAGATTTTATCAAAAATTAGATGCGTTTCATATTCAAGTAAATAATGACTTAAATTTTGATTATGAAGATAATAATCCAAAATTAAATGATACAATTGTTAATAATATACATATAAATCATTTCAAAGAAAATGAAAATGATGGTGAAGAAGAAACAAATACAATACATGAAGTTTTAGAAATGAATGAAATGTTCACAAATGATATTAATATAAATAAAAAAAATGAATTTTAAACAATTATGAAAAAAAAAAATAAAATATGATATGTATTTTATTTTGTAGATAAAATAAATTATATTATGTATATAATTTATTAATGAATAATAAATTTATTCAAATTGCCCATAGAGGACACAGTGATTTTTATAAAGATAATACAATAAATGCATTTTTAGATGCATATAATAATAATTTTGATATGATTGAATTGGACATATTATTAACAAAAGATAATCAAATTGCTGTATATCATGATATATATATTAATAATGTACTTATAAAAGATATTAATTATACACAACTAAAAAATATAGATAAAGATATTATTTTATTGACCAATTTCTTTGAAATTATTGATACAAATAAAATAAAAGTTTATTTAGATATTAAAGGAAATCATTTAATATCAAAACATTTACATGAATTATTAAATAAATCCAATAATATTAATTTAAATAATATATATTTAGCAAGTTTCAATACAATCATATTACAAGAATTAATTGAACTTAATCCGAATTATCAACTAGGATTCATTACAGAAAATGTATATGAAAATGATATTTTATACCAATTCATTCTAAAATATAAATTAAAATTTATTGCTTTTGGTTGGACTACATTAAATAATACAAATATTGATTTTTTACATAAAAATAATATACTTATTTATACATATACTTGTAAAAATAAGAATAATTTATTATTTATGAAAGATTTTAATATTGATGGTATTATAACAAATTTTAAAATTTAATATGTTTCTGTTTGAATAGTTTCTATAAATTTATTTTTATAATCTAAAAAATCTGGATTATTATATATCATATTTTTAATTTTAATTTCTAATTGTCTATCAATTAAAGAATGTATATTAATTCCATATTTGTATTCATTCAATAAATAATTGGGAATTTGATTTTGAAATTCTTGGACATTTTTAAAATCATTCATATTTTTTAAATAACGTTCAATTAATTTAAATCTTACATTTATTTGTATTTCATCTTCAAATACATAATACTTTATTTTTTCTACATACAAACAATTTAAATTAAATAAATTGATTTTTATTGATTTTTCATCAATTAAATATGAATATATTTCTAAATTCATTTCATGAGGTAAATGTTTAAAATATATTTTATTATCAAAATCATTTTTAAAAGTTACATTTATTTCATTAATAAATTGAAATGATTTGTTATTTAATAATAAAATGATATGATTATTTTTTTGTATATTTTGAATAATATCTATATTTGTTTCTATAGTATCATAATAATGATTATATTTATGAAGACAAGTTTTTATATTGTCATAAATATATGAATTCATATTAATTAAATTATTCATTTACGTGAGTCTTTATTAATAATAATAAAAGTCTTTTATATAATTATTTTTTAAAATAATTATAATAAAAATTGATTTTTTTTTAATATAAATAACAATAAATAATAACAAATAATAATAAAAATTAACAACAAAAATTAACAATATGAACACTATTATATTATTTTATTTATTTAGTATACTTTATATTACTGTACATTCTGTAAGATTTACACAAAGAAAAAGATTTTTATTTAAAAATCCAAATAATAATAATGTACATTTAACGGACAATTCAATAAATAAAAATATAATGAATAAAAATGATGAATATGATAAAAATGATGAATATGATAAATATGATGAATATGATAAATATGATGAAAATGATGAATATTATATACCTAAATGGGTATATACTAAAGTTTTCAAATTTAATAAAAAGAAACATATTTTTAAACAATTAGATAAATAAAAGGTATTAAAAATAAAAAATAAATATATTTAAAAAATAAAATTTATAAAAATATAAATAATTCAAATGAAAAATATGATATATAACAATAATAATAATAAATATTTTTTAATTGAAGAAGGTTTAATAAAAAAAAATAATAGTATATATATTGTTAAAAACTATGTAGAAAAAATGGATTTAATGGAAAAGGGATTTCTAAAAAAATATATATATAATCCAATAAAATATGATTCGTTTAATAAATCATTTATAAATATCTTTAATATTATTAGTTATAATATAAAAAAATTATTTTATTGAACAATTAAATAAAATTTTAATATTTTTATAATAACTATATTAATGAATAATAAGATCTTAGCAATTATTACAGGAATGCAGCATTCAGGAACAACTTATTTAAATAATGTAATAAATTCACATTCACGTATTATGTCAGGTTTTGAATGTGGAATATTATTAAATCAATTAAATGACTTTCAAAATGTCCAACCATTTTTTGAATGGTTAAAAACAGGAAAAACACATTTTGGATTACCAGACAATTATGTAGAAGACATAAAAAATATGAATTATGAAGAAGTATATAAATACATTCAAGAAAATAAAGGTTCAAAAAATGATTGTCATTATCAAGAATTAATAAAAAAATGTCCTAATTTTACTGATAAAACACCTGCTTATATATATCAATTAGAAAATATATATAACAAAGTAAAAAAATTAAAAATACCTTTTATTGTTGTATTAAAAAGTTATGATGAAATTTATTATAGTTGGGTAATAAAGCGTAAAATTCCATTTCAAACATTTATACAAAATATAAAATTAACCATTGAATCATTAAAATTTATATCTAAAAATCCAAAAGAAAATATTTATGTTTTTGAATATGAAGATTTAATCAATAAAAAAGAAAAATATAATAATCATTTAATGAATATAATAACAACATATAATAAAGTGATTCCACGAGAAAAATTATTTGAAGAAAAATATAATCATAAAATTAAAAATACAGTTATATATAAAGCTGATAAAAAAGCAAAAACTATTCATGTTAATACTGAAAACCATCAATTTAAAGAATTATACAATCAATTATTGAATTCATTAAAAATAAAATTATAAATGCAATTTTTCATAATCATAATCTTATAATCTTAATTAACATAACAAACTTTTTAAACCTTTTAACGCACCACAATTTAGAGCGTTGCGTATTTTAAATGCCGGTTTTATAAAAACCACTTAAAGATATAACATTATAATATAATTAGTTAAGTAGTTTTATTGATATTTGACTTAACTATTTAAAAATAACTAAGATAATTACTCTAACGAGGACCGCGAATGCTTTATCTTAAATTTTATTATAAAATCAATACAAATAGTCGTTTATTAAGGTAGTAATTAAGCGATTTCTGATGGGATTAAGTGTATCTACCATAACAATACACTTAAGAAAGCCCATTATTTAGAATTTAGAAACTCTTTAATGAGTAAAGCGATGCATTTATTTTTTTGTCATTAAAACCGGCATTTAAAATACGCACCGCTCTAAATGAATAACATCTTTATTTTCTTCATTTTCTTCATTTTCAGGATTCAATCTTATAAATATTTTATTTTCTATTTCAGGAAGTTTAAATTCTTTACTCATTGGTTTATTTTCAACTATTCGCATTGAATGAGGATTAATTCCACATCCAATTTCCAGAATTAATAATTTTTTATTTTTTTCTTTTATATCATTTAACCATGATAACATCTTTTTTTTAATAAATTCATATGGTTTTTCATAAAAATCATAATCACCAAACATACTTACATTAGGACGCATAATTTCTCAACAAAATAAGCATTTTGGCATATTTACTGCAACAAAATTTTCCGGATTAAAATCAGGAATTCTAATATCTTTATGTTCAACAGGACCATGTGCTTCATATATTTTATTTTTATCAAAACCCGCTTTTTCAAAATAATTATCAACATTTGATGTACATATAAAATAATTTTCATTCATTTTTTTCTTTAAATAATTTAACAATATATTATATCCTTCATGTGGTTCATTTTCATTCATCATTTTATAAAAATTAGCCTTAAATCCCAAGCTATTTCAGGATTTTTCTTCCACATTTCCAAACTCGATATATCACTATACCTATACATTTCATTACCAACTTTAATAGATTTTTCCCATAAACCTTCTTTTCCACGATATGTAAATATACCGGAATCTACACTCATTCCAGCACCAGCAATAACAAAAACTGCTTGACAATCATTAATTACTTTTTTTAATTTATTAATATTTTGAAACTCCATTTTTATACTTAATCTTATATTTAATTATTCTATTTAATTATTCTATTTAATTATTCTATTTAATTATTCTATTTAATTATTCTATTTAATTATTCTATTTAATTATTCTATT
>Ga0115558_1001512_pt1 | contig 14236 bp, 10 predicted proteins | sample COGITO_mtgs_1104_4_FD_87279 | JGI IMG/M metagenome (GOLD analysis project Ga0115558, IMG submission 87279) | Pelagic marine microbial communities from North Sea - COGITO_mtgs_110426 | ecosystem: Environmental > Aquatic > Marine > Epipelagic | place: Germany:Helgoland, sampling site Kabeltonne... | reverse complement strand
TATATTAAAAAAGCAATTCAGCATAAACCAAATAGTCAAATAGCTATGGTTTATGATAATTTTCCAAAAGAACTAAGAACAGATATTGTTGTAAATGGAAATACAGTAAGTATTTTAGATTATACCAAAGCTAGTATTTATGATGATTTAGCTAACTGGTACTTCTTAAGCTTAAAAGGCTTTCAAGATTGAGGTGTTGAAGTTAATATTCTTAGTGTTTGTAATGAGCCAGATTATACTCGTCAATATCAATTTAGGCATGGAGATTCAAGAAGAGGTGTTGCTTAAATTTTAGAACAAGCAATTCCTAAATTAAAACAAATGCTTGCAGATCCTTCAATAAATAATACCAATATAAAACTACCCTTAGTAATGGCACCTAGTAACTTATCTACTGCATCTTGTTTGGATTATGTGCTATACTACAGAAACAATCATCCTAATGCATGGGCTCAGATAGATATTGTTGCTCTACATCAATATGGAGAAGGATATAATGGTGCAATAATTAATGCCATAAGAAATTTACTTGACGGTAGACAGTTCTATCAATCTGAAATGCACGCAGATTATAGTGATAATTTAAATATAGGCAATGCTATCGAAAGACCACATAGAACATCATTAGATTTATCTGGACTTTTTAATACAGCAATGAACAATGGAGTTGAAGCATGGTTTTATTTTGAAAACAACTATCCACAAGTATTTCATCCTGGAGGACTGATTAGAGTTGCTTGGGGAGGTACACCTACGCCATACAAACATTTTTATTCATTTAAACAAATAACCTCGAGACAGCCTTCTAATACTCATGTTTTGAATCAAAGGTTAACCGGATTTAACAAATCTGAAGTAACCTCTTTTAGAAAAAAAGACGGAGACTCTATTTATGTAAACATTAGTAATTTTGAATCGACCAGTAAACAGGTTACAATTAATATTGAAGGAGCTTCTAACAATAAATATGGCATCAAATCTGCGGAAGAAATGTTTTAACGAATAGTTCGTCTGATACCAGAGTAACAAAATCAATTAGTTATGACAATTCTATACCTAGTTATACAATTACTCTGGAACAATATTCAATTAGAACATTAACATTTAGAATAGATACCAATTATGGCTCTAATCTTTCTGTAGATACTGTTATAAAGGAAACTCCATACTTTAATATTTACAGCTCTAACAACTAACTTAAGATTGATTTTGAAGAAAATTTTGACATATTTACTCAAAAAGAAAAAAGCATTAAACTTGTTTCTGGAATATACATTGTTAAAGTAATAGATATATCTGGAGAAGTTTACTCAAAAAAAGTTTTTGTTAACTAAACAAAATTATACGTTTATTTAATAAAAATCCTTACAGTAAATCTTTTAACCTTTTTGCTGCTATTTCTGCAGTTATATCTCTTTGAGGCGTTCCAAACATTTCATAACCAACCATAAATTTTTTCACAGTAGCACTTCTTAGTAATGGTGGATAAAAACTCATGTGCCAGTGCCAATGACTATTATCTGAATTGTTTGTTGGTGCTTGATGAATTCCACTTGAATAAGGGAAAGATGTATTGAATAACTTATCATAAGCTTTGGTAATAACAGATATTGCTTCTGCGTAATTTTGTGCTTCATTGTTCGATAAGTATAAAATACTTTGTTGCTTTTTCTTAGGCGCAATCATTACTTCAAAAGGCCAAATTGCCCAGAAAGGAGTTAATACTACAAAATCTTCGTTTTCAAAAATAATTCTTTCGTTTGCTGCTATTTCTTGTGTTAAGTAATCTTCTAAAAGGCTTGAATTATTTTCTTCAAAGAATTCTCTCTGCTGCTTATCCTTTTTATCCACTTCGTTAGGCAAGGTAGATTGACTCCAAATCTGCCCATGAGGATGTGGATTACTGCACCCCATTACAGCTCCCTTATTCTCAAAAATTTGCACATAATTTATGTGTTCCTTTTCGCCTAAAGACTTATATTCTTTTTGCCATGCTTGCACCACCTTCTTTATGTCTTCTATCTCCATATCCGCTAAACTCTTAGAATGATCTGGACTAAAACAAATAACTTTACAGATTCCTGTTTCGCTTTGTGCTTGAAACAATCCTTCATTTACTTTAAAAGATGGAGAATCTTTCTGAAGAGCGGCAAAATCGTTTGTAAAAATAAAAACATCTTTATAATCTGGATTTATCTCTCCGTTTATTCTAGTATTCGTTGCACATAGATAACATTTGTCATCATAAGCTGGTCTCTTCTGCTTACTTACCTCTTCATTTTGACCTTGCCATGGACGTTTTGCTCTGTGTGGCGAAACCAAAACCCATTCTCCAGTTAAAATATTAAATCTTTTATGAGAGTAATCTTGTAAATTCTTATTTTCCATTTTTATTTTTTTAATATTTGTTACTGCACTAAATGGGTTCCGTTTGAAAGTTCTACAGAATATACAGAACATTCATTATTAAATTTATTTTTATAAGCTTTTGTGACAGATTCTGTAAATCCTGCAACCTCACTTCTAGCAATTAAATTAATAGTACAGCCACCAAAACCTCCACCCATCATTCTAGCTCCTAAAATATGTTTGTTTTTCTTTGCTTGATTTACTAAAAAATCCAATTCGTCACAACTTACCTTATACTGATGTTGCAAACCATTATGAGAACCATAAATCAAAGCCCCCAACTTCTCCAAATCATTATTTTCTATAGCTTTAGCAGCTTTTTGAGTTCTATTGATTTCTTGAATAACAAACAATGCTTTCTGATAATTTTCTGATGTAACTTTCTCTATAATCGTCTCTAAATCTTCCTCGGTTGCTTCTCTCAATGTTTCAACGTTAAGCAACTTTGCAATACTTTCACAAGCAGAACGTCTATCATTATAAGCACTATCTGATAAACTATGTTTTACGTTTGTATTGATTAACAGTAACTGATGATCTTTAAAATCAATCTCATAAGATTTTGATTCGATAGTTCTACAATCTAATAGTAATGCGTTATTTTTAATTCCAAACATACTTGCATATTGATCCATGATTCCACACTTAACTCCAACATAATTATGTTCTGCCTTTTGTGAAATTAAAATCATTTCTGTTTTAGTCAATCCTAGATCAAAAAGTTCATTCAACCCAAAAACCACACTATTTTCGAGTGCTGCTGATGAAGACATACCAGCTCCTGCAGGAATATTTCCTTTAAAAATGATATTAAAATCACCAATAACTTTATTTCTATTTTGTATTTCTGCAACAACACCAAAAACATAATTTTCCCAACTCCCTTCTTTAGATGGTTTTAACTTATCTAATTCAAATTCGATTTTACTATCTAAATCTAAAGCTATTGCTGTACAATTTCCTGTATCACTTTTATGTATTGAAGCAACAATTCCTTTATCAACTGCAGCAGGAAACACAAAACCTCCATTATAATCTACATGCTCTCCAATTATATTTATTCTTCCTGGTGAGAAAACCAACAATGGATTTATCTTAAAAATCTTAATGAATTGTTCTTTTACTTCTCTTATCAATATTGCACTCATAAAATTTAGTTTGACTGATTAAAGTTTACTTTCCAGTTTATTTCATAGGTTTCATTGGGCTTTAAAACCTGTAACCCTATATCATTATTAAAACTATTGGAAATTCCTGTCATAGGTTCAATAGCAATTATAGACCTATTTGGTGGAGTATATAGTTGTAAAAAATTATCTTTTGCGCTTGATTTAATATTGATAGTATAATCTGGCGTAAAAAACTCGACAACACCATCTTTTAAGAAAAAACAATCATCTAATTGTTTATTTTTTATTTTAAATTCTCCATTATGATTATAGTCAATGATATTTTTAGTTACTAAGTTTTTATTAAATTCAACTTTCTTGTCACAATTAAAACTTAAAGTGCTTTCAAAAATATTACTCGTTAGGAAATAAGGATGCCAACCAATAATAAATGGAAATGATGTTTGATCTTTGTTTTTCACTGTTATATCCAACAATAATTCATCGTTAGAAAGAGTATATGTTAAAGATATGGAGTATTTAAAAGGAAAACCCTTATTTCCTCTTTCTTCATCATACATAAGTGACACAGAACAGTTGTTAGTTTTTTGCTTTGAGTTTAAGACCTCGAAAGATTTATTATAAACTAAGCCATGTAATGCATTCTTATCATCATCATTTTTATCTAGCTGAAATTTTTCTCCTTTAAAAGAATATTCACCATTTGCTATTCTACTAGCAAATGGAAACAAAATCGATGATGCATAAGAATCTTTATAATCGAAATTTGGTTGTTTTTTTATAATTTCTATATTGTTAAAACTTAGCTCACACAAACTTGCGCCTTCATCTAATGAAATTTTAGCAAATGCAGTTTTTGCTTCATTTTGTAGAACGATAAATCTCATCCCATTATCTGTATGCTCTGCTATCTCAAACACTATTATATTGATTTTCTTACAATTAGTTGACTTGGATTTTCTATCCTTACTTGTTCATTGTTTAAGATCATTTCTGCTAATCGTTTTCCCATCCAATTAAAATCTGTAGATATAGTTGTAATACCACCTTCTACAATTTCTTTCAAGAGAGAGTCATTAAAGGAAATAATACCTACATCTTTAGCTAAAATAAATTTAGTTTCTTTAATTTTTTTTATGATCCTAATCAAATTTTTATCCTCCAAAATAATGTATACTTCTCCTTTTTGGGGTATTAATTCTTCGAGAGAGCTCACTACATTGTTCTGAATATTGTATCGTTTACAAAAAATTTTGAATCCTTTTACAATTCCATCCGGCTGTTTTTTATTAGAAAAAGAAAGCACTAATTTTTTATAATTTTTAATTTCATTCAAGCAGGCTTCAAGACCATTAAAAAAGTCTTTTTCAAAATTTTGAAAAATTGCAGCATATTTGTTTAACTCTTTCTGTGTTTGATCTAATATGTATACTTTGTCTTTTGGTATAGTAGAAATTACTTTATCTGTGCCTTTTAAATTCGCAGGCATAATCACGTAATAATTATAATTACCAACATTGTTACTGATTAGGTTTTCGAAAACATCTATATTAAAATGATGAAAAAAGATATCCACTTGAATGTTTTTCTCTAAATTATCTAAAAAAGAGTTGTATAAATCTTCTTTAAAAGAATTTAACTCATCAAAAAGTAAAAAAACTTTTTGTTTTACGGTGACATTCTCATTAAAAACATAGTATCCTTTACCAACGACAGAATTGATTATACCTCTGTTTTTTAATTCCTTAAAAGCATTCAATACTGTATCTCTTGAAAGATTGTTATTATTTTTAATAGCATTTAAAGAAGGTAGTTTATCTCCTTTCTTTAAACGTCCACTATCAATTGCTGTTTCAATAGAAACAACTATTTGTTTATATTTTGGTTGAGTAGATTTTTTCTTTAAAGAAATGATTTCCATACCACAAATATAAAATAAAAAAACTACTGGTAGGTACTAGTTGGTTTTTTGTGAGTTTTTTACTGTATTTATCTATTTGTAGTTATTAATACAATTGATAGAAATCTGTTAAAACTTGAAATGAATATCTAAATTTTACGACCAATATAGTTCAAGAACTCTTGCAGTTCTTTTCATATTAAGTTCCCACTTCTTTTGCGATTAAGAAGTGGGTTTTTTATTTTATCTTGCCATTAAAATTTTTCCTTGAAAAAAATTATTGTTTCTGTTACAAACGATTTAACAACAGACCAAAGAGTTGATAAGGTCTGTACATCTTTATTAAAATTAAATTACGAAGTTCTTCTAGTTGGCAGAAAATTAAAAGACAGTATTCCTATTTCGAGACCTTATAAAACAAAAAGATTACATCTTATATTTACTTGTGGTTTTTTGTTTTATGCAGAATATAATATTCGATTGTTCTTTTTTTTACTATTTAGAAAAAAAGAGATTTTATTAGCTAATGATTTAGACACATTAACTGCTAACTTTTTAGTTAGTAAAATTCAGAACAAAAAGCTGGTTTATGATAGTCATGAATTATTTACTGAAGTCCCAGAATTAATTCATCGTACAAAAGTCAAAAAAGTCTGGTTAAGTATAGAAAAATGGATTTTTCCTAGATTAAAAAATTGTTACACCGTGAACGATAAAATAGCTAAAATCTACTCTAAAAAATACAACTTAAAAGTCGGAGTTATTAAAAATTATCCAACTTTTAAAACAGTTGTTAAAAAAAGTTCATTTCCCTTTCCCACCAATGATAAAAAAATAATGATTTATCAAGGCGCAATCAACATTGGTAGAGGCTTAGAGTTATTAATTGACACTATAAAAATACTTGACCCATATTTATTAATAATTGTTGGAGATGGAGATATTCTTAATGAATTAAAAGAAAAAGTTATAAATGAAAAATTATATGAAAAGGTTTATTTCTTAGGAAGAATTGAACCGAAAGAACTTTTTAAATTAACACCCTTAGCTGATATTGGATTTAGTTTGGAAGAAGATTTGGGGTTAAATTATAGATACGCATTGCCCAATAAAATATTTGATTATATTCAAGCAGAAATTCCAGTTGTAGTATCTGACTTACCTGAAATGAAAAAAGTGATTATTAATTATAATATAGGAACATTTCTAAAAAAAAGAACACCAGAAGATTTAGCTGAATTAATTAAGAGAGTAGTTGCAACAAATTATTCTATCAAATTAAAAGAAGCTAAAAAAATATTAACTTGGGAAAGTGAAGAAAAAAAATTATTCAAAATATTCAAAAACTTGAAATAGCTATTTTTTATATTGATGCGGATTTTCTCTGACCCCCTTTTTAAATAACTTTCGAACAGTACTTCTTAGTTTATTATCTACTTGCAATAAAAAATCTTTTACTTTCTCTTCTGGTCTTGCTCTAAAGGTAGTAACATGAAAACTATCTGTTTTCAATAAAGGTTCTTTAGAAAAGTAATAATTAGAAACACAACATCTAGTATGATTTGCTAAAACTTTATTTACAGAATGCCATGATTTCTGATGAGTTGCCATAACAACCAACCTATTAAATTTACTTTCTATCGTAATTTGTCTTCCTTTTAATCCTTTTGACCAAAGTTCTAAATTACCACCATTTTCAATTTCCCAATTTGGAGTTACATAATATAATAGATTAAAAACCCTCCATAAATTTCGTTCTTTATCATGAGAGTTGTCTAGATGTGGCTTCAAAAAATTTCCCTTTCTCATTAAAGATAATCCACCAGCATATAAAAATTCATCAGGAATTACGTCATTAACCTCACATATTTCTGCAATTAAATCAACTATTTTTTTTGTTTGAAATGCATAAATTATTTCTTCTAAAAGCGGATTAAATTTATTCATCTGATAAGCAACATATTTATGTTCTCTAATATTTTTTCGCTGAACAGTTTCTTTTATGTTAGGAAAATTTTCATAAATTTTTTGAGCTAAATCTTCTGGCAACAAATCATCAATATAAAAAAAACCAATTTTGTCTTTTGTTTCCTTAAACTGCTTTTTTAAATTTGATTTATTTTCGTGTATAGTATTATAAATAAAATTCGCTATTTGTTCTCTTGTTTCCATTTTTACTTTATTCAAAACATAAAAGTATTCATTTTTAAACTCTATTTTTGCCAGATATGAGTAAAAAATTGCATTTAGTTTCTTTTGATGTTCCTTACCCAATAAATTATGGAGGCGTTATTGATGTTTTTTTTAAAATTAAAGAACTATACAAGTTAAATATTGAAATTTATTTACACGTCTTTGAATACGGAAAAGGTGAACAAAAAATACTTGAAAAATATTGTAAAGAAGTTTATTACTACAAGCGAAATCCTTATTTGAAAAGTTTCATCGATAAAAAAATTCCTTTTATAGTTAAAAGCAGAGGAAATATTAACTTAATAAATAACCTAAAAAAAAACAAATTTCCAATTATTTTTGATGGTCTACATACCACTTTTGTATTGACTCAAACAGAATTTAAAAATCAAAAAATATATGTTAGAGCACATAATATTGAGCATCTATTCTATAAAGGCTTATATAAAAGTGAGGTAAACTTTTTTAAAAAATCTTTTTATAAGCAAGAAGCAAAAAAATTAAAGTCTTATGAAGCCATTTTAGAAAAAGTTGATGGCATTTTTAGCATCTCTCCTTTTGAACAAGACTATTTTAAGAATAAATACGGCAAAAAATCAAACTATATACCCGCCTTTCACTTTGTACCAGATAGTTTAAAACTATCTTTAAAAGGTAAAATTGTTTTTTATCACGGAAACTTATCTGTTTCAGAAAATATTTCTGCTGCAGAATTTTTAATTGATATTTATGATAAGACAGATTACCATTTAGTCATTGCAAGCAGTTTTGAAAACCAAAAAATACTTAATAGTATTTCTAAATCTGAAAACACTAGTTTTAAAAAAATAAATTCTGATGAAGATTTAGAAATTTTGTTTGAAAAAGCACATATAAATGTGTTGCCAACTTTTCAAAAAACTGGTATTAAATTAAAGCTTTTAAATTCTTTATACCAAAGTAGATTCTTAATTGCTAATAATTTTATGGTAGAAGATACTGGTTTAGAATCTTTAGTTGAAATAGCAAATAATAAAAAAGATTTCTTAACGAAAACAAAGTTGCTATTCAATAGAGAATTTACCTCTAATATTCAAAAAGACAGATTTAAAAAATTACAAGAACTTAATCCAGAAAAAAGTGCTCAAAAAATAATAGATATTATTTTTTAAACTCCCACCTGTTGAGCAACTTCAAACAATTCACCACCTTCACATTTTACGGTTTTCTGCTTAAATTTTACAATTAAAGCATAATCATGTGTTGCCATTAAAATTGTTTTACCAGATTTATGAATTGTGTTTAACAATTCCATAACTTCTAAAGATGTTTTTGGATCTAAATTTCCTGTTGGCTCATCTGCCAGAATTAAATCTGGATCGTTCAATAAAGCTCTTGCAATTGCAACTCGCTGTTGTTCTCCTCCAGAAAGTTCAAAAGGTTTTTTATAGTGTTGAGATTTCATATCTACCTTTTCCAAGACTTCATAAATCTTTTCTTCCATCAACTTTTTATCTTTCCAGCCAGTTGCTTTCAAAACGAATAAAAGATTGTCAAATACGGTTCTATCATTCAATAATTTAAAATCTTGAAAAACAATTCCTATTTTTCTTCTTAAAAACGGAATATCTTTTTCCTTCAACTTTTTTAAATCAAAACCAACAATATTTCCATCACCTTTTTGAAGCTGTAAATCTCCATAAAAGGTTTTCATTAAACTACTTTTTCCACTTCCTGTTTTACCAATCAAATAATAAAAATCTCCTTTATTTAAAGACAAATTTACGTTAGACAACACCAAATTATCTCTTTGGTATATAGCAGCATTTCCTATATGTAAAATTGGTTTTTCCATAAAATATTCATTTTTACAAACTTATGAGTTTCTATTGATTTTTAAACGACAAATAACAAGTTTTCTTTTATTTTAATACTTATTTTTGAATTTATTTTTCTGCTATCATCCAACAAATAGAAAATTTATGCGTTATAATTTTCAAATAATCGTAAAATAGAATGAATCGCACTTTGTTTCAAAAACTTATTTCTTTTTTCGCTTTCGCTTTAATTTCATTTTCTGGATTTAGTCAGCAATCAGAAATTGAAGCTAATCTATTTTCTGATTATAGTGAAGCAAAGAAATTGTATAATAGCAAAGCATATGCAGCTGCCCAACCAAAATTCTTATCGGTTTCTAAAATGGCAACAAATAGCTCTAATTTAAAAGCTGATGCTAGTTATTATGAAGCCATGTGTGCTATAAAATTAAACGAAGAAAACGCAGATGAAAAAGTACTTCAATTCGTAGAAAATCATCCAAATAGCAATAAGAAAAATACGGCTTTTTTTAATGTAGGAAATTACTATTTTGCCAATAAAAGAGCGGCTCACTCTTTAAAATGGTTTAGCAAAGTAGACAATAATTTACTTTCGGATGAAAATAAAAAAGAACTCACTTTTAAAACGGCTTATGCATTATTGGTAACTGATAATTTTACATCTGCAAAAGAAAAATTTGTAACGCTGATTAACGATGGCAAATATGGAAATGACTCTAGGTATTATTATGGTTACATCGCCTACAAACAAGAAGATTACGATTTAGCAGAACAGACTTTACAAGAAATTGCAGACAATAAATCTTATGAAAATGAAATTTCTTATTATTTATTAGACATTAGCTTTCAAGGTGGAAAATTTGAACGTTCCATTGACATTGGTAAGAAATTATTACCAAAATCGAAACGTAAAGAACAATCAGATATTAATAAAATTATTGGTGAAAGTTATTTCAACTTAGAAAAATACGATGAGGCAATTCCGTTTTTGAAAGAGTATAAAGGAAAATGGAACAATACAGATTATTATCAGTTAGGTTTTGCCTATTTTAAACAAAATGACTTTGAAAACGCCATAAATTATTTTAATAAAATTATTGGAGGTAACAACAGCATTGCTCAAAATGCTTACTATAATTTAGGTGAATGTTATTTAAAGGTTGATAAAAAAACAGAAGCCTTAAACGCATTTAAGTCAGCTTCAGAAATGAGCTTTAATCAGCGAATTAAAGAAGATGCAGCATTAAATTATGCAAAGTTAAGTTATGAAGAAGGAAATCCTTTTCATCCAGTTTCTGATGTTTTACAAGAATATCTAAAGAAATATCCGAATTCAAAAAGTTACGATCTAATTAATGATTTATTAGTTTCATCATTTTTATATCAGCAAGATTACCAAGGTGCTTTAGATTTTTTATCTCAAGAAGAAACAAACGATAATATTGAAAAAATACATGAAATTGCTTTGTATAGAGGAATTCAATTATATAACGAAAAGCAACTTCAAAAATCGCTTCCTTATTTCTTAGACGCTAAAAATTCTGTAGATAAAGAAATTCGGGCAAAAGCGCAATATTGGGAAGCAGAAGCAAACTATCAATTAGAGAATTATAAAGATGCATTGGCCAAATTCATCATTTTTAAGGAATTTATTGGAGCGCAAGGAATTGAAGAGTTTAAATTGATAGATTACAATATTGGTTATAGCCATTTTAAACTAAAAGATTATGAAAAAGCAACAACTTCTTTTGGTAATTCTTTAGCTTCAAAAAATAGCGATTCAGAAATAAATGATGATGCTTTAATTCGTTTGGCAGATTGTGAATTTGCCACAAAAAATTATAGAAATGCTATAAAATCTTACGAAAAAATTATTACAAAGAATGGTTTAGGTTCTGATTATGCACAATATCAAAAAGCGATTTCTTATGGTTTTTTAGGAGAAAATAACAAGAAAATTGATGGCTTGAAATTGTTGGTAAATAATTATCAAAATTCCACATTACAAGATGATGCTTTGTTTCAAATTGGAGCCACTTACTCTACTCTAAACGAAAATGAAAAAGCAAATGAAGCATTTAATAGGTTACTTTCTAAACACGAAAAAAGTGTTTTTGTTCCGCAAACTTTAGTACGTCAAGGTTTGGTATACTACAATCAGAATGAAAATGAAAAAGCTTTAAAAAACTTTAAAGAAGTTGTACGCAAATATCCAAATTCGCCAGATGCTTTAGAAGCTGTTGCTAATGCTAGAAACATATATATTGATAGTGGAAACGTAGATGAATATGTGGCATGGATTAAAAATTTAAAGTTTATAAATGTAGAGAATTCAGACATAGACAATACCAGATTTGCAACTGCAGAAAAACAATATTTAGAAGGCACAGATAGTCGTTCTAAAATTAGTAGCCTATTGAGTTATATTCGAAACTTTCCTGAAGGAATTCATATTTTAAAAGCTAATTTTTATTTGGCACAAACATATTATAAAAGTAAAAGTTACAAAGTTGCAATTCCTTTTTATGAATATGTAATTGAGCAAGGTCAAAATGATTTTAGCGAAGAATCTTTAAGTAGATTATCTCAAATTTATTTATTTGAAGAAGATTATGTAAATGCGATTCCTTTATTAGATCGACTTGAACAAGAAGCGTATTCTTCTGAAAATGTAATGTTTGCACAAAGTAATTTAATGCAAGGTTATTATAAAACAGATGCTTTTGAGTTGGCAATAGATTATGCAAAAAAAATATTACAAAAAGACAAATTAGATATTTCTATAGCTAACGACGCTAAAGTAATTATTGCAAGAGCAGCTATAGAAAATGAAGATTTTAGAACGGCAGAAGAATTTTATACAGAGGTAGAAAAAAATGCAGTTGGTGAATTAAAAGCAGAATCTTTATACTACAATGCATTCTTTAAAAATAGAAATAACGAGTTTGAAGCATCTAATAAAGTAGTTCAAAAGGTAATTGCAGATTATTCTTCTTACAAATATTGGGGCGTAAAAAGTTATGTTACAATGGCTAAAAATTATTATGGGTTAGAAGATGTTTATCAAGCAACTTATGTGTTAGAGAATATTATAAAGAACTTCTCTCAATTTGAAGATATTATAGCTGAAGCGCAAAAAGAACTGAATGACATTAAAGTAAAAGAAGATAAAAAAAATAATTCTGTAACTCCTAAAAACTAATTGTAATGAAAAAAAGAATCATCTTCTTATTATTCGCATTTGGTTTTACAATCGCAAATGCACAAACCGAAAAAAGAAAAGACACAGTAGAAACAGAAATTGTGAATGTTATTTCTTCTTATTCACCAACCATTGCAGATGCTTTTAAATTGAAGAAAAATCCAGAAATTAAAATCATAGAAAGGAGTAAGAAAAAACCAATGAAATATACCATTTTTTCTGCACCAGTCGCTTCTACTTTTATTCCAAAAACTGGAGTTGTTAAAGGAATTAACGTTGGCGTAAAAGAAAGGTTATACAATAATTATATTGCGCTTGGTTTCGGAAATTATACAACTCCGTTTGCAGAAGTTTTTTTAAGAAATAAGACAAAGTTTCAAGATGAATATGGACTTTATGTAAAATATCTTTCGTCAGAAAACAGTATAGAAAATACGTTTTTAAACAGTAATTTCTCTAATTTTGAAAGTAGCATTTTCTTTGGAAGAAGAGAAAGAATGCTAGATTGGAAAGTTACTTTTAACTCAGCAAGAGATGTATATAATTGGTATGGCTTGCCAGATTTTATCACAAATTCTAATTTTAAAAATGCTATAGATGAAGAACAACGCTATAATCTTTTCGAATTAATTGGTGATGTTTCTTTTGAAGATTCTTATATCAATAAAGCAAAATTAACCACAAGTTTTTTCACAGATGCCTTAGAAAGTAAAGAGTTATTTGCCAATTTAACAACAGATTTTGATTTTCCTTTATCCTACTTATATTCAGATGCAAATGATTTAAAATTAAAAACCACATTAGAGTTTTTAAAAGGAGAATTTAATCAAGATTACCAAGGTTTTGACAACGAAAGATATTCCATTTTCACAGCTAGTTTACAACCCCAATATCAGTTTTCGTATTTAGATTTTTCTGTAAAAGCAGGTTTAAAAATTTATGCTTCATTAGATTTTACAAATAAGGCAAATAACTTTTTAATTTATCCTAATTTAGATATTTCTACACCAATTGTAAAAAATTATGTTTCTCTTTATGCAGGAGTTTCTGGAGATTTAAAAACCAATACCTATAGCAATTTTGTTGATGACAATCCATTTGTTTCTCCAACATTATTCATCACTCAAACCAGTGAAAACTATAATTATTTTTTAGGTTTTAATGGAAAGATTACAAATAGCATTAATTTTAATGTAAAGGGAGCTTATAAATTTGAAGAAGACAAACCCTTATTTATTAGCAATAATTCAAAATCTGATGGAACAAACACAACAGATGCAAACAATAATTTAAAAGGATTTGAATACGGAAATTCGTTTTCTATCTTTTATGACGATGTAAAAACGATTTCTATTTTTAGTGAAGTTGAATATGACGTTTCTGAAAGAATTTCATTTGGTTTTTCTGGACAATATGACCAATTTACACCAACAAACAATAGTGAAGCTTGGAATTTACCAAACTTAACTGCTTCTCTTTTCGGAAAATATAAAAGAGAAAAATGGTATACAGAAACTGCAATTTTTTATGTTGGTGAGCGAAAAGATGTAAGCTATAATGGAACTTTTCCATCAAGTTTTTCAAC
>Ga0115558_1001509_pt1 | contig 14246 bp, 10 predicted proteins | sample COGITO_mtgs_1104_4_FD_87279 | JGI IMG/M metagenome (GOLD analysis project Ga0115558, IMG submission 87279) | Pelagic marine microbial communities from North Sea - COGITO_mtgs_110426 | ecosystem: Environmental > Aquatic > Marine > Epipelagic | place: Germany:Helgoland, sampling site Kabeltonne... | reverse complement strand
TTGGTGAGCGGGGGGGGGGGGGGAGAGTATGTTTACGCCCCCCCCCCTTTCCATGTGCAATATTTGTGGAGTTACTAGATAGATGACAAAAGATGAGGCAAAAAATAAACGAGGCGGGTGGGTGGACAGGGATTTAAAGATATCACGAATGTGTTGGTTCGATTCACGAGAGAGACCAGAGGGTGGTTGCGGGGAATGAAAGGTGAGAGGAAAGAGAAAAAATAACCAGAGTTTGGAGGAGGACACAACAGGATGAAAGAAAGTGAGAGGGAAAAGAAGAAAGAGAGAGGTCTCTTACGCAGCACATGTCGAGTGGTTCGTAACCCGAGTTTCCCTTCCTTCTTCCTCTCTCTCAACAATCGAGGGGGGAATGAGGGACGGGAAGCTTGTGAGACGGGATGCTGGTGGGGCTTCTTCTTCTTCCTTTTTCTCTCTCCTCTCTCTTGCCTTTGCCTTTCTCCTTCTTTCTTCTTTCTTTTTTCCCGCCTGCGAAGCGGACACATCCACCACCGAAATAATGCGGATACAAAATACTGAGAGGAACGCTTTTCGATGAAAAAGAAACTCCAAGGAAACTTTTTTTTCACATTTTAACATTATTACCTTCTTCTATGCCACGGTACTGAGGAGCTTCTCCTCGGTGGCCCAATTATCGCTTGCATCTTCTTTACTACGAGTTCCATCTAAACTGTCAGCCAAATCGAAGTCTGTCTTATCTCTGGGCAGCCTGGCAATGAAGTAAGTGCTGATGAGGTACAAAACAGAACCCGCCAACCACATGGCACCGTCTTGGTAGGGTATTCCAAGGGTATTCCTGAGGTCTACCTGGTTACATAGACGGAAGAAGGAGGGCCCGACGGCAGCGGCAAGGCTCTTAGCCGACATGAGAGCCCCTTGTACAACCCCTTGTTCGTGTTCTTCCGCATTGTTCGACTTTATCGCCGAGATGGTTGGGAAGGCAAAGAAGCTTACGCACACCATGACACCTCCCAGAAGCATCACTGGCACAGATGTGGCGTAGGCATATATCACCGTGTGCACCGCCCCTACAATACCTGTGAGCAAGAGGGTGTTCTTCGCGCCTAACCACATCAGGCACGGACGAAGAAGGATACCCTGAGAAATAATGCATGAGATTCCTATGACGGCCAAGAACTGGGCCTGCACTGAGTCGTCCACGTCGAAGTTGTCCTCTAGGTAGTAGATGAGCAGAATTTGGGAGCCCTCCTGGACAACCGTGCTGAAGACCACGAGCAGGGCCAGGCAGCGGAAGACACTGGACCTAGTGAGAATATTCAAGTTCTTGAACGGAAGAAACATCCTACTGAGCAGGTTGTTCGTATTTTCGCGCCCCCTCGCGACAAGTGCAGCTTCCCTGCTCGAGGGCGGGAGAGTTTCGCGGAGGGCAATGAAGAGAAAGAGTAGACTGCCTACACCAGAGCCAAGAGAGAGCAAAAATCTTGCGTTGTCTGGTACTGAGGCTACAAGAAGCGACGTTATGGTGAAACCGAGTAGAAATATAGTGAGAACTACCCCGTAGCCGGGAGCGCGAAATTGTACCGGCATTACGTCTGTCACTACAGTCAGGAGGATCGGCAGAGGAAAGCAAATTCCTGTCGCAACGTTGGTAATGTAATACAGGTCTCGGCCGAATTCTAAGTTGGCAAGGTCGACTTCTCCTCCTGATAGTAGCGGAATCTGGACAAAAAGATAGAGAAAGGCCACGGGGAATAACGCAAACAAAAACGAAATGATCAAGAAGGGCTTTCGCCCGTACAGATCACTAAAATAGCCCATCACAGGGGCCGATATTAGGGTGAGAAGGTTTCTGCCCAATTCGGTTGAAGCTACTGCGTCCTGTGCGGATGAGTTTGCGTCTCCGCATAAATCCTTTCGGTAGTCACTTTCGGGAAATTCTTGATTACAAGTATCGGAGGTGGGGAGGGAGGAGGAGTAGGCAAATACATCCGTCAGGAGGCGAGGCACTGTCAGCATAACCAGCCCGTTAGAAGCCGCAAACAAAAAAGCAGAAAGAAAAATCACGGTGATGTTGCTATTTTCTTTCATTGCTCCAAAGAAACTGTCTGACGTGATTGATCGCTTTATGCGGGTTGTGGATGTTGTCATTTTAATTGGCTATTGATGATGGTCGCCCGAAAAGAGGGTCCCTGGAAAGGGAAAAGGGAAAGAAATTGGGCGGGAAGTGTGGTTGTTTCCTGCGATGGGCGCGACAGATGCGAAAATATTCCAAAAATAAGAACAATACAACTAATTTCAGTTACCCAGATTTTTTTGGCGTCACTTCACTTCGGACACTCTGGAACTCTCGAGCTCTCCAGAAGCTCTCGAGCCTCGAGCTCAACTAACTAACTCACACACTGCAGCGCGCGTCAGTAAAGATGTCAATTTGCCCATCTTTGTTTCGTAATTAGTCCCTATTTTTCTCTGGCACCGCACCCAATCTCCACCGATTCGTGTTCCGTTTTCTGTTATTTGTTGGTGTTGATCCAATCCTCGAATTCTCGCCGGGCACATCGACGACAACATGAAAATAGCTGATTTGAGCACCATATCCGATGAAAACTCATCAAACAGCGGGTCAAACAGCCAGTCAACTGGGAGCTCAGCTCTGCATGTTGGACATCGCTTGAAACAATTTAACGAGGGTGGGATGAGCATGGACTATGACAAGATGAGGAACTCCGTCAGTAAACCAAAAGTAGCGTTTGAGAGGAGCAATACAGCTGGATCTGGGTTGTCGGAGACAAACACGAGCCACTTTTCCCACACTAAAATAGAAAATATTGTAACCTCGGAGACATTAACTTCTGATTGGGAAGGAATGCTCGATTTGAATGGAAGAGGATACTTAACAAGGGATGACATTTTGTTGGCTATTTGGTGTATCGGCTTTGAACCCACGGATAGAGAGTTTGCGAAGGTTGACAGAGAGGTTGATGAGAGGATTCGTGAGTACTTCAGCGACAAGAACGACAACGACGGTGACAACAAAGACAGTGACGACAACAAGGGCGCATCTTTGAAATACCCCGAGACCATTGGCCTTTTCCTGAAATACGAATGCACATTTGAAAACGTATCGGACTGCCTCTCGCACTGGCGTTTCCACACAACTACACCCCGGCCGGATCAATTCAAGTTCATGTCACGCTGGAATTATTTCTTCAAAAGACTCCTAGCTTACGTGGTGCCGATCCTTTACACCCCCCAAAAATGGACCTCCACTTTCATACCTCGGTACACTGAGTTCGAGAATAGTGTCACTGATGCGACTGCCATTTTATACTATGTGATGGTTTTTTTTTTCTTCTCTAATATAATTTCGATGATCCTCGTCATCTCGGGTAAGGCACAAACCGTCGACATGCTCGAGCTATTATCCGCCTACTTATCCTCCGCGATGATTATTGCTGGGGGAATGTCCGCGAGGGAATGTGCCACCTACTCTATACCAGCACAGCGAACAGTTCAGACGATGATGTACGCACGGTTTCGGCTGTATTACGTTAACTTTGACGAGGAGAAAATGACTAATGGCTTCGGAAAGGTGTTCCAAGTGATGAAAGCTATCGGGGCGTACGACGAGTACCACCCTTCACAGGTACAACAATCGGCTCACAACTACTTTTTTCAGAAACGGCTTTCGGGTACGAAGCGGAGGAAAACGGTTAGCAGAGCTCATCAAGAAGTCGAGTTAAGCATTCTTCATAAGGGGGTGAATGAAGAGACAAAGAAGGTATTCGCCAAGAAATTCAGCATATTCACCGTCGATTGGCTACACTTATCAATGAATTTCGCGGCATTTGCGATTGGCTTCGTGCCAACATTTGTTGCATACTTGAAGGACGAGAGTAACATATTCAAGCCCACTCACCATGAGATGGGGGACTACTTGGTAGATGCGCTCGTGTTATCGAATTATTTTATAAATGGTCAGTTCATGGTTCAGATCCTTATCTTTAACTCGTTCGCGGAGTGCCGGACTATGAAGAAGCTGTCGAAGTTTTTGTGCTGGATGCTAGACGAGAGTAGCGTTGGAATGGTTGGCACGAACGTGTTGGGGGAAGATTTTACGGGCGATCCGTTGGAGGTGAAAATGAGGCTCAATTGCGTTGAGCGGGTCAAACAATTCGAACTGCTGCACGATTACTTCGTAGCGTTTGTGAAGTCGTTCAACATTTTTCATTTGGAAACGTTCGAGATCGAATCGTTCCTGGCATTGATTGCGACATTTGCGGTGGTCGTGAGTAGCATTTTTGGCGGGGAGATCGCGGAATGGAACTCTGTGCTGTGCTTGTTCGCTATTATTATCGTTCTGGTTATGACGACTATGTTCATACAAATCGCTGACAGCCTCAAATATTTGACGAAGGAAACGGTCAAGAATCTACAGTTGCAGATCCATTTGAACAACTTGGAAATCTACACCTGTGTGAAGAGGGGGAGAGAGGATGCGGCATCGGTGCTTGAGGATGCGAACGTTTTGTTAGATTCGCTGTCCCATAAGGTAATGAATACGCCCCCTTATCGATTGTACGGCAAGGTACCATTGACCAGCGAGAACATTTTTAAATTGATGGGCGCTCTCGGCTGCAGTTTGGGTGCGACAGTTTTGAGGGCATTTTTGTCAATGAGGACGGTTGACGGTGAATAACTAGGTAATGGAGAGAGAAAGTATTTAAGATCGCAGAACCGAATTGATTGAAATAGCTGAACAATCGTTGGCTGTGCGAAGCGTTCCTTGCCCGAAAAAATGCGCGAAAATTATTACTTTTAGTACTGTATTTTTACACAATATTTGTGGCACACAGAATACACAGCACACACACAACACAACACACACGCAACACTGAAATTCATTCGGAGAAAGTCGCTCACTTCTTCACAAGCCGTATCGTTGGCTTCCCTTTGCTAATTTTCTTACCACCGAGAGCAACATTTCCGACTCCTCCTCCTGTTCTAATACCGACTTTATTATCTTCGCTATCAGCAGCAGCTAGATTAGCAGCAAATGTGAGTTTCATGTTTTGCTTTGCCGCGATTGCCTTTCGTGGATCAGTTCCAGCCAGACTCTGAGGAGTCACAATGCTGTTTATATCGGATAGTTTCTTGGTGTTAGAGATGTTTTGCTCTCGGGGCAAGACGGTGATCGTCTTGCCACCACTGTCTCCGGTCGGCGGTCGATGCCAGCTCTGCCCCAGTCCCCCGCCTCCGTGGATATTTACAGGCCGGCCGCCCATTGGTCGATTGCACGTGAGACATGTGCTACGCGTCAACGCAGGACTCATGTTCGACACCTCCACATTCTTGATCTCGTTCTCAAGAACGGCAACCTGATCACGGTCAGCTTTTCGCTTGAGGATAGCCTGGAGCTTGTTCAGCTGTGGCGTCTTCGAAAGTTGCGTTCGCAGTGACGACTGAACGTTGTTGATGATGTCCATGATATCATTGGTGCCCGCCTTCTGGCCTAATTCGTTGTTCATCTGCATAAACTTGATGCGAACCTCATCCATCGAGACGCTCATTGCATTTATTGCCTCCTTGCTATCCGCGCCGCTTTCAATCTCGCTGATCATGACTTTCACACTCTCTTCGAAATTCTTAATTTCGCTGCTCGCCGCCATCACCTGGCTACTTAGCGAGTCTTGCAGGTTGTGGCTGTACTCCTGGGTCGTAAAATTGCTGTAAAGGAAATCTAAGCCCACTTTTTCTGCCATCTCAAGCTTAGCGCATTCAATCGCGATCGTTAGGTCTCCGTTGTTTATAGTAAGAGTCATCAGCTTGACCAGGAGCCTCAGACTTTCCTCGAACACATCTTTCAGGGGCTTAATTCGCCCATTAAATTTTTTGTGTATCTTTGAGAGAGGCTCTTTATTCGCACTGTTACGGTTCAAGATATACATGTGTGTGGTAATCTTGCTAAGGAGGTGATTGATTTTTCGCGCTGCATCGTTGCCTCGCTTGATCTCATCGGCGGCCTCTTGTGGATCGTCAAGGATTTGTTTGCACTCGTCTGCCTCCTTACGAATCTCCTCAAGTTCGCTGAAAATATCGCTCTTGTTGTTGCTGCTGTCGCCCTCCCTGTCGTTTTCTATGTCGAACAAGGCTTCACTAAGGCCGAATATTATGTCTTTCGCCGCCTCCATCATCTTCGGGAGCTGAGCTGTCTCTGCCCCAGTAATCTTAACGAAATCGCTTCGAATCTGCTCGCTCTCGTACTCAACACTCTGGAGGTTTTCGTTCAGCTTTTCAAAATTAACAGTCACATCCACGACTTGGGTGTTAATATCTCCAAGACTGGCCTCGAGATCCTCTATGGCAGACGCGCTGGCTTCTACAGCTTTGTTCGTCGCAGCTGCGCCTTCAACTACCGATTTAATCTCCTCAACCACCTTATTCTGGTTCACCTGGAGCGCCTTGAAAGTGTCCTTGAATTTCCTGTTCTCCTCGCGGACTCTTGAAATATCAGTCACCATCGGCGTGATAATCTCGCCGTCAGCGGCGATCTTGGCCTCCATCTCTTTGAGCTGACGAGCAATGTCAAGCACCAAGCTCTGTTGCGAATCCCTGTTGGACACTTCTAAGGCAGCAACACGCCTGGTGAGCGAGTCAATGATTACTGTGAGTTTCTTCTCGAGCTCGGTAGTTGTCATTTTTGCAATGTCAGACCGCTTTGGAAGGCTATGGAGGGACCCTCTTCGCTTATTATTCTTCAGAGCTTCCTCTAGCTGTTGTTTCATGTGATCTTGGTTTTTCTTGACGACATCACGGAGTGATGGGCGCTTCTTCATAGCACTGAAGGGGTTTCTGCCGCTTCCCGAAAGAGCCGCGATGGTTGCCCGCTTCTTTGGGGACGGCCTCATCAGGGAAATAGCATCATCCTGCACCTCACTTGAGGCCCCGTATCCTGGTGGTGTCATCGACCGGGCCCGGTTGACAATCTTAGGGCTGCTCTCAATCGATTCCTCTCCTGATATAGATGCTGGAGAGAAAACAGGCTTAGGCGTCTGTAATGAATCCTCCGCAGAAACATCTACCGAACTTTCCCCAGAAGGTGCCTGATTTGGCTCATCTTTGCTGTCTCCGTCTCCGTCTCCGTCTCCGTCTCCGTCTCCGTCTGGCGAATCCACGGGTTTGGCAACTTCAGCCTCATTTTCTTTTCCCTCCTCCGTCTCTTCCTCCTCAGATGTTTCTTCCCCAGTCTTATCTTCCTCACCGTCTTCGTCCTTAGCGACATCGACCTTAACGGAAGCACTATTCTCTTCCTCGTCTACAGTAGGGTTTGTTGTTGGCTCCACTGTGGAATCAGAAAACACCTCATCTTTTACCTCAGCAGAGGCTTCTGGTGTAGAATCAACAGTTTCAATTTTAGAAGGGTCGACAGGCTGCTCAACAGGAGCACCCGGAACATCTTTATCAACCTCTTCCTTACTTTCTTCTTCTGCCTTAACATCACACAACAGATCGTCTATTACACGAGTCTCAAGCTCTTCAATACGCTGAATAATGTCTCGATTCTTCTCCGATAGCATTTCTTCAAAACTACCTCGAAGCTTTTCCTCACGGCGAGCGAGAATTTCCGGGGTAACAACTAGGCTCTCATCTATACCACCCCCTTGCCCTGCCATCGTCTGAACTACCTTCAGACGAGAGTTGAGCTTTTCAATTTGGTCATCGTGAATTTCATCACGCTTCCTCAACTCCTCAGTAAAATAATTTTTGAGGGCATCTTGTTCGGAGACAATTGACTGGAATAACTGTAAGAATTGGGAGCTGACAGAAGAGACCTGTTGGGCAAGTGGGGGAGAAGGCGCTGAATCAGGACAATCTTGCTCATCTGAAGAGAAATTCGTCGCATTCTCGTCCTCCATGACGTTTTTGCGAGGAGCTGAGAATATTTCAGAAGTAAAAAATTATAAGTTTGTTTAATCCGTTGGGAAAGTTGAGCTCTCTCTCACCCTAAAAGAACGAACACAACGGTAGAAAACATATAAGGTACGCATTGCAATAAAAATCGTATCTGTACCGCCACCAATACTCTACACACAATAATCTCGAAGATCTGAAAAGTTATGCTAAGAAGATCATAAGTTAAAACCACCCCAGAATATTGCTTTCTTCCGTCCCGTCCCCCCCCCTCCCTTTGATGACGTCCAAGGGGAGCTCTGACGATGAAAAATCAAAAGCCGAAGAAATCGACCTTGCGCTCGGCGGCACGACTGCCGGTACACTGCTATTAACAAAGACTCTACGCTTGACGTCATCGATCTTCAGCAAGACCTCCACTACAATCAGAACCCTTGGCGACACAGCGGCAACTATCACAGGCACGTCCCTGAAGCTCACTGGAGGCGCTGTGAACTCATTGAGCTCAGTCTTAGACGACAGCGTGGACAATACTCGAAAATATATCGAGGAAATGCAGCTTAAAAAGGGCCAGAGGCGGAAGGAGAAGTATGGGATTGATTACGAAGAAGGTGAAAAACCCCATTACAGTCGAACAACTACCCTTGCGAGCGAGAGCATATCGGTGGTTTCAACGCTGCTGCGGTTTACGGGCGACAGCATAACAATGTTAGGCGGCGTCACCGAGAAAGTTGGCAGCAAAAGCGTCGGCTTGATTGAAAATGGTGTTCGCATTTTCCAGGATGTTTTCGATGATGCTGCAAATATCATTAGCGAGAAACCAGGCGACAGTCAGCGCGCGCTGAAGAGATCGAAAAAGGTACCGTCCAAGAAAAAGCGCACAAAAGAATATTCTAGAGACTTGAAATATAAACGAGGGAAGGATGGCAAGGACAGCGAGGAGGGTGGCGAAAACGAAAAGGATGCAAGGAACGACCCCCTTACGAACCATTTCTCTACACGCGGCGATCATCACGTGTGCGTGAATACACACTCAGATTCCTGCTCAACAGGCGACGAGGAGGTCGTCTCGAATGCGCCCACTCAGATCAAGAAAATTTTGAGCAAGATTGTTAAGACAGCACAGAAAAACGCGGTGGAATTTCATGAGGAGTCGTTCATGCCCGTAGGAGGAGTTGTCGAGCCGGCGACGGCTGAGATCTGGTGTTTTATTGCCATCAACTTCATTGTGACTGTGTTATTTTTACGACGCTTTCAGCGGAAATGGAGAAAATGGGGCAAATCCATTCAGCGAGAAAATCGAGTGATGCTGAAGAGCGGCAATCGGCAACAGGGGGGATCGGAAGGGAGAATAGGACGCGAAAATGGGAGTGCAAGCAGCCCGACAATGGCGTACACGTCGCCGCCGATTATCGCGCGAGTCATCACAGAGGAAGAAATCCAAATGGAAACAACTTCTACGTCACCTGCGCCGGAGGCGCCCGCAATCCCGCCGCCGAGACCGCCTTCGTTGGTGATCCTCTCTCTTATTTTGATTGTCGTGAATATTATTTTTTCCTACGGCATCACGGAAATAACGAACAATAAAAACCACGAGGTGTGGAGAGCAGCCGAGCACAGTGCTTTCGAAGATGTGTTCCATAGAATTCATTGGGCCGACGATGATGTGGATGTGGATGTGGATGTGGATGTGGATGGAGGTCGTGGTGGTGGGGGTGGTGGAGGAGACAAGAAATCGGACAGGAACGAAAACGAAGCGTCACTTTGGCTCAACAGACTATTGAACACACTTTGGCGTGTCCCCCACGATTCAAAAGGTTTCAACTTATTGTTCGGAGGGCTCGAGGTTTATATCAGCGATCTTATCGAGGAAGAAATCATCGAGGTCCTCGTTGATAACCTGCACCACACCAACAACATAGCACACGTAGAGCTCAACAGTATTTCTCTCGGTCCCACTCCCCCGGTAATCCGGGGTTTGGGGATGGAGTGTGACGAGCCCACCGTATGCAGAGCCAATTTAGACCTTGATTTGCTGCTGAGAAATATGATGATCGAACTCAACGTAAAATTTAGCAGCTTGGAGCATGCCATGTTACCCACCACTAAGATTGTAATATCTAACCTGGACACACGGATAGATCTGGATGTCGAAATGGGATTGATACCTGACTACCCATTTATTGAGAACCTAAAGTTTTCGTTGCATAAGCTGCCCAAAGTGAACGTGAAAATCAAGCCTCTCGATGCCAATGCTGGTTTGAACGTCGATTTGACTTCACTGCCCGTGCTGAATTCGTGGATCAAGATGAGTATTAATAGTTGTCTTGAGGAGTATATTACGCCAAATTTTTATGAGTTTGATCTCGTCGGTTACTTGGATTGGAGGTGAGCTTTGGAGACATTGATGGATAATTTCTTTTGCGCATCAAATCCTTTGGTTGAATCGGCTCGGGAATCGCGCTCGGTTTCGCTTATCAGTCACAGTGGGTCTGTCTAACCCTAACCAACCACCAACATATATGACATGCCCCCCCTTTGCTTTTCACAGCAATGATCAGCTCGTTGCAAGGCGTTTAAGTGACGGCAACGGTGACATCGATGAAGAGGGAGAGGAATATGTTGGTAGTGTCGGTGGCAAAAGGGATAGCGGGGGAAGAGGTAACGATGGTAGTAGTAGTAGTAGGAAAGAGAGGGCAAATGCAAATCAAGCGAAGGAGAAATCTTGGAAAAGCCGAGTAGATAACGATATATACGACATTTACACTGCTAGCGATGGAAATAGTGAAAATGACGAGTCCGTGTCATTTAGAGATGCGTGGCGGGGAATTAAGTCGTTTATGGGAAGGCGGCGGAAGAAATCGAAAGGTTAAAAAAAAGGAGGTGTATCGTCGTGGGGGGAGAGTATCGAGTAAAGCAAAGCAAAGCGGAGGTGCAATTTTGATTTGATTTGATTTGATTGCTCCTTCTTCTTGTTGGTTGCATGATATTCGATACTCAACGCAAAAACATCTTAATATTTTAACGCTAAATCATTCATTCATTCATTCATCCTGTCTGTCTACAATACAAGCATGCTGGAAATGTCCAATTCAGTCTACTATGTCTTCAATGGCAGCAAAAGGGAAGCGGGCGTGGATTTCAGATTGAGAGAAGTCGTCGCTGCTGCCAGCCTCAAGTCTTTTGACTCCAGCCCAGGCAGCCATAACGCCATTATCCGTGCATAACCTTACATCAGGAACAACAACCCGCCAACCAAAGCCTTCAGCTAAATTTTTCAATCTCGTTCGAACCTCCATATTCGCTGCAACTCCTCCAGCGATCACCAAAGAGTCAAATATCTCTTCGCTTGTGGCGCAAAGTTTGATTGCCCTACCCACACGGTCCTCAAGGTGCTTGATAGCGACGTCCTGGAACATCCATGCCATTTGACAGCGCACATCGTCAGGGAGCCTCGTGTCCATGAGATTACTGTTGGCGAGGGACACGTCAGTTTCATTGCCTAGATTGTGCTCCTCCCGAACCCTTGCATTGAGCATCCGGAAGCTATTCTTTAACCCGGCGAAGCTAAATTCGCAGTCTTTTCGATTCCGCATCGGCACGCTCAGTGGGTATTTCTGCCGAATTTGCTGTATAAAGAAATTTTTTTGATTGAGAAGATTTAAAACGATATATATATTAGCAGAAATACAGCACGTGTAGGTGCGGTTTGTAGCTTAAAAGTCGGCATCGGCAGCAACCCAACAGCTAGTTTTGCAGCATTTGATATTTCCAAATCGCTTCCTCTCTTTTGCTCACTCACCTTGGGGTTGGCATTCTCTGAATCGATTTTAGAAGCGAGAAATTCGATCGCCTCTCCACCGCTCCCGCAATCACTTCCAAGGGTCGTCGAGGCATCCGCGAGATCAACACCCAACATCCTCGCAACCTTGTCATAACACTCTCCCAAACTGTCATCGATAGTCCCTCCAATAACCTCGTATTTGCTCTGGCTGTAGCACTTTAATATTTGACAATGACCTCCCGATACGAGGAGAGAAAGGAAGGGGAATTTCGCGTTTGCGGGAGGGAGTGTCGCCATCAAAATGTGTTCCTCAAGATGGTGCAAGGCAACAAACGGCATATTTCTCGTTAATTCGTTCTCGTTCATCATGCTCACGGCCTTGTTAAATCCGATGCGGAGACAGATCTCGAGCCCGGGACCAACTGTGACAGCGACAGCGTCGACGACATCGTGCCACTACGGAACGGAAGGAGGTTAAGGTTAGGTTTGGTTGGTGAATAGAACTAATTTCAGGATTTTGAGGTTGGGGATAAGAAAGGAGTTTGCACAGAGTAAGTTCCTCATAATCTCACCTTATGGTTGTCTACAGCCGCAGCACCGTGTTCAGCGCGCGCCGCCATTTCAATTGCTTCGCTAACAACCTCGTCAATATTCGCTTTGTGCTCCTCCATTGCTATGCTTGGTACGACACCGCCATGACGGGCATGCTTTAACTTTTGCGAGGCAACACACTCCCCAAGAATCACACCGTCGGAGCGCACAACTGCGGCAGCCGTATCATCGCACGAAGTCTCTATCCCGAGCACATTGAATGTGGATTTTTCAGGGGCGCCTGAGAGGGGGCGAAAGGGACGAGGGTTGTAGGTGTTCCTCGGTCTCGGTGTAAGCGAGGATGGACCTGGATCAACAGCCTTCCGAAGACCGACTGTTTGCAAGCGAAGACGTCTAACTTCACCCTTGTCTATATTCTCAGTCGACGACGACGACGACGACGACGATGACGACGACGACGACAACGAAGACGATGGCCGTGAACTGCCAGCCAGAAGTGTCTTGCCAACAATTTTTCGTAATGAAACGTGCTGCTGCACCATTCTGCAGCGCAACATCAGGGGCGACGCTATTGTCAAGAGAAGCATCAAAACGATAACGACCAGCGCGATTTGCATCTACGCTGGGAACGAAATATTACAGTCTAGGGGGAGAGACAAGGCAAGCTGGGACGATGGACAAGACCTCCCTGTCTCTTCGCTTCTGTGATCCCTCCCGATAAGTTAAATTGTACAAGGGGAAAATATGGTCCAAAAGGAACGATACGATACGTTCACCTCTTATTATATTACTGAGCCCTTTGAGCACCAGAAAAAACAAATATGGGGAAGAGAAATCAGGCAAGAGCAAAGAAGAGTGAGACCGTAGTCTCTCTGAACGAATTTTGTCACTGAAGTGCCACAATTACAGAGGAATTGGACATCTCATAGCAAAAATCAAGATTATCCGCGAATTTCATAAGAATTTCCCCCCATTCTTGACAACTGCTGTGCACTATTTTGGGTCTATCAATTTGTGTTGAAACTCGCGCCAAAAGTTAAAAGTCCGCCTCGGCGCTGCAGATAATACATCAAAAGAGCTCCTGTTAGCCGCGCCGCAATGATTCTGCGGATTTTGATCCTATGTGTTGCCTCCCCTCTCTCAACATCGTTTGTTGCTCAAACTTTGCGGAAGCCACTGCTAGAGCCGATGCTTGCGACGCTAGAGAACAGCCCTCTTGACAGCCTGGACAACGATAAATCATTTCTAGAGCCTATGGATTTCCCTCCCGAGGAAACGCCAGGCTTGAAAGATTTCCCGGTCGAAATCCGGCGAAGTGATCCTAGCAGAATTTCAATAATTCCACTGAGTGAATACAATGAGAAGTTTGTATTGGATCACGAAGAGAACGGCAAGCAGCCTGGATTTGTGGAGATGTTTCGCAACGCTGCGCCGTACATCGCCTCGCATCGAGATTCCATAATGACATTTCACGTGCCCGGCTCAATTGTAATGGACACGCCAAAATTTCAGTCCCTCATGGACGATATTCTCGAGTGCTGGCTGCTCGGAGTGAAGGTAGTGATTGTCGCGGGATGCAAAAAGCAAGTCGACGAGAGGCTGGCGAAGGAGGGCTTGCCTGCAACCTCGTCGGCTCGCTATCGCATCCGGAACTGTGACGTACGAATAACTGACAGTCAGGTTTTGGAAATAGTAAAGGGGGAGTGTGGCCGAGTTCGGTTTGAGGTGGAGAGGAATGTCGCTCGAAGTATGATGGGTAGAGGGAACACGTTTAATGGGGGAAGCTACGGAAGCTTCATGGGGGAGGAGGAGACCAAGGGGGAAGACCAGTCGACGCGAAAGTACAGTGTTGTCAGCGGCAACTTTTTCAGCGCCAAGCCAATCGGAATTTTGAATGGAACCGATTTTGCTTACACCGGTTTGGTAAGGCGAGTTGACAGCGAGTCTATTCACAGTCGCCTCGACCGGGGTGATATTGTGCTGATCACATCTCTCGGAGTATCCCCCAGTGGGGAGGTTTTCA
>Ga0115558_1001493_pt1 | contig 14322 bp, 9 predicted proteins | sample COGITO_mtgs_1104_4_FD_87279 | JGI IMG/M metagenome (GOLD analysis project Ga0115558, IMG submission 87279) | Pelagic marine microbial communities from North Sea - COGITO_mtgs_110426 | ecosystem: Environmental > Aquatic > Marine > Epipelagic | place: Germany:Helgoland, sampling site Kabeltonne... | reverse complement strand
GAACTGCGCCACTCTGTGCAGGAACCCTTTAAGTGGCTGGGGCGTTACATTCATTTTATCTGTGCTGCTGCGAGATAAACGCCGGTTGATAGGCACAATCTAAAAAGGCTCCCCCGATCTCTTCTAGTGAGAGGGAAGCCTTTTTAAGGTTGATCGGTTGGCAGTCGATCAGTTGCTTGTTGGGGCCTTAAAGCGTGTTTTTAGACCTGTTGGTGGCGGCGCTATTTAATCTGTGGTGACTCGCTTGCGTGTGACAATGCCAAATAGGCCAAGGACCATAGAGCCAAATAAAAACAGCGCGCTGGGAATTGGTGTTGCAATAGGCGGCAGTGGAGCAAAGAACTCGCGTGTGGTGCGGCGGTCGTCGGCAGTATAAACCAGCATGGTGGTGGACCAGTCAAAGCCTTTGTTTTGATTTGCCTGCTTCATTAAGGCACGCACAGTCCGTTTGTCGCTGCGATCATTGAGATCGGGCACTCGTCCCATAATGTCCCAGATCACATAGTTAACCAGTGCATTGTATTTTGCCGCGGTCGCGCTGAGGCTTTCAGAAAGGTCCAACAGGCCAAACAAATAACCCGCCTTAGCGTATTTTTCTTTACCATTGCGGCCACTGTTATACTTCCCAGCGCCATTTTGAATGTCATCGTAGCTGTTTATCGTCGCTGTCCAGGTTCCTGTCGTTCTACTGTTGGAGGTATTGACTGCAAGGCTGCTATTGCCGTCGATAGTAATTTCGTGGAGTCCAGCATCGACTGAGCCACTACTTGTGTTGAGTGCGGCAGATGTGCCAGCACTCTGATAGCTGATGTCAACCGTCTCGCTGACGACTGGAGCACTGATCAGGAAAAATAGTGCAACAGTGCCGACAAATTGACTGACGCTTTTTAGATTAATGCCCATTCCGTTCAAGCTCCTTGTCAGCAGCATGCCAACACTTTCCGATTACTAGTGGGGCGATTTTATGATCTGCCGTACAGGCTGCAACTGGGACACCTCAATAGTGCGAACTAGTTAACATTAAAGTCTGAACTAGCGGCGATTAAAGCAGCACGAGGGCTCTCAGCCAGAGTTTTTATACTTGTTTGTGAGAATTACTGGGTACTTGAATCCCTCAGCTGAGCGGACCAAAGGTCGGCATAGCGACCGTTTAAGGCTAACAACTGCTCATGGTGGCCCTGTTCGACAATCACTCCCTGATCCAGTACCACAATTCTGTCTGCATCAACAATGGTGGAAAGGCGATGGGCGATGACCAGGCTAGTATGGCCCTGGGCAATTTCTTCTAAGGCAGCTAATATTGAACGCTCGGACTTACTGTCCAGTGATGAGGTGGCTTCGTCAAACAACAGGATTGGTGGTCGTTTGAGAATTGTCCTGGCTATCGCGACACGTTGTTTCTCACCGCCGGATAACTTCAAGCCGCGTTCACCGACCATCGTATCCACGCCTTCAGGCAGCTGCTTGATAAAGCCTTCAAGGTGGGCCATGCGTATCGCGGTGTAGACCTCTTCATCGCTGGCCTCGGGCTTGCCGTAGCGAATATTGTCAAAAATACTGCTGTTAAACAGAACCGTATCCTGGGGCACTATGCCGATTGCCGCGCGCAGGGACCGCTGAGAAATAGTGCGAATATCCTGCCCGTCAATTGAGATGCTGCCGTGGCTTGGGTCGTAGAAACGAAACAATAGTTTTACTAGGGTCGATTTGCCTGCGCCACTGGCTCCGACGATCGCGACCTTTTCGCCGGGTTGAATCTCAAAGCTGATATTGTCGAGAATCTGTCGATCAGGCTGGTAGTTGAACGAGACATGGTCAAAGCGAATATGGCCCTGATTAACGTTGAGTTGTTTAGCCGCGGGCGCATCGATGACCTTGCTACTGAGCTCCATCAAACGAAACATATTTTCAATATTCGCCATTGAACCTTTGATTTCACGGTAGACGAAGCCGAGAAAATTAAGCGGTATAAATAGTTGCATCATAAAAGCATTGATCAGCACAAAATCACCGATGGTCATACTGCCCTGAGTCACGCGCTGCGCGGCTAGCCACATCATGGCAGTCATGGCGGTGGTGATAATCAGGGCTTGGCCAGTGTTGAGTGAGAGGAGCGAAAGTCGGTTTTTGCGCCGCGCAGTCTCCCAGTCGGCGAGTGCTTCGTCGTAGCGGCGAGCTTCATACTCTTCATTGGTAAAGTATTTAACCGTTTCATAGTTGAGCAGGCTGTCGATCGATCTGGTGCTCGCAGCGGAGTCAGCTTTGTTCGCTTCGCGCACAAACTGGGTGCGCCAATCTGTGGTGACCATCGAGAAGAGAATATACAACACCACCGACGCCATAGTGATGGCCGCAAATGCGATACCGTAATTGTAAAGCAGCAGACCAATTACCAGGCCTATTTCGATTAGGGTGGGAGCAATGTTAAAGACAAAGAAACGCATCAAAAAACTGATGCCAGTGGTGCCGCGCTCTATATCTCTCGCCAACCCGCCGGTACGGCGATTGAGGTGAAAGTCGAGATCCAGATTGTGCACATGAACAAATACTTGCAGGCCAATACGACGCATGGCGCGCTCGGTCACCCGGCCGAAGACGGTATCGCGAATTTCGCCGAGTAAGATCATCGAAAAACGGGCAAATCCATAGGCTAAAACAAGTCCGACAGGGACGATAATCAGACTCGAGGCAGCGCTGGAGTTGTCGCTGGCGAGACCATTTGCACTGAGTGTATCGACAATATCTTTAAGCAGAAAGGGCCCGTAGACACTGGCCGCTTTGGATAGCACCAGGCAAGCGATGGCGATAACAATACGAACCTTATACTCGAGTAGATAGGGCCAGATAACCTGAAATATCTTCCAGTTGATCTTCCGTTCAGAATCAATCTCTTGATGCCCGTGGCGCATAGAATGCTCTTTTAGTATTGGCGCTAAGGAGGTTGCTCAATTGCAGCGCGGCTGGTTATGGGGCTCTGTGTCGGTGGTTGAGAACAGTCAGATCAGTGTATCTTTTGCCGCATTGATTTTTGCTGCCAGATAATCACTGCCGCCACGATCTGGATGCAGGCGTTGAATCAACCGTTTGTGGGCTTTAATAATCTCTTCTTTCGAGGCGTCAGATTCGAGGCCAAGAATATTAAGTGCTTCTTCAGCGGACAGTTGGGAAAAGTTACTGGTTGCGGAATCTTGCTGAAACTGCTCTCCGCCACGACCATTGCGCAGCAGATAAGCCTGCAACAGGACGAAAGACTCGCGATCAGCCTGCCGCAGATCATCACTGAGCTTTTGTGTTTCTTCACTGCTCAAATCGGACAAGCGGCGGCCGGCAAACTCCCCGTCGAGCACTTCGCCATCCATTTGGCGAGTCGAGAAGTTGACCTCGACGGCTAGGAATTGGGTGCGAAATTGCGATGGGCTGGTTTTGAAGCGACTCAATATTTGTAGAAAGGGCAGTGCGCGCAGTCCCAGAGTAAAGGCGCCTTTAAGCAGCGGCACCAATACGGCTAATCCGGCGCCGAGCCAGTGCATACGACCCGTTGCAACCAGTGCAACTGAGGCAGCCAAGACTAACCAGAAGGCGGTGCGCCATAAAAACGCGCGCCGTTTTTCCTTCGGCAAGCGAGTGACTGCTGACCACCAGTACCAGATCGAAAAGATAATTGCGACGAGTAAAAGTAGTCTAATCATAGGCGTTTCCCCGTCTGTTCAAAGACTCTTAGCGGTTTTTTAACACATCGCGAAGCTTGTCTGCCATCGACAGCAGAGCGGTTTCGGTGGTTTCCCAGTCAATGCAGGCATCGGTAACCGAAACGCCGTACTGCATATCATCGGCATTACTCGAGAGTTTTTGGCTACCAGCATTGATATTGCTCTCTAGCATCACGCCAATAATTGACTTGTTGCCTTCAAAAATTTGATTGGCAACATTGTCGAGTACCAATGGCTGCAGATTGTGATCTTTATTCGAGTTGGCGTGACTGCAGTCGACCATAACATTGGCCGCAATTCCCGCCGCATGCAATTCTTGCTCGCAGATTGAGACACTGACCGAGTCGTAGTTGGGCTTGCCGTTACCGCCGCGCAAAACCACGTGCGCATGAGGATTTCCCTTAGTTGTAATAATCGCCACATTGCCGTCGGAGTTTATGCCGAGAAAACGGTGCGGGCTGGCGACTGACTGCAGAGCATTAATGGCAACTGTCAGGCTGCCATCGGTGCCATTTTTAAACCCAACCGCAGAGGATAAGCCCGAGGCCATCTCACGGTGGGTCTGCGATTCAGTTGTGCGCGCGCCAATCGCCGACCAGGCAATCAGGTCTTGCAGATACTGCGGTGAAATAGGGTCCAGTGCCTCGGTGGCGGTGGGCAGACCGATTTCTAAAATATCATGCAGTAGTTGGCGGCCAATATGCAGGCCATCGGTGATCTTAAACGAGTCGTTCATAAACGGATCGTTGATCAATCCTTTCCATCCAGTGGTCGTGCGCGGTTTTTCGAAATAGACGCGCATAACAATCAACAGTGTGTCGCTGACTTTCTCGGCCACAGTCTTAAGCCTTTTGGCATAGTCATGAGCGGCTTTCAGATCGTGAATCGAGCAGGGCCCAACAACGACCACAATACGGTGATCCTTACGCTGGAGAATATTCTCGATATCCTTGCGCCCCTGAGAGATTACGGCACGGGCTTTTTCTGACAGCGGGATTGCACGCTTCAGTTCCGCCGGCGTAATTAAGACCTCTGGTGGTTCAATATTAATGTTTTCTACAGCGTGGGGATCCATGTCTGATGTCCTAACCAAGTACGTTGTTCATAGAGGGACACTATTGTACTGAAATATACTGGCTTTTGAAGATTATTCGGCTTCAAGCTCAATAAACATGGGGATTTGCGGGAAATAGAGCGCGCAGCGAACAGGATTCGGCTGCATGCTGCGGTAGAGTTTCGCGTAGTGACTAAGCTGTGCGCTGTAGGCACGGCTCTGACGGTTAATAAATTGGGCTTCAGACTCGCCTTGCGCAGGTTGTGAAAACTTGTAATCAATAATCCAGCGAACGCCATCATCGATAAAGGTCCGGTCAATGACTGAGGTGCCCATATGACCACTGTCGGTGTATTTATAACCGAGCGCTTGCTCACATTGTGCCTGATCATGGCGCTCGAGAATCCAGCGACCCCGCTCATCCGCGAGCATGTTGTTCAGCGCCTGCAGCAGACTGTCCAGTTCATTTGGCTGAGCTAGCATGCCGAGCTCCTTGAGTTGCGCTGCCCAGGTTAAGGGTAACTGCTGAAGCCGAGACTCAGACCACTGTTGCATGCCGTCATTGGCGATTTGCTTGAGGGTTCTGTGCAGCACCGTGCCCATTGAACGAGCTCGGTTTGAAAGGCTGCTGTCGTTATCAGTAGTGGACTCCGCAGCTGTTTCGGCGGTGCCAAGGGAGAGGCTGCTGTCTGGCCTTGGCGGCGCGCTAAACCCTGTCGCCAGGCGGCGCATATGACGCAAGCTGGCAACCTCTTTTGCTGGCTTATTGTTGTCAGGTGTGGCCTCGACGTCGGTCTGCTGAACAGTATAAATCTGCTCTTTCAAGCCCGCCTCCAGGATTGGCCAGATCGGCGTCAACAGCGTTGTGTTGCCGGTCGGCTCCCACTGGCCGTTCTTTAGTGGCTTCAATGTGCCACACAGATAGAGCCTGCGCGCTGCTCTGGTCGCGGCAACATAGAGTACACGAGTGCTCTCCAGACGTGTTTTCAGACTGTCCTCGCGCTTGAGATAGCGATAGACGCTGTCATCTTCCTCGTCGTGAGCACCCAGTGGTGCCATCATCAGCGAGGAATCACTATGCTCATCAATATGCTGCTGCCAGCGCAACAGCTGCTTCTTGTCAGGGCGCGAGCCGCGACTCAGTCCGGGCAAAATAACATGGTCAAATTCCAGTCCTTTAGCCTTGTGTATAGTCATAATCTGGATGGTCGAAGATTGATCGTTGCCATTCAGGCTGTCCGAGCCGGCATCATCTGGCGAAGGGGCTGCGTAGAGTTGCCCGACCGCGAGTTTAAAGCTGTTCCAATCCGCCAGAGTTGCCCCGGTTTGCCAGTTCTCCAAGAGGTCGAGATAGCTGCGAACATCGCTGAGGTCTGCACTGTTGGCCAGCGTAGCCGGTCCGCCGAGGTCTATCCATAACTGCTCTACGCTTGAGCGCAAACCGCCACGCCCACGCTGTTGCCAGGCACCCTCAAGCAGCGGAATCACGCGCTGCAAAGTTTGTCGGCCATGTTGAGTTAATGGCGCCTCCATAGCCTCGCGCAATCCAGTGAGCGGAACCAATAGTGCATTATTAGTTTGCTGGCTGGTCTCATTATGGTTTTCAACATGATTGGTAATAACCAGCAAATCGGCGAGAGTGAGTCCGCAAAAAGGCGCTCGCAACAGTGCCAGCCAGGCAATTTTGTCCGCTGGTGACAGCAGGGCGCGGGTTAGCGAGAGCAGGTCAATAACCGGCATCCTGCTCGCTAACGGGGTTATATTGATTGCTTGCCAGTGCAAATTGGCCTCGCGCAACGCCGGAATAATCGCCCGCAGATGGCCGCGCCCGCGCACCAGTATAGCGATTGACTCGCCGTGATGATGATCACGCAGGTCGCAACAGAGGTCTGCGATATAGCGCGCCTCAGCGGCTTCATGGTCGTCGCCAGCAAACCCCTGAAAGCTTACCGCCTGACCTTTGTCGGCCGCCTTAACGGCGACAGAAGGAGAGTAGGGAATCGCCCCGCGGCTTATATCGGCCAGTGCAGGGAAGGCTTGACTAAAGGCGCTGTTGACCCATTGGATAATGCCCTGCTGAGAGCGGAAGTTGGAGCTCAATGTCAGCGGCGTACACTGTACTGGCCCCACAGGGTGTCGCTGAGCGTTGAGGAACAGTCCGACATTGGCATTGCGGAAACCATACAGCGACTGCATGGCATCGCCGACCAAAAACAGCGTGCGACCATCGTCGGGCTGCCAGCCAGCAATGAGTTGTTCGAGTAGTCTAATCTGTGCCGCTGAGGTGTCCTGAAATTCATCGACCAGAATATGTCGCAACTGGTAGTCGAGACGCAGTGTGATATCGGAAACAGCGCCATCCTCCGCCCCGGGTTCCAGTGCGTCGAGAGCCGCTAGGGTAATCGCCGGATAGTCGCACTGTCCTTGCTGTTGAAAAATAACATCCAACTGTGCCGCCAGTAGCGGCAGCAACGTACTCAGTGCGTCGAGCATTTTTTGCTGTGACTGATCGATCTCTGCATCGGGCAGGTGCATAACATCGGCAATCAGTTCATTTAGCTCAGGGTGTTCGCGGCACCAGTCGAGCAGGACGGTCATGCGCGCCTTGGTTTCTTTTTGGTCGCTGGGGAAGCCATGAGCTTTGGTAAGACTTTTGCGCGGCTCGCCACTTTTGATAACCAGCAGGCTGAGTATCAATTTCCACTGCTCGAGCCCGGCAAGGCCGGTTTCTGGCAGTTCATGGATGCCCACCAGTTGGCTGAGGGCTAGATTGTCCTCTGGCGACACGTGACGCGCAGCAAAATCGATCAATTCGATCAATTCACCTGCAATTGGCATCAACGCCTCGTCAAGTTGCAGCAGATTGTCACTGACAACCTGTTCGATGACCTGTTGAAAATAGTGCCGATTTTCCCCTGCATCATAGATCAGTGGCAGCCATTGCTCGCGCTTGCCGAGCAGCTCGGAGAGCAGCGTTTCGCAGCGCGCCAGATCATTACCAGTGTGAGCGAGCAGAACCGCCAGCTGTTCGGCAATTGGACCCGGTTCTTCGATTTTGTCGAGAAGTGCGCGAGCTGCGCTCTGGTAATGGATCTGGGGTTGCTCACTGGGCTCAGGGATAGGTCCAAACTGGGTTTCAAGAGCAAACTGACTGGCGATGTAGCGACAGAAGCCGTCGATCGTTTGAATTCGCAGTCGACCAGGCATCTCAAGTAGGTTCCAGCCTAGCTGTCGGTTGCGCTCAACTGCCGCCCTGGCAAGATCCCAGGTTTGCGCCTCATAGCTATCCGCCGGTCGCGGTGAATAAGCAGCCTGACGCAAGGCACTGTGAATCCTGCTAGCCATTTCGCGGGCGGCTTTGCGGGTAAAGGTAATGCTGAGAATTTCTTCCGGGTTCTCCACGCTGCACAAAAGTCGCAGCACACGCTGGGTGATCAGTCCCGTTTTGCCCGAACCGGCCGGTGCCGAGACGATAAAGCTCTGCTCGGGGTTAAGCGCCTGACGGCGCTGTTGCAGATCGGCGATCTCAGTCATTGGTTGCTATCTTCTATGGCAATGTGATGAGCACCAGATGCCGCCACTTGCGCATTGATCTCGACTTCCTCTGGCCAGCGATTTAACGGCAGCAAATAATCCTGATAACCAAATTGCCCCTTGTCATAGACCTCAACACTGGCATGGCCAGAGACAAACTCATCGGCGAGGTTGTTCAAGGCAGCCTGCCAGTCATCAATTTGTTGCGCCCACTGTTGCGCCAGATCGGCATCGGCGCTGGCTTTCTCACTGGCTAAAAATTTGCTATCGGTACTGCCGATAAATTTAATTTTGCCGCCTTTAATCTGGGCGAAGGCACAGCCATTGGCGCGCGGATTACTGGCCAGAATATACAGCGGTAGTTGTGGGTCCACGGGTCTGGAACCACTCCAGCTCGACTCCTTTACCTCGCCGGACTTGTAGTCGATGATCAGCAGTTTATCGCCAATTTTATCCACCCGATCAAGGCGCAGAGAAAGGTCTAGTCCGCCGAGGCGGACGCTGTTTTTACTCTCCAGCTCGACGACTTCAAAGGGTGGTCGCTGTTTCTCTTGTTGCAGCCACTGGCTGAGCAGTTTTTCCAAACGCTGCTGTTCGAGACCACGAAAACGATCGCCGCGCAGAACGGGGTGGCGCGGCGCCCATTCGGTCAGGGTATCCGCAATAATGCTGGCCAGTTGCTGCTGTAGCTGCTCATCACTCAGCGCCTGTAAGGTGGCTGAGCTTTTCCACATGCTCCAAAGGCGGAAAAGGATTTCATGCAGCAGTGAGCCGCGATCCATGGCCGATAGTCCCTGAGTCGGTTCCTCTAGGGGCTCCGCTTTAAGACGGTGGGTGGCAAAGGCATTGAAAGGGCAGACCGATTGGTTTTTCAGTAGATTGCTACCGCCACGAATACATTCTAACTGCGGGTTGTAACGCGGCGCATGGTCCTCGACTAAATGGCACTGATAGTCCTGATAGAGCCATGGCGGATGCGCTAAGGACCCGTTGACGAGCTGTTTGCTGGTGAGTTGATGATTGCTCAGTTCAATGTCGGTAATCAGAGGGCTGGGGTCAAGTTGCTCTTCGCCGCGCAGTAGTGGGTAGCTGAGAATGAGACGCTCACTATTGTTTTTGTAGTCCTGTAATAGTTTGTTGGCGATGTCCAGCTCGCGCTCCGGGAGACTGTGAGGCATCTGATGGCGGCGCTGAAACTCGGCCGGTAGCAATTGGTTGATGGCCACTGAAGCGGGAAAGTTCTGACTGTGCATATCAACAATCCACAGTTGATCAAAGCGCAGTCCTGACCCCTCGAGAAGACCGAGAATCTGCAACGGTGCGTCGGCGGTCTGCGGATGGAAGACAGAATCCTGAGCCAGCTGTTGCAGATGCTTGAAGGCGGTGGCTAGCCCCACTTCAATACCGAGATTATCGAGGCCGGTGAACTGTTCCAGTAAGCGATTCCAGTGCTGACGCTGTTGATATTCAAGGCTGTTAAGGGTGCGTTTGCCGGGCCAGCCAAGATCGGTCAGGAAGCTGGCAAAAAAATCGGCCCAGGCGGCAAAGCTCTGCTGGCTGCTAACCTTTCGGCGCTGATAATCGCGCAGGGTTTTTAACGGGCTCAGGGTCAGGGCTGTCTCGCTCTCGAATTCACTCTCGAATTCGCTCTCTGTTTCGCTATTGCTGGTCTGCTGCCGTGGCGCGATGGCGGTAATAAACTGGCTGAGAGTGAAGTCAAAGCGATTGCGTTTGCGCAGCAGTATTTCGCTGTCAGCGCGAAACGCTAGCGGTAATTGATCAAATGCGGAGTAGGGCGAGTAGAGTAGATTGAGCCATTCGCTCAAAGGACGTTTATCTTTCAGCAGGCTAATCAGCAGCAGCGCCATATTGACCATTGCTGTATCACGCAGTGCGGTGCCGGCAGAGATATTGGCGACGATTTCAGTTGCTTCATTAGCGCCAATACCTTCGCTGCTGAGCGCCTCATTGACCACCCGCGCGACACGCTGAAGTGAGTTATTGAGTTCTGGGACGATAATGCCGACACGTTGCGCGGGGTTGGCTTTTAGCTGCTGCGCCGCCCAACTTGCCGCCAGTCGCAGCTCTTGCTGAGAATCCTCTGCTTCGATGCGCCAGACCTCACCACTGTGCGGTACTGAATCTAGCGGGGTGATTGTGTTGCTTGCGCTGGCAATCGCCGCGGCTTGCAGCGGTGGCATCGACTGAAAACCGTAAATGACGATCTCCGCTTCGGTATTCAGGGCACCGCAGCGGAATCCTTGCTCCACCAGTTGCCAGCTGCGTTGCGTGGTCAATAGTTTATTGCGTCGCAGTAGTTCATCGAAGCGACTGCACCAGCGTTTAAAGTAATCCACCGAGGGATTGTCGCCCGGCACCTGAGCTGCGCTGAGGTTCCAGTTCTCCAATATTTTTAAGGTATCGCCGGCCAGTTTGACGAAGTTTACCGGCTGCTGGAGGCCATCGTCACCAATGGCGCGCTCCCAGTAATAGCGACTCTGCTGAACACCAACCACAGAAAGCCCGCGAACCAATGCATGATTTTGATCTTGTAACTCATCCCAGCAGGCTTTTAACCAGTGGTCCACCGAGTAGACTCGGGGTTGTGTCCACGCCGCACAGTTGTGCAAGGGATCGCCAGTCATCTGTTCGCCCCAGGCTTGAATAATCTTTGCTGCAAGACGCTGATTGGGGGTGAGTATCAGGCAGCCGCGCTCAATAGCGGGGCGGAATAGACTGATATCGATAAGCGCTGGCAACATGAGTGGCGATGACATCCGTGAGTGAGCAATTTTTAACGTTGACGCATTTAGGCCTCTATAGTCGCAAAACAGCGGTGCAATTGACAGAGGACTGATATAATAAGGCTATGCAATTTTCTATTGATATTATTTCGGTTTTTTCAGCGCTGGCTGGGTTAATTCTCGGCGCTCTGTTGACGTCAGTCGTTCTGCGAGCCAAGACCGCACGCTTACAGAGTGAATATTCTCAGACTCAACAGCAACTCGACAAACTAACCGCGGATCAACAGCAGTTAGAAGCAGTGCGCAGGGAGTTACTAACGCTAAATAGTGCGCTTGAGCAGAAACTGGTGAGTCAGCAGAGTCACTATCAGGAGCAGATCGCGCTGCTGGCGGATGCCAAACAGACCCTCAGTCGCGAGTTCGAAAATCTCGCCAACCGCATCTTTGATGAAAAGCAGAGTAAGTTCTCGCTGCAGAGCAAAGAAGCTTTGGAGGTCACGCTCAGTCCTCTGCGTCGGGATATCGGCGATTTCCGCAAGCAGGTTGAGTCAGCTTATGAGAAAGAGAATGCCGAACGCAACAAACTGGTCGGGCAGATCAGTGAGCTGCAAAAACAGACCATGCAGGTGTCGGCGGACGCCGTATCACTGGCCAATGCGCTGCGCGGCGACAACAAGGCGCAGGGAAATTGGGGTGAATTTATACTTGAGAAACTACTTGAAGATTCGGGCCTAACTAACGGCCGAGAATACACTACTCAGGTCGCTTTAAAGGATGAGTCGGGCAAGCGGCGCAACCCGGACGTGATTGTCCACCTGCCCGAAGGCAGAGATATTGTTATCGATGCCAAAGTCAGTTTGGTCGACTATGAACGCTATTTTCACGCCGAGGATGAAGAGTCGAAACAGCAGTGTCTGCGCCAGCATCTGAGTTCTCTGCGGGCTCATATTAAAGGCCTTAGCAGCAAGGACTATGAAAACCTTGAGGGCGTTAACAGCCTTGATTTCGTGCTTATTTTTGTCCCGGTCGAGTCGGCCTTTATGCTGGCGCTGGATCACGACCCTGAAATGATGCGCGACGCCTATGACCGCGGTATTATTTTGGTTAGCCCGAGCACCTTGATGGTGACGTTGCGAACGATTAAAAATCTCTGGCGCTACGCCGATCAAAATCGCAACGCTCAGTTGATCGCTGACAAGGCCGGCGGACTCTATGATCAGTTTGTACTCTATATCGAATCTCTCGATGAGGTTGGCAAGCATATCGAAAAGAGTCAGGAAGCGTGGGACACTGCGCATAAGCGTCTCTCAACCGGTCGCGGCAACCTAGTGCGACGCACCGAAGAGCTAAAAAAGCTCGGTGCCAAGGCGAAAAAGAGCCTGCCGGATAGTGTGCTTGGCGCCGATCCGATGCTGCAGCTCGGTGCTGAGGCAGATTTACCTGAACCTGATGCGGAGGATTGATGAGTATATTGCCTAACGAAACTTTACTGCTGGTGGCAGCAGGGGTCTTACTGCTCGCTCTGGCAGGCTATGCTGCCTATCTTGGGCTGCAACTGCGCAAGCGCCGCCAGCAGCGCGAGACTAGCGAAAGTGAGCTGCTGGAAGAGTTACAGGAGAGAGAAATTAATGCGCGACAATCGGTACAGATTATTGCTCGCGCACTGGTTCAGAAGGACCTGAGCGAAACTGAAGCGGCGATGCGCATTGCCTGGCTCTCACAGCAGATCAAACTGAGTGATGATGAGACGCAACATTTCACTGTGTTTCAACAGTTAGCCGCAGCGACGGCGCATATCCCGATACTCGATGATTGGGCGGCGCTGGATAAGGCGGAAAAGCGTCGGCTGAATGCCGAACGAGAGGGGATTGAGGTGTCTTATCGCGATTTTATTCAGGCCAGTGCCGTCGAGCTGGTCAGCATACGTCTGGAGTAGTTGCCGGCCCTTTTATCGTCGACGCTGTAACAAAATCCCGCTCTCGAGATGGTGGGTCCAGGGGAACTGATCAAATATAGCTGTTCTGACAATCTCGTGAGTTTCACTCAAGCTGTCGAGATTAGCGCGCAGGGTCTCTGGATTACAGGAAATATAGAGAATATTGTCAAAGCGCTGCGCCAGCCGAAGTGTGCCCTCATCCAGCCCGGCGCGCGGCGGGTCTACAAAAATAGTCGAAAATTCATAGCTGCCTAAATCAATATCTTTGAGTCGCCGAAAGGGTCGTTCGCCATTCAATGCCTGAGTAAACTCCTCACTCGACATGCGCACTACCGAAACATTGTCGACCTTATTGAGGGAAAAATTGGTTTCCGCTGACCTGACTGATATCTTCGATATTTCCGTCGCCAGTACACGCTTAAAGTGCTGTGCCAATACCGTAGTAAAGTTGCCATTGCCACAGTAAAGCTCGACTAAATCTCCTTTGTTGGCGTCTTCCATCTGCGCACAGCAGCTGCTCGCCCAACTGAGCATCTTCTCATTGACTCGGGCATTGGGCTGGGTAAAGCCGGATTCAATCTGTTGATAGTGGTATTTAACGCCGTCTACGCTTAATGTTTCGGTGACATAGTCACGGGTCAGGACAACTTTCTGTTTGCGGCTGCGGCCGATAACCATAATCTTGTGCTCGGCCTCAAGAGCCTGCGCGGCCAGCTGCCACTCTTCGTCGACCGGGCGGTGATAGATCAGCGTAATCAGTGCTTCACCGCTGAGAGTCGTCAGAAACTCTAGGCTAAACAGTTTGCGGCTGAGGATCGGCGATGCATTAATAGCCTCAAGCAGGGGCGCCATCAGCTCTTTTATGCGCTCGCCGGCAATAGGGAATTCGCTAATAATATAGGGACGTTTTTCACCTGGTTTGTTCATCGCATAGTGAGCGCGGCCGTCCTCGTGCCAGATTCTAAATTCAGCGCGCATGCGAAAACCGCTGGGTTTTGAATCAAAGACCTCAATCTGTGGAAAGGTTAAGCCGCTTAGGGTGGTTTCAAAGCCCTTAAGTTTGGCGTCGAGTGCAGCTGGATAGAGGTTGGGATCAATATGGTTCACGAATAGGACTACTTATTGGTTGAGAGCGGGATGATTAAATACAGTTTTTAGGCTTCGGCAGTCCAGCGTATCTGGCCACAAGTTTGGCCGGACTACCGGGGAACAACTGCAGCAGGTAAATGCTGCGACCTTTGTCGAGACCACAGTGCTCGGCCACAGTTTTGCACAGCGGCCGCATTGACGGTGAAAAGCCATATTGATCATAAAAGTGTCTGGCGGCATCAAGCACATCGAGAT
>Ga0115558_1001491_pt1 | contig 14330 bp, 8 predicted proteins | sample COGITO_mtgs_1104_4_FD_87279 | JGI IMG/M metagenome (GOLD analysis project Ga0115558, IMG submission 87279) | Pelagic marine microbial communities from North Sea - COGITO_mtgs_110426 | ecosystem: Environmental > Aquatic > Marine > Epipelagic | place: Germany:Helgoland, sampling site Kabeltonne... | reverse complement strand
TGCACCAGCTCCGCCCACTGGAACAATGGACTTCGCGTCCGAGGACACTTTCAAGGCGTTCGTTGGCTCGCTACCTGAGGAGCAACGGGAGCTTGGTATCTTTAAAGACACCAAGAACTTCAGCTCACTGGTGGACCAAACGCTCAACGCGCAGTCCGCTCTCGGTAAGAAGCGTCTCGAAGCCCCTAATGAGAACTGGGGTGAGGAGGAATGGACAAGCTTCTACTCGAACGTCCGTCCTGAGACCGCTGACGCATATACTTTTGCTGAGTCTTATGATGTGGCTCGAGGAGATGAAACAGTGGCCCACAAGCTCTCGGAGACAGATATCACTGAGCTACGTGCTGTAGCAGACCAACTGAATCTCTCAACACAGCAGGCCAATAAGCTTGGTGAGGTATGGGCGAACAAGACCGTTGGCTCCAGTGGCGAGCTGGATAGTCAGATCAAGGAATCTGTCACCGCGCAGCAGCGCCAGCTCCAGAACGAGTGGGCGGATAATTATGAGCTCAACCATAAATCAGCCAATGAAGCTTTTGAGATTTTGGCTGAGAAGGTCCCTGAGTTACGCGACTTGGTCCAATGGTCCCCTATTGTGGAAAACCACCCCGGTATCATGAAGCTGTTCCACACACTTGCGCCACTGGTCCAAGATGCTGGAATGGTCTCTGGAGGCCAAGGCGGCGGATTCAGCGGGGATACTGTCGCAGGTGTTGCGGCCCAGATTAAGGACTTCGACGCGCAGCACAGTGATATTATTATGGCCGATCCAGGGGGTCTATCTATCGCGGATAAGCTCAAACGCGAAGACATTCTGAAGAAGCGCACCGCGCTCTACCATAAAAAATACGCTTTATAGGTATCTAAGGTTGACTCTGTAACAAATTTAGGGCTGTCTCATCTATAGAGGCAGCCCTTTTTGGGTCTCTGGAAAGCTGTAACCAGCCGTTGGTAACGTAAAACTAGAAGAGTCCGAAAGGGCAGCTCCTCGAACCTAAAACTTCGCAGGGCATGAAGCTCTCCGAGCAATAAACTTCTATTTATACATATTATGAGCCTGAATCCAGGAACTCCAGAATCCATCGAAACCTCATTCGTGAACCAGTTTCGCGAAGGTTTCCAGCTCGGTTTTGAACAAACCGTGTCTAAACTCGACCCATTGGTCGAACATGAATCGCAAGCCGCTGAATACGATTATTGGGATCGCATTGGCGAGGCGGAAGAAATGCAGGAGGATAACACTCGTTACTCCGATAACCCTGTATCCGAAATTCCACACGACAGACGTCGTATCGGCCTGAAGTCTTACGACATCGGTAAGATCGTGGATGAGAAGGATCTCATGCGTGTCATCACTGACCCGAAGAATCCTTACTCCATGAAGATGCTTGCCTCGGGTAAGCGCAAACGTGATGACATCATTAACGAAGGCTACTACGCTCCTGCGTATACAGGCAAATCGGGTGATACTGTCATCAACTACTGCGTGGCTCCTACGGATCTCGATAGCACTACAGTCACTGTCGGTGAAGTCAGCAACGGCTCTTCGAACAAGATCCTTGCTACGGCTGGTCGTTATACACTCAAGGCTGGCCAGTACGAAGGTTGTTCTGTTGGTGCTAACTTCACCCTTACAGGTGATGCAGGAGCTTATGGTCTCACCATCGACAAGCTCAAGGCACTTCGCACCACAATGCTACGTCTTGAAGCAATCGACGAAAACACCAGGCTAGACTGTGTGATGACTTCCTACCAGTGGGAAGAACTTCTCGCCTTCGATGAGATTACCAATGCAGATTACTCTATTAAAAAGAGTCTCGCAGATGGTAATCCTACCAGTGTTCTCGGATACAACTTCCGCCTCAGCGAACGTCTTCCTATTGTAGGCGACGAGCGACGTGTTCGCGTCTCCTTGCCTTCGGCACAGAAACTTGCAATTGGCCAAGAGCTAGTTGGTGACATCTGGCGCCTGTCCGGTAAGAAGAAAGCTCCTTACATCTACTACAAGCAGACCATTGGTACTTCCCGCATGTGGGGTGAAGTTGCTGGTGAAATCCGCTGCACAGAGGCGTAAGTCAACATTAACCCAATACTATAAAATATTATGGCTGCTATCGTTTTCGATACAATCGCTTCGACCGAACTTACTCAAGTTCGTGGTCAAGGTCACAATCCGCTAAGTCCCATTGATGATGGTGCTCGCGTTCGCATTAAACGCTTCAACTACCTGGCAACAGCAGCTGAAGCAGTGGATACACGTATTGAACTCGTGGAGCTTCCAGCAGGTGCTGTGGTCATTGAAACTGTTCTCAGTGCAATGGCTCTCAGTAACGCCGCAGAGCTCTCCGTTGGATATACACTCAAAACCACTCCAGTGGATACTTACGAAGCTTCGCTGCTTGCAGCAACAGCTGTCGCGGTATCTTCGGGGGTAGCCCTTCGCGGAAACGCGGTAGGTACTGATGGTATTCAGAGCGTCTACGCAACTACTTCGGTAGGTGCCCTTGCCGCTGATGACACCTTTGCAGGATTCATCCTGTATGTGGTTAACACCTAACAAAAACCGAGGGCCCGTCCTGGCATGGGCGGGTCCTCACCCTTTTTTATGGCAACAGAGCTTGAGATCGCAAACGCCGCCGTCGCTGAAGTCGGTGGGCACGAAACAATCACAGACCTCGACGAATCGTCGGCTGAGGCAAAGGTGGTTAAGCCTGCGCTCGCTCGCGCCATTCTATACATCGCTGCGAAATGGGACTGGCCCGTTGCACGTAAACGTGAACTCCAAGTAGCTGACGTCACTTTTACCGGAGACTCTCGTTTTGAGTTTCGATTCACCAGTAAGCGCAATGGGACATGGCGCTACGAAACAGAGGATGGCTCTATCCTCACTGATTTTGAACTCTCGAACGGTTATGTCTATACGAACTGCGAGAACACGTATTTCCGATACACAGATGTGGACACCACGGACGTCACGGTATGGCCCGAGGTACTTACACGGGTCCTTGAATACTACCTCGCCTCGCGCATCTCTGTCCCACTGTCCGCAGGGGAAGATACTCGCGACAAGATGGACCGCCTGTATCGTCAAGAGCTGAAAGACGCTAAATCACAATTTTCAAGGCAGGGACCGCCACAGACCTACATGAGCGACGCCCAGTCACAATTCATAGAAGCTCATCAAGGCAATGGCATCATATAATCCGATAACAACAGATTTTACAGGAGGTTTAATGGGCCCTTACATGAGGGGGCGCCTCGATGTTGATAAGTTCAACAAGGGTCTTCAACGTATGGAAAATTTCATTCCTTCAATCCAAGGCCCTGCAAAATATCGCGAGGGATTTGAATGGATTGAAGATTCTGTGGTAGGAAACGTGAGATTGATTTCATTCTCAATTAATAATGAGAACCGCTTTATCCTTCGGTTGTCTGAAGGACTTCTTCATGTATATAGCACAGACGGCGTTTTGCTCTATGTACGACAAGACGGAGTGGATGGGGTAACAGTACCTTACCTTGACTCGGAGATTCCTGATGTTCGTTATTCCCGCGAGTCAGAGAAGATGGTGTTCACACACACGAACCACCCACCTTTCGAATTGTCCGCGAACACAGTCTTTGACTCAGTGGCACTTTATTCTACGGAGACAACCCCGCCACCTGATAACTACAGGCTTTTGGATATCAACGGCGTCGAGCTCTTCGCAGGATCAGCAGGATCAGCAGGTCTTACACCATGGACTTTCAGCGAGATAGAATACACCTCCCATCCATTTGAGAAAATCAACACTACGGATGTGGTCATGCGTATCGACCCGGCTAAGGAGGTCGTCCGGCTTGAATCAACAGCTAATGATTTTACCTTCACTGCGGCACAAATCACTGACATGGCACTCAGGCCCTATTATGTAGAGTATAAGGTAGCCAATCAATGGTCCCTTGGCCGTGTCCTGACACTTGCCACGAATGAAGAAGGCGTTGCAGGACCTGCCGATCCAGCCGGTACAGTCTGCTATGTTGATCCTGTGGATTCCGTAGTAAATGTGAAAGATCCTTCAGTTCGCCTGTTTGGGCTCAAGGGAACAGGTACTACAGGTCCTGATGTTCCTACGTGGCAGCGTGAGGATGGTGTTCCTGATGGTAAGTGGCATGTCCGCGCAGACGTTGCAATTTTCGAGACTTCCAACATCGGCGCATGGATACGTGTTGGAGGGGATAAGCTCTTCACAAACGTATGCGAACCTACGCAACGCACAGACACGGCTAACTCTACACAAGACGGCCTAGCTCGATGGTTTTACTTAAAGGACTATAGGGGTCTCGAAGACCACCCTGTTGATTTCTTTTACGACACGTTGGCTGATGGAGAATATGACGCTGGAACCGTGTATCAGGTTTACGAATGGGGCGCTGCTTCAGAGATAGCAGTATATAATCTTACAGGTACCGCCGATTCCAATCGCACCGCCCTTGTCAATGATGGGGGAGGCACCTGGCGTTTCACCATGAACTATAAGATCGAGCTCAAGACGGGGGCCAGTGTGACAGGACTCATTATCGCCAATATGTCTACTCAGCGCCAGTTCGATGTGTTTGAGGCAGACGAGACTCAGGTGGTGACTGAGGACACCACAGGAACGCTGGAAGCGGCAGGGACATTACGAGCCACGACAGGAACTGTCTCGGTCTACGATCTCACCAACGACTCAGCTGGACTGGCTTCTCATACAACCACACTTTATGCAAGCACAGCGGTATTTTCTAACACACGCGACACGGGTCGTTATTTCTTTGGTAACTTGGTTGATAAGTGGGTGCTTCTGCGCATCACTTCTACTCTATCTACTAACGCCACCTGTGACGTCTTATCGGACATCCCACGAGACGCCCTTACAGGGGAAATCAATAATAACGGAGTCTTTACAGAATACCGATGGGGCGCCTGGTACGATAACAACTGGCCCATGGCTGTCTCCTATTACGAGCAGCGTAGAGTCTACGCCGGGTCGAAGAATGACCCCAATCTGGTATGGCTCAGCAACACAAAGGATGATACCGACTTTCGTACAGTGGAGCCTGATGGCACCGTGCTCGACACCACTGGCATCACCTACCCTCTCGGAACATCTTCCACCATTATTCGGTGGCTGGAATCGGGTCCAACCCTGATTGTAGGTACTGAATCGAATGAATGGCAGCTGAGACCAAACGAGTTCTCAGCTGCCATCACTCCGAGCAATATCCGCATCACGCAGGAGACTTCTATTGGCTCCGTCTTACAGGGTATGCGTATCGGCTCCTCAGTGTTTTTCCCTCATATCAGCGGACGAAGGTTTGTAGAGTTTGTTTTTGATTTCCAGACACAGTCATTCGACACGAAAACCACCACTAAACTGGTACCTACGCTTTTTGACAGTGATCCAATCGTTTCTTTCTCATACCAAGCAAACCCGCATTCAGTGTTTTGGATTGTTACGCAATCTGGACGTTTAATTACGCTAACTTATCGTAAAGAGGATGACTATTATGCATGGGCCGAACATGTTACCGATGGTTCAGTTATTGAGGTTGAGGTTGTTCCAAAGGGAGATACTGAAACATCTGAGGACCAGCTCTGGTTAGTCGTGGAACGCGCAGGCGTAAGATTAATGGAACGCATGCATGTATCGTTTACGGATGATGGTGATGATAATTTCAAAGGAGAGGCTGCTTACCTTGATTCTTATTCTCGGAGCCCTAAGAAGGGGTACGTTACCGCTCCAGAAACAGACATAGTTGTGCCCTCAAGATTACTAGATGAACAGGGCTGCGTTCGCACGGTTATTGATGGTCTTGATTATGGCTGCCTTCCTGTGCTAAATGGTCTTGTGATCCTTCCCGAAGGCGTCACAGTCACTAAGTATTCTCTGGTAGGGCTTTCTTACACAGGCGTCCTTCAAGGGAACCCTCTTGGTATTGAAACACGGGGTGGTAACGCTTATGGCCAGATCACTCGATACGTGAAACAGTGGTTCTATGCGTTTCGAAGTCTCGGATTCAAGCAAGGCTTTACCGAGGCAGGTGCTTTGGATATTACGAAACATCTTGATGTAGCGCCTGCCGGGGAGTCACCGCCGTTGTTCACAGGATTCACCAAAGAAAAAACATTGCCTGCATCACAGTATTCAGTGGACAATGTCCCTATGCTTATCCAAGATCAGCCGTATCCACTCACTGTCATATCAGCCATAACGGAGGTCGAAGTAAAATAATATGGGAGCACCTGTCTTTTTAGCTATATCAGCATTCTCCAGCGTCGCATCAGGTGCGGTAGGGTATCTAGGTGCCCAGCGAGCAGCGACGGCAGCGGAACATCAGGCGACGGCCGCCGAGCAGATGGCGAACTACAATGCGCAGGTTGCCATGAATAATGCAGTGGCCGAAGCAGGGGACCAGTCGTTCCAGGCTTCAGTAGCTGAATTCAACGCAGCAGACTCAGCTCAGGTACGCAGCAGGGCTCTACGGGATCAACGTACCCAGACCGCTCAGCGGCTCGCTAAAGCAGAAGCTAAGGGGGCACGCACAGGTACCTTTGATTACAGCTTCGATGATGTCCTACGCTCTGATGCACTCCTTCTGGAACGTCAAGAGGTAGAGTTGCTCTCTAGCGGCGCCCAAGAGCGCTATCAGTACTCCAAGGAAGGCGAGCTGGCTGACATGCGTGCCAATCGTGCCCTTGAAACCGGGCGCACTCAATCTGGACTTATTTTAGCAGAAGGGCGGAACCGTTCTGCCGCATACAGGGGCCAGGCGTCTTCCGCTCGTATCGGCGGGTATGCCTCGTTCATTGGTGGCGCTGCCCAAGGCACCGCAACCGCATCAGGGATTAAATTTTAATGGCTATTCGACTTAGACAATCCACGCAGAAAGATCAACAAGCCTCAGCAGCCTCGTTCGGCCTCGGCCTAGACCAAGGCGACGGCGGAGCACGCGCCATCCAAGGAGCCCTGGGTCAGGTGGCCGGGGCCACTAAGCAGATCGCGGGGAATTTGGAGCGAAAGGACGAGGCTGTCCAGAAAGGTAATGCTAAGCGCAAAGGGACGAAGAAGCAGGCTACATGGGATGAGATGATCCGTGAGGGCGAGACCCTTATTGATAACAAGGAATATGGTCTCCTCAACGACCACAAGGAGATGATGAAGGCATGGGCTGAGGGCTCAGACGTCAACGATGTCCAGTTCAACACGGAGGGTGATACATCTATTCGGGATGAGTATGCGAACCCAATCAACGAGTTCTACAAGAATGACTATGGCCGCGTGGCCCATGCGTTTGATAGAAGTAGCCTCGCAGGAAGTTTGGCCAATGAAGCAGAGGTTGCCCTTAAGACGTCGGGAAATCAGCTATCTGAAGATGTGTCGAACAATAGGGTTAGCTGGGTAACAGGTGCCCGTATGTCAGCAGGACTTAATTCCTATTTCGCAGATCCTGCCTTTGCTGAAACAAGTGCCCTTTCCCAAGAAATATATAAGGAGCAGGGTCGCAAACAGATGGTTGGTTATGTGGATGCTCTTCGGTCTACGATGGCGCGGAAACCTAACACGACAGCAGCGCAGGCTGAACTTACCACAGCACAGGAGCATATTCGCTCGGCGGACTGGATGACGGTTCCTGAGAAGAATGCATTGATTCATCCTCTCAGCACGCAGATAGACGCTATGTCGAAAGGTGCCAACGTGAGCAGAGCTCAGAACGCCCTACATCAACATGCAGATGCTGCTGGAGCGAGTGGCGTTGTATCTAAGACATTGGAAGAGAACTTAGCTATTGTTGATTCCGCACTTGAGGTCACTGAACCAGGTTCGGAGGAATACGATGATCTTATTAGCCGAAGGGAGACTGCCACCATTCAGGATCGCATGATGGATACTGATGCCCGAGAGGAGATATGGGCGGCTTATGAAAAAGGCCCTGACTTTGTCCTATCCGAACTGTCCTCCATGCAGGAATTTGACTTCGACAATGTGAAGAACGGTAATATGTCCCAGATTAACGCTATGAAGGATTCTATAATCTCTGTAAGGGAAGATGCAGAATCAGATATGGGCTATATGGCAGGGGCTATGACTATGACCCCACGTGCAGGGAATATATATGCATCGTCCACATGGGCAGCGAACACCGTGATGGACCAGATTCATAAGGATGGAACCTCTGATGAAAATATCAAAGTACTTCAACAGGAGGCTCGCAGACTTAAATACACTGTAGGTGAATACGTAGAGGGCGGCCTACCTACCGAAACCAAGTCTGGAAAGTCTATGGTGGCCTTTCTCCCAGAAGCAATGGCAGCCGTCACGAAAGATCCCAGCATGCTCGGTTCTGCCGCAGAGATGCTTGTGGCAGGGAATCGAGGAGTTAATGATGTTGCTTTGTGGATGGCCACAACTTCAGATACCGACAATCCCGACATAGATGCCATGAAGGGCGCTGTGTCTGTGGCGCTCCGTGCACCTGTTGGGATGGACACCACGGCCATACTTAATATGATGGCTGAGGACCCTATGACTCAGTGGCCTGACGGTAAGAGCAAGAACCTGTGGATAGAGTATCAGGCAGGTGTCCGAAGAGAGGAGATACAGCCTGTCAGCACAGATCAGCAGATGTTCCAGCAGAAATATGGTTCATGGTCTACTTCCATGTTCTGGGCTGAGTTTGGGAAAGCAACTTTGGCGCACTCTATTCAGGAGAACTCAGACATGCCTCTTGAGTGGCATCTGAGTAATGCGGAGAAGCCATCAAGCTCCGTGGCTCAGATATACACAGGGAGCCATGGTCAGGACTTTATGCTCTTTTCTCGCACAGAGAAGGCTATGTCGGAAGGCTCTGTGAATATAAGCAGTCCCCTTAATACGTTCCTTCGTGATATCGGTACTATGTTCAGCCTAGACACTACAAAGACGGCCACCGTGAAGAACGCGGAGAACATTAACCGAAAAGAGGTTGTTGATCTTATTCACCTCTCTGCACACAGTTTAGTAATGGAAGCTCATCCTGATCTTCTGGAAAACTACTTCTCAGGACTGTCAAGCAAGGCGGCAGGCGATGCTGAAATGGAATCTGCCATAGCTGATCTGCGTGATCAATATCCAACTTCCGAACTATTTAAAATGCTACGACTTGGTGCTGAGGTTCATGATGAAGCATCTGGTGAATTTGTGGTGCCTTTCCTTCTTCCCGCGTATGGTCCTAAAGGATTCAAGTCAGGGTGGGATGTTGTTAAGTTAGATGATGGTTCGACGCTAAGTGTCCCTGTATCCAGGCTCATTAGCGACGTTCGATCTGCGGAGGTTGGCAGCAGGCTGCGTAGATCGGCGTATAAGCAGGAGGTAAGAAGGCTAGGTCCCCGCCTGATCCAGCCTCTCAAACGCGGAGCACGCCGCATTTACGACAAGACGATAGGCGCAGGTCCTGTCGCAAAAGGCGCAGAGAGCGTGCTCGACTCAATCAAAGAAGCCTACGAGTAGGCCAAAAAGAATCATATGAGATTAACTGAGACACTACAGAACCGCACGTCCCGAGAACCCTCCTCTAACAGGGCACTTAATCCCGACTTTGGCTTCATCGAATCCACTGTCTCGTTGATGGAACGCGGAGCTGACGACGAATCTGTCGTAGGCACACTCAAGACACTGTCCTCGGACTTCAGTCTTCAATATAACTCGTCTAAGAACGGTTCTAAGAACCTTGAGGAGGAGGAGTGGAAGAAGATGATGGGTGAGAACACGGCGCTGACGTTTCGCCCTGGATATACTAAGGAGGTATGGGACGTTCGCAGGGAGCGCTCCGTTACAGCGGAGTCCCGCGCAATAAAGACCGCTAACGCTGGAATGGCACGGCAGTTGATAGCGGGGTCAATTGGCTCCATGGGCGAGGACGCGATCTTGATGTTTACCCCTGCTGCCGCGGTCCTTGGCAAGGTAAAGAAAGGTGCCGACGTTATTAAGAAAGGGAACACCCTTGCTACCCCTGCTTTCCTTGCAGGGAATAAGTCAGCCATCTTCTCCGCCACGAAGCAGGTGGCCATGGCAGGTGCGCGGCAGGAGACTCTTGAGAACGCCTTCATTTATGTAGGACATAAATATCAAGGGGATGCCCGCTACGGCCTAACTGATCTTGCCCTCGACACACTTCTACAGTTCCCTTTACGCACAGCGATGGGAGTTCCTTACATTGCTAAGACGGCGAAGCATCTTCGGATGAATCGTGATCTGTTGTCCGCTCGGGCCTCGATCCAGTCGGCCTATGCTAATGGTGATGTAGGGCATGTTACACAGATCCTTGCGAAATATGATGAGGAACTTGATCTTACAATCAAAGGCGATGAGGAGATCGCTGAGATTGTATCCCGTGGCTCAGAGATCACACCTGACGAAGCTAAACGTGTCACACAGTTCCTGATCGACAATCAGGAGAAGGTCTGGTTACAGCGCCTTGCAGCCATTGTTCCATTTGACTCTCGCCTCGCTACTGAGGAGATGAAGGACAAGCACCAATCTGAAGTCATGGAAGCGGTGAACATGGTTATGGAGGGACGCCGTGAAGAGCTCAGTTCTGAGCAACTCGCATGGGTCACTGAAGCAGACGCTGATGTCCAGAAAGCATTCCAGTCCCTGCTCATCCGTTTCGATCAGGACATCAAACCAATCGGTCCCGACGGGAATCCTGTTGTGGATGCACCTACTGAAGTGTCCCGTGTTGAGGCATATGACTCGCTTTTAAAACAGAAGAAGGATGCCATTGCCTACCATAAAGGCGCAGGTAAAGACCTTCCCCTCGCGGCAGAGAAGATTGCCAAGCTGGAGGACGATATCAAATCGCTTGAGGCCAACCCTGTTACATCGGACCCTGCTCCAGTGGCACCATCGAAACTTGATCAGGAAAGTGTAGTCGAACCGAAACCAGCACCCTCCCAAGAGAAGATCGCTCAGACTATCAATGACGCAGAACGCTCCGTGGACCCTAAGAAAGTGGCAGCGGAGAAACGTGAGCCACAGGTCAAAGAAGCGGCTGAAGCACAGACCAAGGGAGCAGCGGAACAGGCAGCCTTCGACGCTGACCCCGTGTCCACGCTAATCAAGCGTATCTCTGAGTTGCTTCCTCCACCTGTAGCTCGGTTGCTTAATGAGCCATTGGATCTGAAGAACAAGTCTGAGACGGGGGTCACAGACCAGATGCAGCGTAAGATGGATCTCCTCAAATACCTCGACGAGAACTTTGAGAAGGCTGATCCGATCCACAAAGAATACTCCGACCTGTTCGATGAAATCTTTTCATTCTACGGCTACATGGGCGCTCAGCGTAAGCAGTCCATACGTGTCCTGAAGGACCTGCGGGCCAAGAAACCTATCAGCACAAAGCTTTCGGATAACATGTTCATGCGCTTGTCACAGATGGTGGCAGACGGTGACTCGGATCTGGTGATCCTGTCGAAGATGGATGCTCTCATGCAAGAGGAGCAACTGGCCTTTGCCATGCGCTCGATCCATGATTTTAATGTCCGCCAGCGTCATGAAGAGGTGCGTGGGAAAGCACCCTCCACGGTGCTCAAGTATTTCCAGTCCTACATGGACGGGACGATCCGCTCTGAGAAGAACGATAAGATTCGCCGCACGATCCACACAAACTCCTCGGTCGATGCCCAGATCAAGGCCCAGATCACACTGGACCAGATGCCTATCCTCGAAGTGCTCCATGAAACAGGGTTCTATGACCTGTTCATGGGAGCTGTCACAGGGAAATACACCGATGCATATCGCTTCGACAAGCTGGCGACAGTGGCCGATCAGCGTGCACGGAAAATCTACGGTGAGAATCTTGAGCAGGCATCCAATGCTTTCATTGAGGACTTGATGGCCTACGCACGCACGGGACAGGTTCCAGTTACATGGAAGGACGTCCCAGAGTTCATGGAGGTCGCCAAGGTCTTCAAGGCCACGCCTGAAGGGCAGGTGGGTCGGATGAATCAGACGGGCGCCAACATCCACATGCGCGAGTTCTACTCGGGACTATCTCAACGCTGGGACGAGGTCTCTGTGAAGAAGCAGGGCTGGGCCCAGTGGCGCAAGGACATGATGGAAAACATCGACTGGGAGGCTACCAAGAAGATGCACGGTGGCAAACTTCACAAGAATCTTAATGACGTCGAGGCTGCCCGTGCTCGCCAAGCTGAGGGACTTCCAGCTGAACCTACTGAGTGGGTCGAGTGGGATGATGAAGCTTTCCTTAAAGGCTGGTGGACTGAGATGGGCAGACCCGTCGCTGACATGGACCATGCGTCCATGGATATCGCCCGCTCCATGTCGAAGTCTCGACGTGTGATTCTCAAGGCAGACAAGGAAGCGGCTATGCTCAAGAAGTATAGCGGACACAAGAGCCTTGGCCGCCTCTACGTGGATCAGGTGCGTTACCGATCTGAGATGCTGGGTGTTTCCAACTCGCTGGGTAATCAGCCGATTCCGAACTTCAACAAGGTCATGGAATCCCACGGTATTGAAGCAGGGATTAATAATACTCGTGAGGGCTTCTTCAAGGATGCGCGCCACGCAAGTGCCGTTCGCCACCTGTCCGACACGGTCAAAATGGCCACAGGTGCACTGGATAACCCAGTGGACAAGAACCTCTCCAACCATGCACGCCAGCTTCGTCTAGCATCAAACATTTTATATCTGCCCAAGGCAGGTATCTCCGCCCTGAACGATGTTCCAGGAATCACCTCGACACTGAAGTATCAAGGCGTGCCAATTGGTATGCTGGATATGAAGTTCTGGGCGAGCTATATGCGGAACATCGCCCGCCGCTTCAATGGGAACAGGGACGAGATGAGTCGCTACTATCTCGGTGAAGCCGCTGGAATGGATTCGTTCCTGAACGCTCAGTCCGCCCGCTTCTCTATTTCGGAAGGTGGCACAGGCGGGGAGCTGCTTACCAAGCTCAATGAGTCACTGTTCAACATGAACTTCTTGAATCTCATTACATCGGCGGGGCAGGACACTTACATCGACCTACTCTCCATGGACATGGGCCGCCAGATCGTGAACCTCAAGAAGGGTGATCAAGCATGGCACAGCCTTAATGATTTTGGCTTCTCGCCTCAGGAGATTGCTGACCTCGGCAAGTATGTCACCAAGACAGCGGACGGCGTCGAACGTATCTCCTCGCAGCTGGTCCCTGATCCAGAGCTGTCACGTAAGCTTCGGGAGTATCAGATTCACTACATGAATAGTGCGGTAATCACTCCTGACCTTGGCACACAGGCCACGGTCCGTATGGGCCAGCAGGACGGGACATGGCGCGGCGTTGCCGCCCGTAATGTGATGCAATACATGTCATTCCCGCTAGCTACCTCAAACATTCACTTCAAGCGCTACATCAACGGCTACGATGGCTCCAGCGATTTCAACACACGGACGCGTATGATGGGCCACATGAGCGGCTGGATCGGCGGGGCCATGGTTATGGGCTATGTATCCATGGTTATGAAGGACCTTGCAGCAGGCCGTGAACCAATGTTCCTCCACAATATGACTGCCGCAGGCATCGGGCGCGTTTACAATTCCTCTGGAGTCGGTGGCGTCCTTGATCCCCTGCTTGGCGGTCTCGTTGAGCGGGAGGTTCCGATTGCTCCATTGGTTACACTACCTTTCGAGGTCCTTGGTGCTGACAGTGGAGCACAAGCACTTCACCGTGCTCGGCCCATTTACGGCTCGGCCTATCCGTTCATTGGACCAACTATCAGTATGATGATGGGCACAGCTCTTGGGGACGCACTTCCACTTTATTATGAGCAGAAGAAGGGCGACGACTTCTTTGAGCGTAAATACAACCAAGGCAAGTTCCTCAAGGCAGCACAAAACTATTGACTCGACCACTAAGATCAACTAGCAAAAGAACATGGATATTACAACCACAGGACGCACTGATTCAATCCCCGTAATTGGGGGCCCTCACTTTCTCAATATCGACGGTACTTCTTTTGGTGGAACTTCGGTCCAGGTAGACTGGCAAGAGGAAGCCGCTGATGAATGGACGCCTCTTTTGAATCAAGACGAGGCGGCATTGGCAGTTACCTCAGCTTACAATAAAATCATCACTTTGGGTAAAGGATACATTTCTTTCGTTGCTACAGGAGGTACCCCAAACATCAAAGCAACCGTCAAACGCGCTTACTAATATGATCACCGAACCCGTCGTCCAGAGTGTAGTCGCCCCTGTGGTTATTGGAACAATGGACCAGGGTTTCGGTGTGTCTTATTACAAGGAAGGTCGGGTTCTGGACTACTCGACAG
>Ga0115558_1001478_pt1 | contig 14378 bp, 15 predicted proteins | sample COGITO_mtgs_1104_4_FD_87279 | JGI IMG/M metagenome (GOLD analysis project Ga0115558, IMG submission 87279) | Pelagic marine microbial communities from North Sea - COGITO_mtgs_110426 | ecosystem: Environmental > Aquatic > Marine > Epipelagic | place: Germany:Helgoland, sampling site Kabeltonne... | reverse complement strand
TGGATGTTAGCTCAATGTGCAGATGCGTATCATTTTTTAACTTTAAACGGTTATCAAGATAAATTTCCTGGAATGCGTGTTTGTTTTGCGCATGGAGGACAATTGGCACAAATTAATTTAGGGAGAAGAATTCAAGGTTTTGATGGAAGGCCAGATTTATTTGAAGGTAAAACACATCCAAGAAAAGCAGTCGGACACAAGAATATCTTTTTTGATACGTTGGTTCATGATACTGGTGGTTTGGAGTTGTTAATTAAAAATCAAGGTGCAAAGCAAGTTTTAATGGGTTTAGATGATCCTTATCCTTTAGGTGAAATGCAAAGCGATAAACAATCTTCATATCCTGGTAAAATTTTAGATTTAGCTAAAGAACGTAACATCTTAACAGAGAGAGAATGTGACGCAATTTGGGAAGATAATGTTCTGCAATGGTTGTATGGAGATGATGAAGTTGGAAAAAAACAATTGATAGATAAGATTCTTTCTTAAATTAAAAAGTCACAACTTTCAGAACTAATTTGACTGAAAGCTGTGACTTTTTATTGAGTATTGAAAACTACTCTTTACATTTAGCAATAACTTCTTCAGCTCTATCTTTTTGATATTTTGGGTAAAACTCAATATCAATTTCTTCTTTTTTGGCTAATTCTAAAGAACGCTTTACAGCGTCACAATAAGGCTTCATAGATTTTCCAAAAAAGCGAGCCATTCCCATATCCCATTCAGCTTTACTTAAAACTACTCTAGGATTATTTGGTGCTAATTCCAAAGCTTTTGCATACAATTGAGCATTATCTCCAGATAACGTCATTCCGTATTTTTGTCCATCAAAAGCAATATATCCAGTATTTAAAAGCGCTTTCATAATAATTATTTCTGGATTGTTTGGTGAAAGAGCATCTGCTTCATCAATAAAAGTTTTTGCTTTTTTTAATTTTGCATCTAGTTTTGCTTCATCTTTCAAGCCAAAACTTCCTAAAATTTCAATAGTTGCAGCATAATAAGGAGGCAACCAGTTTTCTGTTTCTGCTTTAGAAATGCGTTCGAAAAGTTGAGAAGCTTCATCCATTTTATTTTCTTCCCAAAGCGAAAAAGCTTTTTTCATTCCTGTTTGATATTGTGTTTGTGCATTTACACCAAATGCAAAACATAGAGCTAATAATAAGATGATTTTTTTCATGATAATGTTGTTTTAAGTTGTTGATTTTTAAATTGATATTTGATGATAAAATAAGCGACTATAATATTTGGAACCCAAGAAAGCCAAGCAACGATTCTGTAAGCTGGTAAAAATCCGTTTAAGCTAATACTTAAAATTGGTAGCCAAATTCGTAAGGTTACTGCAGAAAAGCAAGCTGCATAACTGTAAATCATTAGTTTTTGATGTTTGATTACATTACCGTTTTTAATAGCAATGAAACTGAAAAGTGTTGTAAAAAACCAAACTAAATCCATGGCTAAAAATCCTAATTTTGGACTAATTCCTCCAGTTGCGTGCAATGCAATATAAAAGCCAGCAACTGCACTTATTAAAACCGATAACACATAGATTTTGCCAATTTTTCTGTGCAGCTCTAAATTTTTATTTCTGAACTTTTTACTAAACTGAATCCATCCAACCAAAAGTGCGATTCCGCCTAAAATAATATGAGTGTAAAAAGCAGTATTCCATAAAGTTTCTGCTAAAAGTGCTTCTGATTTGCTTGCTAATAAGCCGAATCTTCTATCGATTACAAAATAAATAATTGGATATAAACCTATGGAAACACAAAGTGTGGCCAGAAGATAAAATGGAAAACGTTTTAAAAACATCTTAAATATTTATTTTGATAGTTTTGTTTGCTGTCAATTGAAATTTTGCATCATCATATTTTGGAGGTCCCATAAAACCAGTGGCATCATTAGAGCATCCATAATCTTCTTTTGGAATTCCGAAGAAATTTGTATCCATTTTATTGTTGTCATTTTTATCATGAAAAATAGAAACAGCATATTCCCCTTTAGGAATTCCTTCAAAAACATACATAGCTTTTTTGTCTGTAATTTTAGACATTGCTCCTTTAAAACGTTTTTTTAAAAACTCTCTCTTTTCGTTATAAACTGCAATTAAAACTTTACCATCATTAGAACTAAATCCTTCTATATTAACAGTTAAACTAAATGTTTTTTCTGATGTTTCTTGCGCGTTCATAATTCCGATAGAAGAAAGTAAGAATGCTATAATTAAGAGTGTATTTTTCATGTTGTTTTGTTTTGATGATTCAAATATCTAATGTTTCTGCGAATTAAAATCAAGAAACATACCGAATTGTATTTTATTGTTACTGAATTGTTGCTTTTACAAATTATTCAACTGATTGTCATTTTTATTATCACTAATTGTCCAGAAAAATCCTACGAAAAAGAAACTATCTTGATTTGGTAAAATAGCTTGTCTATCAAAATTACCGTTATTATTTGGTTGATTAGCATAGTTGTAACCAAACACATTTTGTGTTCCTAAAACGTTATTTACAGAGAAATATAAAATCTTTTGCTGATCGATTAAATACGCCCAATTTAAACTTACTGAATTAAAATTTTTGGTTTGACTATTTAAGAAGCCTGCTTCATTTGGATTTGTATAAGTTCTTCCAGAGCCGAAACTATAGCTTAAACCAACTTGACTTTTCCAATCTGTAATAAAGTGTTTTGCCACCAAAGAAAAGTTATGTTTTGCAGCAAAATTTGGTCTTGCCTGTGTTGGATAATTTCTATAATCGCGCTCTGTGTCTAAATAGGAATAAGAAACCCAATAATCTGTGTTTTTTATTTTCTGATTTTGTCTCCAAAATACATCAATACCTTTTGCAAAACCACTTCCATTATTAGTGTAATTTGATGTGAAATTAGGTTGTTGCGTATCAAACTTTACCAAATCATCATAACCTTTGTAATATGCCTCTATTCTAAAAATCTGATTGTCCTTTGAATACTGATAATTAACAATAAAATGTTGTGTATTTTCTGCAATAAAATCCTGATTAAATTTTAAATATTCATTCTTTGGATTTTGATAAAATTGCCCGTAAGCAAAAGAGAATTGTGAACTTTGTCCAGATTTATAAGCGATTGAAGCTCTTGGCGAAACCGTAAACTGATTTAATAATTCTGAATATTCTCCACGAATTCCGATTTTGGTTGCTAACTTTTTTGAGAAAAAAATATCTGTTTCTACAAACGTTCCAGATATATTATTGTTAAAACCATAATCGAAATTACCTATGCTTGGTGAGTTGAAATTTTCATCGAAATCTGTGATAAAATATTCGCTTCCAAAACTCAATCGTATTCTGCTAGAAAATCGTTTCGCAAATTTTAATTTAAAATGTGCAGAATTTTCATCATCTGTAATTTTATCATCAAAAATACCAATATTTGTATTGTCATTTGTGAAGCTTACTCCAGTTTCCATTCTCCATTTATCGCCAATTCTGTCTTTGTAAGAAGCATTTATGTATAAATTTCTGTTTTCTAACGCAAACGGAATTCCGTCAGAAAAGTTAATGTCACTCTGTATAATATCTAAATTTGTATAACTAAATGCGCCATAAATTTTTACAAATGCATCACTTTTGGTTTTGTATCTGTAAACAGCTTCTCCACTTAAAGATTGAAATGGTTTGTTCCATTGATCTCTAGTTTTAAATAACGCTTGATAAGGTGCTAAATTGATGTAAGAAGCATTTACGCTTAACGAATTTTCGCCAAAAATCTGAGTGTTTCCCAAACCCAAACCAACTGTCATAAACTGTAAATCTGTTTTTTTTTCTGTAGCTTCATCTGTTGTTTCAAGTAATAAAACGCTCGACAATGCTTGTCCATATTCTGCAGAATATCCTCCAGTAGAAAAGGTAATTCCATCAAACAAAAAAGGCGAATGTCTACCTCTTGTTGGTGTGTTATTTGCGCTTGGTGTAAATGGTGTAAAAACTCGTATTCCGTCAATAAAAATCTGCGTTTCCTCTGCTTCTCCACCTCTTACAAACAATCTACCATCTTCTGCATTATTAGATGTTCCAGGTAAGGTTTGTAATGCTCCAACAAAATCTCCTAAAGCACTTGCTGTGGTAACTACATCTAAAGGCTTTAAAACGGTAACTTTTCCTTTTTCGCCAGCTTCAAACGTTCCTGCATTAATAATTACAGCGTCTAATGAGTTTACATCTTCGCGCATTTTTATAATAAGATTTTCCATTTTAGAAACGTCTTTTGTAATTTCTAATTCTTCAAAAGAAAGAAAAGAACATACTAAGATTTGAGTTCCAGTTTCTGATGTGGTAAAGGAAAATTTTCCTTTTTCGTTGGATGATGTTCCATCGTAAGTTCTTTTTAAATAAATATTTACACCAGGAATTGCAACTCCTTTTTCGTCAACTATTTTTCCAGAAATTGAGTTTTGTGCGATTATTGATAGATGTAAAAAGATACAGAAAATAAAAAGTAATTTTTTCATGATTTGGTTATTTTGATGGTTCAAAGATGACCTCAAAATCAAAAATTATAAAAATAGAAGTACTGAATTGTAGTTTTTAAATACTGAATCGTTTTTTATAGAATAGGAATACATAAATCTACAATAAACTTGTTTTCTGGATGATTTTCTGCATTGTTGTAATAAATTTCAAACGGATTATTATCATCTTTTTTATGTCCTTGGTCTACCATCCACGCAAACGAATTTTCCCAAGCTGTTTGAAATTCAAAAGGTTTTATTTCAAATCTAGCCACAATACATTTGCCTACATTTATAGTTTTTAAACCAACCTCGCCATCAACTTTTATGGGATTTTCTAAAACCATACAAGCACTCATTCCAATATTATTTGGATCAGAAATTTTTGGCGAATCATGATAAATAGTTATCATTTTTAAATTTGGATTGTTCATATATCCCTTAGGCATTGCCCAACCAATAAGTTTGTTATAAGCAATTTTTATGTTTTCCATTTTGCCTCTGTAACTCACAAAAGCGACTTGTATTTCTGGAATTTCTTTTACTTCTATGTTTTTTGCATTCATTTTTATCCAATGTAAAGCGTTATTAATGTTACAAAGATATTGCTCAAAAGTAACTGAGATTTTTCCAATCTTGCTTTCGGTTTTGCTAATCTTGCTAAATTTTGCAGGACTTTCTTCTCTGAATTTTATGGGAGAAATACCGTAGAATTTTTTAAAAGCTTTTGAAAACGCAGATAAATTACTAAAACCAACTTCTTCTGCAATTTGTGTGATATTTTTTTCTTTTTGATGTAATAGATATGCAGCCGATTTTTCTATTTTCTTTCTTTGGATAAAATTGTGCACAGTTTCGCCAACTGCAATTTTAAATAATCGATGAAAATGAAATGGAGAAAAAAATGCTTTTGCTGAAATTATGTCAAGTGATAATTTTTCTGACAAGTTTTCTTCTATAAAAGTAATTGCAGTATTTAGTCTGGCAATATTTTCTTTGGCGATTTTAGAAGGCGTCATTTTTTAATTTTTTGCAGAAAGTAGAATACGAATCCGCCTGCAAAATATGCAATAATATCTATATAGTCTTTGGTATATCTTGCTAAATAATTTGGTAAAATAAATTCAAACAAAATGCTATACAACAAACACAAATACAAAATAAGAGCAAGAGGTAATGTATAGTTTTTGGAATTTTTAGACCATTTTAATAGGTGTAAACTGATAAATAAAATGATAGGAATAATTAAAAAATCATTTACATAATTATTAATAATTCTTGGAAGTTGAACGTTTTGCTTTTGTAGAATATAAATTGATGTTCCAGCGAAAACAGAAAATAGAATATAAATACGAAGAGCTTTATTCATTTTATCCAGCAGCAATCATAGCAATTACCCAAGCAAAAAATGCACCAATTGCAGAAACAACAAGGTAACCAGAGTATAAAATCCAACCAAAAATTCGATACAAAAAGAATTTATGCTCTTTTAAACGTTCAGCAAAATTTGGGTTTTCTCTCTCGTAAATAACTTTTTCAATTTCCTCTTGTCGAATCTTTTCTAGTTTTTTTTGTAGTATTATTTGCTGCGAAAGTGATTTATTGCATTTGGTACAAAAATCAACGTTAGTATTTAGAGTATCACAATTTGGACATTTAATTGTTATTGATTTTGCCATTATTCTTCTTTCAAATTAAAGTTATTTTTCTTTTTATAAGGACGAATAATTAAGCGAGTTTCTCTATCAAAACGGATGTAATTATAAAGCCAATTCATAAATGTAACAATTCTATTTCTAAAACCGATAATCGAAAATAAATGTACAAACATCCAAACAAACCAAGCAAAAACTCCTTGAAATTTCCAATTTGGTAAATCTACAACAGCTTTGTTTCTGCCAATTGTTGCCATAGAACCTTTGTCATTATATTTGAAATTTTCAGTTGGTTTCTGTTTGATAATATTCAGAATATTCTTTGCTAATAATTTTCCTTGCTGAATTGCAGGTTGGGCCATCATTGGATGTCCATTTGGATTTTCAGTAGATGTCATGCAAGCAACATCGCCAATTGCAAAAATGTTTTTATGGTTTTCAATTTGACTGAAATCATTAACTTTAAATCTTTCTGCTCTTTCTACAACACAATTTTTAGCTAATCCATTTACAATCTCACCTTTTACACCTGCAGCCCAAATTACAGTTTCTGCTTGAAAAAATTTATCTGAATTTGAAGTTACAATCTTTCCATCATAATCTAAAACACGCAGATTTTTCCAGACATTTACGCCTAAATCTATTAAAAAATCTTCAGCTTTTTCTGATGCTTTTGCACTCATTCCTTTCAAAATTTCATTAGAACTTTGAATGAGATTTATTTGCATTTGCCTAATGTCTAAATCTGGATAATCTTTGGGTAGAATCCCTTTTTTCATTTCGGCTAAAGCTCCAGCTAATTCAACACCAGTTGGTCCACCACCAACAATTACAAAGTTCATTAATGCGTTTCTTTCTCTTAAATTAGAAGTTAATAGCGCTTCTTCAAAATTCTCGATAACTAAACTTCTTATGTTTAGCGATTGTGGAACAGACTTCATTTCCATGGCAAATTTTTCTACATTTTTATTGCCAAAAAAATTAGTTGTTGAGCCAGTTGCAATCACTAAATAATCGAAAGAAAGATTACCAATTGTAGTTTCAATTTCATTTTTATCACCATTTATTTTTTGCACTTCTGCCAATCTGAAATAGTAGTTTTCTAAATCGTTAAAGATTTTACGCATTGGATACGCAATAGAATCTGGTTCTAAACCACCTGTGGCTACTTGATATAACAAAGGTTGAAATGTATGGTAATTGTGTTTGTCTACCAAAACTACTTGTAATTCTTGTTTTTCTAAACCTTTTGCAACAGCCAAACCTGCAAATCCACCACCAATAATTACAACTCTTGGGAAACTTGTTTGTGGGATATTCATGTTAGATTTTTAGAATGTTAGATGATTAGAAATTTAGATTTTAAGATGTGTAAATTTACGGAAAATGATTTTATCTTATTCTGCTTTTAATCTCTTGAAGTGTCTTGTTAGAATTTATAAGTTCTGTAATAATTTTAAATCGTAATTTATCAATTTCTAGGTCAAAATAGGTTGACCATTTTTCCTCAGATAATAATTTTCTTATTTGTTTAACTCGTTTTTGAGCTTCAGAAATATAAAATAAGAAAACCTTTTTTTCTTCTTTTTGATGATGGAATGAAACAACTTTCAAATCAAAATCTACAGAAATATAAAACAGTTTTTCATCAGAATTTATTGAATAAAAATCAGTCCATTTTGCAAAGCCTATGATCTCTTTTTGGTTTTTATAACTAGAATTTGTAATAATTTTCCATTTACAATTGGCAACTCTTCTCCAATGATTCGATTTTCTATAAACACCTTCATCTGCATAAAAATAATAACTATCTGATTTGCTTTTAAAGTAATTTTCTTTTGGAAATTCGAAATTTTCTACTTGTTGAAATTCGCAGAAAGTATGTTTAAAAAAATTAGTTTGGTTGTAGATTTTCAAAATTAGATTTCAAATTTATGGCTAAATTAAGGAAGCAAATTGATATTTTTGTATTGGATTATTAAAATAAAATCCAAAACTAAAATTTTTATAAGTTTCGAACGTTATCAGTTATATTTGTGCTTCGAATTAATTTTTTGGTGAAACGTATATCAATTTTATTTTCAATCTTATTTTCTTGTATTCTAAATGCACAAGTTGGTGGAGAATCTGTTTATCAATTTTTAAATCTACCTTCTTCTGCAGCTCAAGTTGCGTTTGGTGGAGAAACGTTAACGTTGCTGAATGATATTAACCAACCTATATGGAATCCTGCAGTGATAAACGAAGAAATGGACGGCAAATTTTCTGTAGATTACACCAGTTATTTGGCAGGAATAAATTTAGGTTCTGTTTCTTATGCCAAAACATTTAGCAGAAGATTTGGTACATTGCATGCAAACATCAAATATTTAAATTACGGAACTTTAATTGGTGCTGACGAACAAGGAAATGAAACAGGTAATTTTGGCGCAAACGATATTGCATTGTCTGTAGGATATGCCAGAAATTTACCTTGGACAAATTTTTATTTTGGTGCAAATGTGAAGCTAATTAGCTCTAACATAGATACGTTTACTTCTTTTGGTGTTGCAGCAGATTTTTCTGTTTTATATAACAGTCCATACAAACCTTTTGTATTTACTTTAGTCGCTCGTAATTTGGGAACGCAAGTAAAAAGTTTTAATGGAACAAATGAAAAATTACCTTTTAAAGTAGCTCTAGGTGCTTCTTATCAACTAGAATATGTGCCTTTGAAATGGCATTTAACAATAGATAATTTGCAGCAATGGGATCTGTCTGAGCCAAATCCTTCAAACCAAACAACAGATTTAGAAGGAAATACAACCAATGAAAATATTACTTTTTTAGGAAATGCAATTCGACATTTTGTGGTTGGTGCAGAATTATTTCCAGAAAGTTTAATTAATCTTAGAATTGGTTATAATTTTAAAAGAGCAAAAGAGTTGGAACTTCAAAATCTGAGAACTTTTTCAGGTTTTTCTTTTGGTTTTGGAGTACAAATGAATCGATTTAATTTTAATTATGCGTATTCTAAAGTGCATTCTGCGTCAAATGTAAGTACTTTTGGGTTGCAAATTAATTTAGATAACAAAAGATAAATGAAGAAAAAAATTACAATTGCCATAGACGGATTTTCATCTACAGGAAAAAGCACAATCGCAAAATTAGTAGCCAAAGAATTGGGTTATGTTTATGTAGATACAGGTGCCATGTATAGAGCAGTTACGTTTTTTGCTATGGAAAATAATCTTGTTTCAGCGGAATTTATAAAGTCAGAAGAATTAATTCATCATCTAAAAAATATTTCTATTTCTTTTCAATTTAATAAAGAATTAGGGTTTGCAGAAGTTTTTTTAAACGGAGATAATATCGAGCATAAAATTAGATCTTTAGAAGTTTCTCAACTAGTTTCTAAAATTGCAAAAATATCTGAAGTTCGAAAAAAATTAGTAGCAGAACAACAAGAAATGGGAAAAGAAAAAGGTGTTGTTATGGATGGTAGAGATATTGGAACTGTAGTTTTTCCTGATGCTGAGTTGAAATTATTCATGACAGCTTCTGCAGAGAAAAGAGCAATAAGGAGATATAATGAGTTAATAGAAAGAGGAGATGAAGTTGATTATAATGATGTTTTACAAAATGTTATTGAACGAGACGAAATAGACTCTACAAGAAAAGATTCTCCTTTAATAAAAGCCGATGACGCTATTGAATTTGATAATTCTGAAATGACAATTCAAGAGCAGTATAATGAGATTTTATTATTAGTTAAAAATAAGTTGTAAACTTATTTTTTCCAGTTTTGAAGTCTATCTAAATACAAATAGCTTTCAACAAATTTTCTATGTTCTACACTTGTCATTTTTTCTACCAAATTTAATGCAGAAATATAGCTTGCTAAATTTCCATTGGAAGAACTAAATTTACCATCTTCAACATATGTAACCAAATTATCATCTTGAACTAGTAAATTAGGATAATCTTTTTGTAATTGTTCTCCACCACCAATCCAAGTTACAATTTTGTGTCCGTCTGCAATTCCAGATTCACCAACAAGTTGTGCTCCAGCACAATTACTTACTGTATATTTAGTTTCATTATTTTTTTCAATAATAAAATTAACAATATTTTTGTTGTGTACTTGTGCATACATATCATAAGCACTTGGTATAAATAAAGCAGTCAATTTTGGACAGTTGTTGAAGGTGTAATCTGGTAAAATTTTTATGCCTTCTTCAGTAATTATAGGGTTTTCAGTTTCACTGATGGTAATCACATTAAATAATTGCGCACCATTTTCACTCGGTTTTGCAAAAACATCTGATGTAGCAATCACTTCACATTGAAGCACACCATTGTACATTAATAGTCCAATTGTTGGTAATTCTGGTTTAAAAGGTTTTAAATGCTTTGTTAAAGTGTCTGTTGTCTTTTCTGAATAATTTTTAATTTCATCTGCTGAAACTTTATTTGAATTTTCTGAAGTACAACCTATTAAAAGTATTGCGAGAATTAAAGTAATTATTGCTCTCATATTTTAAAAATTAAGGAATATTCAAATATTGATGTGTCTGCAAAGAAATTTTCCATTTTGGATTTTTCATCACATAATCTACAATTTCTGCAGTCATTTTTTCTTTTTTACTCCATTCTGGCTGCAAAAAAAGCTGACAATTTTCACCAACTTTTGCTGCTTGTTCTTCTGCAAAATCAAAGTCAGATTTGTTATGAATAATCATTTTTAACTCATCTGCTTCTTTGTAAACTTCATTTAAAGGTAGTTTTGTTTTTTTTGGAGACAAACAAAACCAATCCCAAACTCCAGAAAAAGAATACGCACCAGAAGTTTCTATATGCGTTTTTATATTGTTTTTTTGAAGTTGTTTCGTTAAATAATCCATAGACCACATTAAAGGTTCTCCACCAGTAATTACCACAGTTTCTGCATATTTTTTTGCGTTTTCTACAATAATATCAGATAGGGTTGGAGGATGCAATTCTGCATTCCAACTTTCCTTTACATCACACCAATGGCAACCCACATCACAACCGCCAACTCTTATAAAATAAGCTGCAGTTCCTGTATGGCTTCCTTCACCTTGAATCGTATAAAATTCTTCCATTAAGGGAAGCATTTTCCCTTCATCAATCAATTCCTTCGTTTTCTTGTCCATTTTAATTCTTTACAGCAACTACTTCAATTTCAATTTTTGCACTGCCTACTAAACTGGCTGCAAAGGTAGTTCTTGCAGGTAAGTTTTCCTTGAAAAAAGTACGATAAATTGTATTCATTTTAGAGAAATCACTAATGTCTGATAAAATAACTGTACATTTTACAACATCTTTTAAAGTTAGATTGTGTTGTTTTAACACGGTTTCAACATTTAAAATTGCTTGTTTGGTTTCAGCATCAATTCCACCTTCAACAAGTTTTTCTGTTTTATGGTTTTTACCAATTTGTCCAGTTAGAAAAAATAAATTATCAATTTGAACAGCATCAGAAAACGGTGCATTTTGTCTCCTTTCTTCATGAGACTTGTGGTATTTTACTATAGATTTTGTATCATTTTTACAGGAAAATATGAGGGTTAAAAAAGAAAGAAATATAATTTTTGGGATATTTTTCATAATAGTTTGATTTACAATGCAAAGATAATCAGAATAAGAAAGAATTTTTTTGACGTTAATTATTTAAAAATCAGTATTTTTTTGTAGATTTGCACTCCTTTTTACGAGAACAGATTTATAAGAGGAATTTTTAAAATAATTTATACAAACATCTCTTGATGTTATTATCGTTAATAATCTGAATAACAAAAAGATACAAAATTAATTCTCAGAAATGTCTGAAGAAAAAAACACTACAGAAGAGCAACAAGTTGTTGCTACAGAAGTACAAGAAACAGAAACTGCAACTCCTGCAGTAGAAGAAAAAAAAGATCCAAAGCAATTTTTAGCAGATTTTAACTGGCACAAATACGAAGAAGGTATTGATGCTGTAGATGAAGAAAAGCTACAAGAGTTTGAAGCTGCTTTAGAAGGAATTGAAGGCTTTGTAAAAGAGCGTGACGTAATTGAAGGAAAAATCATCAGAATTACAGATAGAGATGCAATCATTGACATCAATTCTAAATCTGAAGGAGTAATTTCTTTAAACGAATTTCGTTACAATCCAGATTTAAAAGAAGGAGATACAGTAGAAGTATTGGTTGACAAAAGAGAAGATGCAAATGGTCAATTAGTATTGTCTCACAAAAAAGCAAGAGTAATTAAAGCTTGGGAAAGAGTAAACAATGCTCATGAAACTGGTGAAGTAGTTAACGGTTTCGTTAAATGCAGAACTCGTGGAGGAATGATTGTTGATGTTTTTGGTATTGAAGCTTTCTTACCAGGTTCTCAAATTGACGTAAAGCCAATTAGAGATTACGATCAATATGTTGAGAAAACAATGGAATTTAAAGTTGTAAAAATCAACCACGAATTCAAAAACGTTGTCGTTTCTCATAAAGCTTTAATTGAAGCAGATATTGAATTACAGAAAAAAGAAATCATTGGTCAATTAGAAAAAGGACAAGTATTAGAAGGTATTGTTAAAAATATTACTTCTTATGGTGTATTTGTTGATTTAGGTGGTGTTGATGGTTTAGTGCACATTACAGATTTATCTTGGTCAAGAATCAATCATCCAAATGAGGTTGTTGAATTAGATCAAAAATTAAACGTTGTAATTTTAGACTTTGATGATAACAAATCTAGAATTCAATTAGGATTAAAACAATTATCTGCTCATCCTTGGGATGCTTTAAATGCTGACTTAAAAGTTGGTGATGAAGTTACAGGAGAAGTTGTTGTAATTGCAGATTATGGTGCATTTGTAGAGGTTTCTGAAGGTGTTGAAGGTTTAATTCACGTTTCTGAAATGTCTTGGTCAACTCATTTACGTTCTGCACAAGATTTCGTAAAAGTTGGAGATAAAGTTCAAGCGCAAGTTTTAACATTAGATAGAGAAGATAGAAAAATGTCATTGGGTATGAAGCAATTGCATCCAGATCCATGGACAGATATTACTTCAAAATATCCAGTTGGAACAACACATACAGGTACAGTAAGAAATTACACAAACTTTGGTGTTTTTGTTGAGTTAGAAGAAGGGATTGATGGCTTAGTGTATATATCAGATTTATCTTGGACTAAGAAAGTGAAGCATCCATCTGATTTTGTAACTGTTGGAGACAAAATGGAAGTGCAAGTTTTAGAGCTAGATGTTGAAGGACGTAAATTGAATTTAGGTCACAAACAAACTCAAGAAAACCCTTGGGATGAGCATGAAGGAACTTATGCTATTGATTCTGTTCACACAGGAACAATCAAAGAGAAAAATGATAAAGGAGCAGTAATTACTTTTGAAGATAATGTAGAAGGTTTTGCACCAACTCGTCATTTAGAAAAAGAAGATGGTACTAAGTTAGACAAAGGAGATACAGCAGAATTCAAAGTACTTGAATTTAGTAAAGAGTATAGAAGAGTTGTTGCATCTCATACAGCTATCTTTAGAGCAGAAGAGAAGAAAAATATCAAAGCAGCTTCTAAAAAAGCCGCTGAAGCAGAAAAAACTACTTTAGGTGATATTGGAGGTCTTGCAGATTTAAAAAAGAAAATGGAAGCTGGAGCAAAAAAGAAAAAATAATTTCTTTTAGTAAAAGTTGATATTTAATATCTTAAAAGCCGTTGCAATTTGCAACGGCTTTTTTTAGTTAATAGAATCAAGTTCTTTGTCTATCTGTTTTGTTAGTTCATTTCCTAAGATTAACGTCTCTTCAATTAAATAATAATTACCTTCTTGAATAAGGATATTGGTTTTGATAGCATTGAGAAGTGTTAATTTGTTTTTAGGCTTTTGTAATTCTATATTAATGTAATTGGTAATATTGTTATCAACTTCAAGTAAATTGAGTTCGTCATCTTCTAAAAAACTTTCATCTAAATTTACATGAATTAGTTGATTCAAAAATGGACTTACTTGTTTATAGAAAACATTATCATTATTTTTTGTGAAGGTTATTGCATTATCATTCGTAAATAGATAAAAATCTATTATTCTAGTTGTTATGTCTAAATCTTCAATCAGCGAAAGCTGACCTGTAGCAACTAATTCTTGATAAGTGTTTTTAATGTCTGGGAAATAATAGCTTAATGTTAAAAGATTTAGTTTTGCATTTAAACTATCAATTTTAGTGAAATCTTTG
>Ga0115558_1001477_pt1 | contig 14379 bp, 14 predicted proteins | sample COGITO_mtgs_1104_4_FD_87279 | JGI IMG/M metagenome (GOLD analysis project Ga0115558, IMG submission 87279) | Pelagic marine microbial communities from North Sea - COGITO_mtgs_110426 | ecosystem: Environmental > Aquatic > Marine > Epipelagic | place: Germany:Helgoland, sampling site Kabeltonne... | reverse complement strand
TTGGGGACAATTATCTTTTAATAAAAACGCAATTAAAATTTTGGAAAGCAACCAAGAAAGAATATACTGGAACTATATTTCTCTCAATCCAAATATTTTTGAGATAGATTATTATTTAATAAAAAAAAGAATCGAACCTTTTGTCGAAGAATTGATGATGGTATGTTTTCATCCGTCTCGTCTCGATTATTATATTGAAAAATATAATTATGATATAGGTGACGATACATATATAAATGATTAAATAATCTATAAAATTGATATGCAATATCTTTCACTCATTATTATTACAAAATGAACAAAACTATTACTCTGCGAGGATATTATGGACTCGTATTGGCGTTTATCTGGGATACATTTCACTACAATATTCCTGGCCGCATAACCACTTGCTATGATTACTGGCAATATCTCAGCAATGTGGACTACTCATATACAATCGTTGTTCTAAACATAATAGCACTATATCTCTTGCTGATAAAATTCCGCGTTAAAATTACATTTGATTGTTCGTTCGTTTAGCATTATATAATTATTACCTTCATATTTTTTTTTTAAAATTGATTTGTTTTATTAATGATAATAATTTTATCAAACAAAAATGACAGAAACAGAAGAAATGAAAATTTGCTTCGACGAAATGGAAAAACTAAAGGCAAAAATGGAGGAACTATGTGAAAAAAGAAAAGTTGAGGAAGAAAAAAAACTTCTTCGCGAGTTAACAATGGAACCTAATTTGAAAGTTTTAAAGACCTGGTTGGACGATTATCAATCGTCTTTAAACAAACAAACCAAAGATCAGTTAGGTCAACGTACTTTATATAATGTTAAAAATTTCTCAACTCATATGAGTGTAAGATCAGCTGATAGTGGGCGTCCAACCGGTCAATATTACAACCAACCATCAGAGTTTATGGAAAAATATATCGATTCCACATACAATATGTTCAATATCATTAATAAACGTCTTGATGACATTGAAACGAAATTATCTTCAAATACGACAACCACAAAAAAGGATTTTCAGCCTTCGGGGTGGTAATTTAATTAACATTTAACCGGAGCACATCTCGCATTCTTCCACCTTATCGGGGTCGATCGTGAACTGCTGCGGTTGGTGACGGGGCTTCCTCCGCAAATAGTAAATGCCGGTCTTCAGACCTTTTTTCCACGAGTGGAAGTGCATCGAGGTGAGGATTTTGTAGTCGGGCTCCTCTACCCAGAGATTCAGGCTCTGCGATTGGCAGATGAATGCGCCTCGGTCTGCCGACATGTCAATCATGTGGCGCATCGGAATCTCCCAGACAATCTTGTATTTTTCTTTGATGTGGTCGGGGATCCCGTCGATTTGCTGAATGCTGCCCTTGTTGATGATGATGTTGTCTTTGAGCGACTCGCTCCAAAGTCCCAACTCGACCAACTCCTTCATCAGGTGCTTGTTCGCGACCACGTAGTCGCCCGCCATTGTGCGGCGGCTGTAAATATTGCTCGTGAAAGGTTCGAAGCACTCGTTGTTGCCCAAGATTTGCGACGTAGACGCGGTCGGCATCGGCGCCAGAAGAAGCGAGTTGCGCAAGCCGTGGTTTTTGATGCTCTCCTTCAACGCGGACCAATCGTATCTGGTGGACGGCTCCACATTCCACATATCGAATTGTAGGATTCCCTTGGACGCGGGCGAGCCGACGAAGGATGAATATGCGCCCATGAGACCATCGCCCTGGATGTCGAGCTCGGCGCGAATGGGCAGCACGCGCCGCAACGTTTCATTGTCATCGGCCATCACGTCGTGGGTATATGAGCGCGAAATATTGCTCGTATCCGTGAAGACGTCCACATTAGTATCCTTGTATTTTTTCAAACGCAGCATGTCCGCAGAACGGTCAATCGAGATTTGGTTCGAGCATTCGAGCGCCGCGTGGTAGATTGTCTCGAAAATTTGCTTGTTTACCAAGACCGCACCATCACTGTGATACGGAATGTCCATCATCGCGAAGGCGTCGGCCAGCCCCTGGACCCCAATACCAATCGGACGATGGAGGAAGTTGCTCCGGCGCGTCTTGTCGGTCGGATAGAAGTTAACGTCGATGATTTTATTGAGGTTGGCGGTTACCACCTTGGCGACAGCGTGAAGCTTTTCATAGTCAAACGATTTGTCCTCTTTCACAAACATGCTGAGTCCGATGCTGGCCAAGTTGCAAACCGCGGTTTCGTTCTCATCGCTGTACTCGATGATTTCCGTGCAAAGATTGGACGACTTGATGACGCCGAGATTCTTCTGGTTGCTCTTCTCATTCGCAGCATCTTTGTAAAGCAGGTAGGGTGTGCCCGTTTCCATTTGCGAGTCCAAAATGCTGAACCAGAGCGTGCGCGCCTTCATTGTCTTGGTCGCCTTTCCCGAACTCTCATACTTTTCGTACAACTCCTTGAAATCATCGCCATAGCAGTCAGAGAGTCCCGGACACTTGTCAGGACAAAAGAGACACCAGTCCTGGTCTTTCTCAACCTTCTCCATAAACAGCGATGGAATCCACAGCGCATAAAAGAGGTCGCGCGCACGCATCTCCTCGTCCCCGTGATTCTTCTTGAGTTCGAGGAACTCTTCGATGTCGCTATGCCACGGTTCCACATAAATCGCAAATGAACCGTTGCGTTTTCCGCCGCCCTGATCCACATACCGCGCGGTCTTGTTGAACACTTGCAGCATCGGGACAATCCCATTGGAGGTTCCGTTGGTCCCACGGATGTGGCTTCCCGTGCCGCGAACGTTGTGAATGTGCAGTCCAATCCCACCAGCCCACTTCGAAATTTTGGCGCACTCTTTGAGCGTGTTGTAAATTCCGTCGATGCTGTCATCCTCCATCGACAAGAGGTAGCAAGAACTCAACTGTGGACGCGGTGTGCCCGCATTGAAAAGAGTTGGCGTGGCATGCGTAAAATATTTCATCGACATTAGGTCGTATGTCTCCTTCACCGCGGTCATATCATCGCCGTGAATTCCGATGGATACGCGCATCCACATGTGCTGGGGTCGCTCGACAATCACCTTGTCCACTCGCATTAGGTATGCTCGCTCAAGGGTTTTGAACCCAAAGTAGTCGATATCGTAATCCCTGTCGTAATCGATCATCTCATTAATAGTATCGCCGTGCTTCTCTACAACGGACCAGAGGTCTTCGTGAATAAGCGGGATATTAACACCGTGAATATCGGTAAACAAATGGAGTTTTTTCATAGTCTCGGTGAATGACGAAACAGTGTTTTTGTGGTTGTTGGAAACAATGACTCTGCTGGCAAGGGTTCCGTAGTCTGGGTGCCTGGTACAAAGAGAAGCGCATTGTTCCGCGGTTAGTTCGTCGATGACAGACGTCGGAATTCCACTATAAAGTTGGTCGATAACCTCCATAACCAGTTGACTGTAATTCAATACGATTGGCGGTTTCGTCTCTGCACCCAACTTCTTGACTCGCTTCAAGATTTTGTCGAATGACACGTCCTCGTGCTTTCCGTTTCTCTTGACGACCGACATTTCAAGAGCATCTCCAATATCGTTTTTTTGGATAGGAGTGTCTTGTTGATTCTCCATATACATTATAATATGGTCGAGAGTTTAAATAGTTGTATAATATTGTTTTAAAAGTTTTTGTGTTCATCTTCTAAATTGAGAAATGCACAACTATCGGAATCGGACAATTCGCTAAAATGTCATTTTAAAAATTGATATTTTATTTTATATTATTTTATTGATTCATTAAGAATTGATAATATAAAATGCTGTTTGCGAAGAGAAACGCTAGATTTGAAACTTGGTTAGATACAAATGGGTATTACTATGTGAAAAATAAATCGAACAAACCGTGTTTCAAATCAAAACTGACGGTCCATCTCTTCAAACATTTCAAAGAAGACACTAGTTGCTATAAAAAAACTATTTTCGATAGATTTAAGATTTCGATTCGTAACGTTTGAGCCATTGCATTTGTATCTTCGTTCCTTGAGAAATTCTATTCTAAGTCCTCATTGTTCATCCGTGCGTGGCCTTTGGACTTGGTGCGTTTTTCAACTTGGACTCCCGTGTCCAAGTCGTCCGTTGCGGAGCAATTTATCCTTCTCCGCCTGTGTCGGTGTTGTCGATTCCGTGACAGCATGCCAGTGCCAGAGGAAGTAATCCGCTAGGTGGAAAATCTTTCTCATACGCATATGCGTGTGATTCTATTGTTTTCTTTCTCGCGAAAAATGTTATATATATGATGATAAGAAAGATAATACGTAATAATGACAAAATTGAAACTAGAATAAAGCAATCCTGATAATGATACATATCATGGATCTCAATCAACGCAAACTCACAAAAGACGAATGGAATAGCATCGAGATACCCGTATCAGCGAATGAAAAACGAATTATCGATCTCATTACTCGTGGATATCACAATGTCGCTATTCGCCAAAACAAGACAATGTCCTTGTTGAGTTATCTGAAAATCAGCCATTCAGAAGCACTAGAAAACTTCGTGTTCATGAAATACATCGAACCTAAGGTCTCTATAATGTCTAATAAATACGGGTTCAAGTTCGACAAAGTCGAAACTAAAAAATGCTCTATCAAAAAGGCCGACCAAATCCGTTTTTCGAATACGGACAAGCAACTACTTACGGAGAAAACCGAGTTATTTGAATTCGTTATCCTAGATTTGATGGAGAAACTCTACAAATACAAGTCGAAAAACTCGGACAAATGGTTACGATACCACTACACAATAAAGATACTCTCCAAGTATAATGTGGAAGCGTCCAATGGCGTATTACTTGCTCTAGTGAACCGCCTTTCTAGTATCAATGATAAATCCGTTGATATTACCAAACTAGTCAAGATGGGCGAGACAATTATTGAACGAAACGAAGACCTGATGAAATACGCTGATGAGGAATTGTATGACCATCAGAAGCAGTTGTTTACAATATGTAAAGCGCGCGTTCCTAAACTGATTCAGTATATTGCTCCCACGGGAACGGGCAAGACAATGTCTCCACTTGGTCTATCCGAGAAGCACCGGGTCATCTTCGTATGTGCAGCACGCCACGTTGGTCTTGCTTTGGCAAAGGCAGCAATCTCCGGACACAAGAAGGTGGCGTTTGCGTTTGGGTGTCAAGACGCGGAGGATATCAGGCTTCATTACTTTGCGGCAAAAGATTATACGGTGAATCGGCGTAGTGGTGGGATTTGGAAGGTCGATAATACGGTAGGGGATAAAGTCGAGATTATGATATGTGACATCAAGTCATATCTTCCGGCGATGTATTACATGTTGGCGTTCAACAAGAAGGAAGACATCATCTTATATTGGGATGAACCTACGATTACGATGGATTACAAAGAGCACGAGTTTCACCCAATCATTCAGCGTAACTGGCAGGAGAACCAAATACCAAACGTGGTATTGTCGTCGGCAACTCTGCCCCAGCCACACGAAATGCAGCCGACCAACGCCGATTTCTGTGCCCGCTTCTTGGACGCCGAAGTGCACACCATTGTCAGCCATGACTGCAAAAAGACAATTCCGCTCATCGAAAAGGACGGGTATGTCGCGATGCCCCACTTCCTCAGTCGCGAATACGATGATATATTGGCAGTCTCCAAACAATGTCGCCAAAATCGCACATTACTTCGTTACATCGACCTAGGAGAAGCGATTCGGTTTATCACTAATAAATCCGTTAGAAACAGCGTTCGCAACGAGCGGTATTCGATGACGCAGAATTTCGCGTGCGTCGAAGACGTGACCATGTCGCAAATAAAGACCTACTATATAGACGTTCTCGCAAATATTGTTCCTGAAAAATGGGGCGATGTATTTGAAGCGGTCAGCGTTGAACGTAAACGGCACCACACATCGAACATTCACGTCGTCACCAGCGATGCACATACGATGACCGACGGACCGACGATCTTCCTTGCGGAGGATGTTGGAAAGGTGGCGCGTTTCTGTCTTCAACAGTCGGACATTCCGCAAGCAGTTTCGCGCGACATCATGAAGGCCATTCATTACAACACGGTCATCAATGGCAAGGTGTCTGTCTTACAAAAGACGTACGAGGATGGAACGCGCGAAGACGAGGGTAAAGAGAAGAAATTGGCGGATGGCAGGGTGAATCCGGAAATGCGACGCGTGATGACCAAAATAAATGAACTGAATTCGTGCGTGAAAAGCGTGGAACTCGACTCGCAGTTTATTCCAAACAGCGCAAGGCATCTAAAACGGTTCGATATTTCGGAGGAAACGAACGGCACTCCATTTATGTGTGACATATCCGAAACTGTCGTCGAGGAGATTATGATGATCGATGACATAGAGGATTCGTGGAAAATGCTCCTGCTTATGGGGGTAGGCGTCTTTGCACAACACGCCAGCGTTCGTTATTCAGAGGTGATGAAGTCCTTGGCGCAACAGCAGAAATTATTCATTATCATTGCATCGTCCGATTACATTTACGGCACGAACTATCAGTTCTGTCATGGCTACATAAGCAAGGACCTGGGGCACATGAGCCAAGAAAAGTGTATTCAGGCAATGGGTCGGGTCGGGCGCAACAATCTCCAACAACACTACAGTTTGAGATTTAGAGATAACGACCTCATAACGAAATTGTTTCGCGAGGAGAAAGACCGACCTGAAGTGAGAAATATGGAACTCCTGTTCAATACTTGCTAGCTGGTGCTAATGTGCTAATGTGCCAATGTGCTAATGTGCCAATGTGCTAATGTGCCAATGTGCTAATGTGCTAATGTGCCAATGTGCTAATGTGCTAATGTGCCAATGTGCTAATGTGCTAATGTGCTAGTTCTTCCGGTATTTGTAAACAATATAAAAAAAATTCCCTCTGTTATTATTAATGGAAGCGCGGAACTTTGTCAAGTGTTTGTTTGGAGGCATTACACTTGGGGGGGCAACGACGTTCATGGCGTCGGTGACGAATGATGGTTTTGGTAATGTTGTCGGTATTGCCCCTTGTTTTGGTAATGGACGTTGTGTTGGCTCTAGCGACCACATCAAACCTTATTATAGTGGTTTGTTTGAAGAAGATGATGCCGGGCGTGTTTGCCAAAAACAATCTGGTAATATGCCGCCATCATATCTGGGGGATACCAAGACAAAAATGGAGAGACCGCCCTCTCTGCGCGAGTATGAATAATTTTTATTTTATTATTTTATAATACCCGTCACGATGATGCGTATTATAAATTAAACATTTTAGTATGGTTAACGAAGACGAAGGACGAGGTGAAGCGTTGCCTCCTTTTGGATATTATAGTCCGAAAGCGTCCTTCCGTCCTCAAGCTGTTTTCCCGCAAAAATGAGGCGCTGTTGGTCGGGCGGAATACCCTCCTTGTCTTGAACCTTCTGTTTCACGTTTTCAATGGTATCCGATGCCTCGACGTCGAGCGTGATGGTCTTTCCGGTAAGCGTCTTGATGAAGATTTGCATATGCTTCTATATAAGTGTGTATATTTAAGTTGTATCCATATATCATATTTTTGATGGAAAAATATCATTGATTATATGTTGTGTTTACTCCGCCAACTCAGGGTATTTATTCTTGAGTTTCTCTTGGAATCTCTCCAGTTCGTCTTGAATAGACGAGCCTGCTTTGAGTTTCATGTTGAGTCCGTAGCGCCGGTCGTCGAGGCGGCGCTCATACACAAGGTGCGGTGCGCCACGCATTTGGTTGATGCGGTAGTATTGCGGCAGCTTATCGGGGTCCTCTTCCTCAATAATGTTTTTCTCCAATTTATGTAGTTTTTGTTTGACCTCCTCCAGTTTGGCCATGAGGGATACTTTGCGTGATTTGGAACTCATGAAAGGTTTGTCCAATTTGGGGTGACTTTCGATTTTGAAGAACTCGCGGGTGAGATTTTTCTCCTTGTTGTAGATTTCGTGATAATAAACGACGTATTTGGGGAGCATCGCTTGCGTCAATCCGTCTGGAAGTGGATTTGCGTTGTATTTACGGGACCGCTTATTAGTGTTGGCATTTTGTTCGCTCTGCGTGGCGAAGCGCAGATTTGAGCGACGATTGTCCAACTTGTCACGATTGATGTGGTCGATCGAGAATTTTTTGTCGATGAGTTTATCATCATTTGGATATTGGTTCTTCATGACGAACCGGTGAAGGTAATGAGTTTTGTCTTTCAACCTTCCGGTGACGTAACGTGAGTTTACGCCAAGAGTCCAACAAGGACGAAATGGTTTTATATTCTTTATCTGAGCGACATCTTCAATCGACAAAAGGGTGAATACATTTTCACCACAAGTCATCTTGTAGTATTGTTCGTTGGTTAAATTGTTTCTAACCAGATATAAAATATTTTTGTATTGCCCAGCATATTTACCCGCACGGATATATAGACCTTCATCACTTTCGAGAACTGTTTCTTCATTAGAGCACATAATATATTAAGAGTATGTGCTCTATATTAGTTTAAGAGGTCTTTTATTACAATTAAGAAGGTTTATCCCCCCATCTGTTACTTAGTTCGAATAAGCAAGTCCGCCCATTCCCGACATAACGCGAAGGACGTTGTAGTTGGTGGCGTACACGCGGACCTTGGCGGTCTTGGTGCTCTCGACGGTGGCGTTCGACAGGACGAGCTGAAGAGTCGCGTTGTCGATGCGCGAGAAATTGCAGGTGCCCGACGGCTGGTGCTCCTCCGGGCGAAGCGCGAACGAGTAGACGTTGATGCCGGTGTCCGGGGCACGGGTGTGGAACTGGTACGGCTGGACGAGGTCGAAGTAGGTGCCCTCACGCTCCGAGAAGCGGTCCTGGCCGTTGAGCTGAAGCTTGGCGGTGACGACCGGGTTCTCGCCCCAGCAGTGCATGTCAAGCGCGGTCTCGGCAAGCACGAAGGTGCCGGCATCCGAGAGGGTCGAGCCATCATCGCCATCAACGCCGAAGTTGTCGTGGTGGTCGTTGCTGGTGCTGACAAGGTCATCAGCACCTTGGTCCTGGAAGAGACCCGATGTACCAATGAAGCCATTCGAACCCTTAAGGGAATTCGGACCACCGAAGGCGTGGATAGCATTCGGGAGCGCATCGATCGAATCGGTGTAGTTGAACGGCTGAGCACCGAGGGTCTTCTTGAGGAGAGTATCCGAAGACTCAAGGGACGCGCAGTAGTCGACGTTCGCGTCCGGCTGGGCAACGAAGACGAGCTCCTTGCACGGGTGGTTGAAGTTGAGTTTGATCTTGTTCGAGGACGAACCGACCGACTCATCGCCAGTGAACTGGAGCTGCTCAATCAGGTACTCGTGCGGGTTCTGCGCCATGCGGCGACGCTCGTCGGTGTCCAGGAACACGTAGTCGACGTAGAGCGACGCGGCAACAAGCGACTGCTGGTAGGCTTTGGATACCTTAGTAGAAGCGCCGGCAAGACTGCTGACGGCCCAGAGGCACTCATCAATCGGGCGAAGATCGAGGTTGATCTTGACCTCGTGGTACTGGAGGGCAATGAGCGGAAGGGCAAGACCCGGGTTGCGGCAGTACCAGAACTGGAGCGGCACGTAGAGGGTCGTCTCCGGAAGGGTGTTGCGCGGGGCGCACACGTTGGTTGGGACGGTGCCGTTAGAATCAACGTTGCACGGGCCATCAACATCGGCAAAAGTCGGGTCGGTGATGTAGGTGAGCTGGGTGGTGTTGCCAACCATCTTGTAGTAGCCACGCTCCTGCTCCTTGGAAAGGGTGAGCTGGTTCCAGATGTGCATCCAGTCGCCGTACTGGCGGTCGATGCGCTGGCCACCAATCTCGACCTCGACCTGCGAGATCATCTGCTCACCCGGGAAATCTAACCAGCGAGCGTAGACACTAGAGCCTGAATTTTTGAGGTCCTGGCTAATCTCCGGAAGAGTGACCTGAAGGTAGGTGCGGTACGCGAGGTCACCGTTGCGGCTGATGGTGCAGGTGACACGGCGGCCGAAATCGGCCTGGCCGTTGAAGGTCTGCTCGATCGACTCCATCGCGAAGTTGGTGTGGCGACGGTAGGTCACCTTCCAGAAGGTGATCTGCGGGTTGCCGGTAAGGTAAACGTCCTGAGCGCCGTAGGCTACGAGTTGCATTAATCCACCTCCCATTGTTATAATATTGCTAAAGAAAAAAAAATTACGAAAAAGATTTAATTAATGATTAAAAATACTATTAATCATTAAAACATTGTTGAAATATCAAAAAATACTATGGAAATACTCCGAAATACTCCATAAATATCGTGTATTGATTGTCGGTGCTAATTGTCGATGCTAATTGTCGATGCTATTCTTAATTTTGTTTATGTCCATGTTTTTCTCAATAAACGATTTCACATAGGTGTCAAGGTAAATTTCCTTCTTACCCTGATGTTTTTTGGTGAAAATATAGGTGTCATCTTTCATGGAAACCTTCCAACCCGATTGAACGGCGTTAAAAATGAAGGCCATTTTCTGGAGTTTGATACAATCGACTTCTAAATCTTCTGGGGTATTAATGCGAACTGTATCCATTAAATTAAAAGCAAGAAAACAATAACTGGAAGTATATTCAATTAAACACTAATAAAAAGGTATTGTTAATATGCCTAAATTTAAACAGAAAAATACAAGAAAGATACTGGTCGAAAACAATTCCATCACTACCCTCGACGGAAAACATCAAGAAATCGTCGATGAATTGCGGCGCGAAAAAGAGGTGGTCGTCCCGTCTCTTCGCAAAGAGCAAAGGTCACTTCGTAAAAAACTACAACGAAATAAGATGTCCGTCGAAGCAGAGTTAGAAACAAAAGATAGGATGGAAGACATCAAGAGGACGCTCCGGGAAATCAAAGGGCGCGAGAGAAATTATTTGCTAAACAACTCGGAGTTAGTATTCGGTTATTTCGAGAATAAAATGAAGGTCGCGGAGGGCACAAACAAAACAACGGTTCTCAACACCTTTTTCAAAACGGAAACACCAAGCAAGAAGGAGGATGAAAAGGAGCACAGCAATGTGAAGAAATTTCTTGCAAACATCGACGACAGCTTTATGGACATTGGCAATTATGTGGTTCAGACGGACATTTGCGAAGTTTGCCACCAAGGCGAGATGATTCCGATTGTGCACGAGGGACAACTTGTTTGCAATAATTGTTCTTCCACGATCCAATACCTTGTAGAAAATGAGAAACCCTCGTATAAAGAACCTCCCAAAGAGGTCTGCTTTTATGCTTACAAAAGAATCAACCATTTCAGAGAGGTAATCGCGCAGTTCCAAGCCAAGGAGACCACGCAAATACCCGACGAAGTGCTCGAGAATATCAAGTTGCAAATCAAAAAGGAACGAATCGGCCTCGAACAAATCACCAACAAGCGCGCGAAAGAGATACTAAAGCGGTTGGGCTACAACAAATATTACGAGCACATTCCCTTTATCAAAGACAAGTTGGGAATCAAACCGCCCATTATGAGTCCGGAACTCGAAGACACGCTGTGCAATCTTTTTATGGAAATCCAAGGCCCTTATGCGAAATATTGCCCGGAAGATCGAGTGAACTTCTTAAACTACTACTATACGGTCTACAAGTTGTGCGAGTTGCTCGACCAGCGCGAATTCCTGCCTTTCTTCCCAATGCTAAAGGACCGTGAAAAGCGAATCGAACAAGACGAAATATGGAGGAAAATATGTAACGAACTCGACTGGGAGTTCATTCCCACAATATAGATTTGATAACTATATTCAAATCTATATTATATTTATTGGTATTTTTCGTGTTTATAGGCAAGTTTATGCTTACCCGAGTTTATGCTTACCCGAGTTTATGCTTACCCGAGTTTATGCTTAACCGAGTTTATGCTTACCCGAGTTTGGGGAAACCGACAAGGTTGGCGCCGATGCCGAACCCAGCGCCCGAGCGAGCACCCACGGCCATAGCCGGGACGAACGTATCAAGAATGCTAAAGGTGGCGGCCGCGGTGAGCGCGATGAAGGCAACCTCATCAAGGTCGAGCGAGCGCTTCGGGATGGCAAAGGCAGCAAGTGCCACCATGATACCCTCCACAAGGTATTTGATCGCGCGCTTCAAAAGTTCACCAAGATCGAAATCGTTGACAATATCAGTAATGCTCATTCTTATATTTAATAAAAAGAAAAAAATATAATATGTCGATTGAAATCACTTAAAGTTTATGAGGATTAATATTCCTATATGAGCGACACTTCGAACACGACAACCAGACCGGAGGGAATCGAATGTAGATTGGACATTGACGGCTCCGAGAACAAGAAGTATGTCGATGTGTTAGATGAGGACAAGGTAGTTGCCGGACAAAAATTCGTTTGCGTATCGTTTCTCTCTCCGGAGAAGATTCTGAACGACCGCCGACTTTATAATTTCAATGAATTCCTAAAGCAGTGGGAAATGTCCAAGGCATTGTCTAAATATACACAATTCTTGAGTTTTCTCTCGTTCAAGTATAATCTTGTCTTTGACGATCTCACCAAGGATTTGGAGGAGTTCTGTAAAGAGGAGCGGGATAATCTGTTTGCCACGAATCTAGAGGATGAGTTCAAGAACTTTATGGACTCGAACGAGACCAAGTTGGACGAGGCATTCAATCAGGAGAATGGATTCCAGACGAGCGTTCGTGGATTGAAGGTGCGCGGTTCTTATCCGAGTCAGCAAGAGGCTGAACTGAGATGTAAAATGCTTCGCGAAGTGGACCCGAACCACGACGTTTTTGTGGGTCCGGTCGGTATGTGGATGCCGTACCACCCCGAGGCGTACAAGACGGGGCGCGTCGAGTATCTGGAGGACGAACTCAACCAGCTCATGCACGAGAAGCAGGCGAACGAGAAGAACGCCAAGGTTGAGTTTGACAAGCGGATGCGTGAAACGAAGGAGCAGGCGATTGAGGAGAACAAGAAGAAGGCGCTCGAGAGCGGCAACGTGCTTACGCAGACCTTGGACGAGAATGGTCAATTGGTGAGTGTGAACAACGTCAACAACATGGAGACTGGTATGGGCGAAGAGGTCACGGTTGCTGATGTTCGAAAGGAGTTGTTCGAGGATGAAGATGTGGTGATTGACCATAAGAATTCCGACCACGGTCTCAGCAGACTGACCGATGCTGGTGTTTCAGAACCGAAGGAGAAGGAGACTGTGTTAGTGAACATTGCTGAGGATGCTGAGGGTGCTGAGGGTGCTGAGGATGCTGAGGGTGCTGAGGATGCTGAGGATGCTGAGGGTGCTGAGGATGCTGAGGGTGCTGAGGGTGCTGAGGGTGCTGAGGGTGCTGAGGGTGCTGAGGAAGCGGACAAGGGGAATAAGCAGGCGTGAAACCTATAATTACCCCGTGAAGAACATAAATTAAGAAAAACTAAAAAATTGAATTTACATATAATCCCTAGTAGTATATGTAAATAACTAGAATGCCGCAACAGAGTGCGCCCATCCAAAGTATGCGGGAACAAAGTGCGACCAACCATATTGCCTCGGGAAAAGGTGTGCCGAAACAAAAGTGTGCGTTTCAAGGTTGTGCGAAAAAAGTGAACCAGGTAGAGATGATGATGGGGAAATGTCGCTGCGAAAACGTTTATTGTTCGAAGCACCGAATGCCAGAGTCGCACTGCTGCGCTTTCATATACACGATTGACAAGGACGAATTTATCAAAGCAAACAAGTGTGTTGCTGCTAAAATTTGAACATACTACTTCTTACCACCGAGTCTTCCGCACATTTATTTTGGGACCGCGCTTTCGCCCCGAGTTGGGGTCGTATGAGTCGTCCTCATCGTCAGAATGAAGATCCTTCGATATTTCCCAGAACTCTTTCGAACCGAGTTTGAAGTCTCCGTGTGGTTGTGCCTTATACCAAAAAATCTGGTCCTGTAGGTTATTAGACTTGGCATTGTTGTCCACGACCAAACATTCAAAGTTTTCGGTGCATTGGTCCATTACCTGTGCGAAACTCTCATATGTGGGAAACATTCCGGCATAGTTTTCCCAAATCCTTTTCCTATTGGAAATGTAGGGTTCGCGCAGTATAAACACATAGTCGATATTTGTCCGCAAATTGGGAGGTATACCTAATGGATACTGCATAGTGATGATAAGCATAATTTTCCAGTGCCTGCCGTTCATGAAAAGCAACCGCATCATCTTGTCCTTGGTCCACGAGTTGTCGAATAAGCAATCATCTAGAATGCAAAAAGCGCGCGGGTCAATCGTTGACTTCTTGTAATGTTCGATCTCCTTTTTCACCTGCTTCAGGACGGTTTTCTGACGCTTCAATATATTCTCAATAATGGCGGTGTTGTATTCATCGTGAATGAATAATTTAGGGACGTGACTTCCATAAAATCCATTTCCTGCTTCAGTACCC
>Ga0115558_1001470_pt1 | contig 14416 bp, 10 predicted proteins | sample COGITO_mtgs_1104_4_FD_87279 | JGI IMG/M metagenome (GOLD analysis project Ga0115558, IMG submission 87279) | Pelagic marine microbial communities from North Sea - COGITO_mtgs_110426 | ecosystem: Environmental > Aquatic > Marine > Epipelagic | place: Germany:Helgoland, sampling site Kabeltonne... | reverse complement strand
CACCATAATAAACGAACTTTATGTGCTAAAAAATGATATATAAAATGAGCAAATTCCCAAATTATATAGCCATAAATAAACCAATACCAGGTACTAGAGGTCTCAACTAGAGCAAAAGGTTGGAAAAGACCAATACAAAGAGTTACCATTCCAATAGCAATAAAACGTCCTATAACTCTATTGAAAAGATAAATCAAGAAAATTACTTTATAGACTTTAGTTTGAGGCTTTTTATAAATAAAACCTAAACTTAATTCTAAAAATAAAAGTAAGGGGATGATGGGAATAATTAGAGCAACAATTCCTTCATAAGTTAAAAACTTTTCAATTTCATTATTTTGAAGAATTGTTAAAAATTGATTAACCCCAAAAAACCCAACAATTTCGTTCCAAAAACTTTCTAAAAACCCCATTTTTATTAAATATTTTAAAAAGATAAAGATTTAATTAAACCTTTCCCAATCAAAAGAGTCTACATATTTATTACAATCAAATTAATACGATAGTTTATCTTTAATTTCAAGAAAGAATTTGTGTATTTTTGCAAAAAATTACACAACAAATAATTGTTTGCCATTTTCAAAAATCAAAATCATTTTAATTAATAAAGAATGTCAGAAAAAAGCACATTAAAAAATAGTAGGAAATGGATTTTGATAGTCCTTGGGTTTGTTATCCTTTATGGGTCTTATAAAATATCTCAAACCATTGCAAATAGTAGGCCTTCAAAAAACAGGGAATTTAAAGTTGTTACTAAAGAGGTGTATACACGTAAAGTCACCAATGGTTCTTATCAAGTTCAAATACCTTCTAACGGAGTTCTTAATGCATACAAGCGTGTAAGTTTAACTTCAAGAGTTCAAGGAGTAATGCAAACTATTAAACCATTATTTAAAGTAGGTCAGAATTATAAGAAAGGTCAAACGTTAGTTCAAATTGATGCTTCAGATTTTAATGCAAATGTTATTGCTCAGCGTGCTTCTTTATATAATTTAATCACCTCTGTACTTCCAGATTTACAATTAGATTTTCCAGTTGCACATTCAAATTGGAGAATATTTCTTCAAAACTTTGAATTAAAAAAGCCAGTTCCAGCACTTCCTTTAATGGAAGAAAATGTAAGACTCTTTGTCTCAGGGCGCGGAATTATATCTTCTTATTATTCGCTTCAGAACTTAGAGCAAAACTTAAAATTTTATTCAATCAAGGCTCCTTTTGATGGCGTTTTGGTAGCTGCAAAGATAACTGAGGGCTCTTTACTTAGACCTGGACAAGAATTAGGTGAATTTATAGCTCCCGGTAATTACGAGTTAATGGTAGCTCTCCCAAAATCATATGTAGATAATGTAGAAGTGGGTGCAAAAGTTTCTTTGAAATCTGTTGATGCTGATCAGAACTATCAGGGAGTCATTAAACGTATAAATGCGCAAGTAAATATACAAACACAGTCTGTTGCGGTATATATCCAAGTTAAAAATTCAAAATTAAAAGAAGGAATGTTTTTAGAGGCTCAAATAGAAGCTAAAGAATTTGATAATGTTTTTGCAATCAATAGAGGATTACTTAATGGAGACCAACAACTTTATGTTGTTGTGGCTAATAAACTTGAACTCAAAAGAGTAGTTCCCCTTCATTTTACAGAAACATTAGCCATTGTAAGTGGATTAGAAAATTCAGATGAAATAGTTGCTCAGCCCTTGATTGGAGCTTTTGTTGGAATGGAAGTACTTCCTTCGGTTATTACTCCATCAAAATAAGCTAACATGAGGAAAATAATTGATTATTTCATAAAGTACCATGTGGCAGTTAATATTGTCATTTTAGCCTTTTTATTATTTGGACTTTTAGGGGTTACGTCATTAAAGTCATCTTATTTCCCACTTGCAGAATCACATACGGTTCAAATAGCGGTAACTTATCCTGGCGCATCTCCATTTGAAATTGAAGAAGGTGTAATTCTAAAAATAGAAGATAACTTAAAAGGGTTAATAGGCGTTGAACGTGTTACCTCAATATCAAGAGAAAATTCAGGTTCTATAACGGTGGAGGTTGAAAAAGAACGGGACATTAATTTCATGTTATTGGAAGTTAAAAATGCCGTAGATAGAGTGCCTAGTTACCCAATTGGAATGGAGCCCCTGGTAGTTTCAAAGCAAGAACAAATTAGATCAACCATAAACTTTTCTTTAACAGGAGATAATATCTCTCTTATTGAACTTAAAGAAATTGGCCGTCAAATCGAAAACGATTTGCGTGCAATAAATGGAATATCTCAAATTAGCATTTCAGGATATCCACAAGAAGAAATTGAAATTGCAGTTAATGAGAGTCAACTTTTAGCTTATGGCTTGAGCTTTTCATCCATTGCACTATCTATTGCTAAATCTAATATTATTGTAACGGGTGGACAGGTTAAAACCATTGCTGAGGAATTTTTGATTCGTGCAAACAACAAATTTTATTATGCCGATGAACTTGCTAATATTGAAGTACTTTCAAAACCTGATGGAACTAGGGTTTTATTAAAAGATGTTGCTCAGGTAAGTGATCGATTTTCTGAAACACCTAATAGAATATATGTAGGTAATGATATTTCAGTAAATATTAGTGTAAACTCCACCAATTCAGAAGATGTGATTACTGCCGCTGCCTCTGTTAGAGATTATATTGAAGAGTATAATGAAATCAATGATAACTTTACACTAACGGTACTGAATGATCAATCGGTTACTCTTACAGAACGGAATAAATTACTGATTGAAAACATTTTTCAAGGAATGCTTTTAGTTTTATTATTTCTCTCTATTTTCTTAAATTCAAGGCTTGCTTTTTGGGTAGCGTTCGGACTTCCAGTTTCATTTTTAGGTATGTTTATTTTTGCTCCTATGTTTGGAGTGACTATAAATGTTCTGTCAACCTTTGGAATGATAATCGTTATAGGAATCCTAGTAGATGATGGAATTGTAATTGCAGAGAATATTTACCAGCATTATGAAAGAGGAAAAAGTCCTTATCGTGCAGCTATAGATGGTGTTTTAGAGGTTCTTCCCCCTGTAGTCTCTGCAATTATAACAACCATATTAGCTTTTTCGTTATTTTTATTTTTAGACGGAAGAATTGGAGAATTTTTTAGTGAGGTTTCTGTAGTAGTTATTCTGACTTTGTTGATTTCATTAATAGAAGCACTAATAATATTACCTGCACATTTAGCAAATTCCAAGGCCTTAATTAAGAAGAAAAGTGAACCCAAAACACTCATAGCAAAAGGTTTTTCGAAGTTAAGAAAGATTAACAAACTAGGAGATTCATTGATGCAATCTTTAAGGGATAACATCTACCAACCCACTTTAAAATTTTCACTGAATAATAGATTTTTGGTGCTTACGGTTTTTGTTGCATTTTTTAGTATGACGATTGGCTCTTTTGGAGGGGGTATTATTAGGACTTCTTTTTTTCCATCTATCGCAAGTGATCGTATATCAATAAGTTTGGTAATGCCCAATGGAACGAATGAGAGGATAACAGATTCTATTATTAGCTTAATTCAAACTAAAGCAAAAATTGTAGATAAGGAATTTTCTGAAATGTATTTAAAAGGAACTGAAAATACACTTTTTGTAAATACTATTAAAACACTTGGAAATGGTGCTTCAAGAGCTAATCTAACGATTAACCTTTTGCCAGGTGAGCAACGTCCGGATGTGATTCGAGCAGATATGATCTCCTCAAGGTTATCAGAATTAGTAGGCCCTTTAATAGGTGTAGAAAGCGTTATATATGGTTCTGGTTCTAATTTTGGAGGAAAACCTATTTCAGTTTCTTTATTATCGAATAATATTGACGAATTAAAACAGGCTAAAAATGAACTTAAAAAGGTATTAGAATCTAACGCACTATTAAAAGATATTGAAGATAATGACCCTGCAGGAATTAAAGAGATTACAATTCAATTAAAAGATAATGCATATTCTTTAGGTCTAGATTTACAATATATAATGAGTAGAGTGAGAGCTGGATTTTTCGGAGTACAAGCTCAACGTTTTCAGAGAGGACAGGATGAAATTAGGGTTTGGGTTCGATACAAAAAAGAAGACAGATCCTCTATTACCCAATTAGAAGACATGAAAATTGATCTTCCAAATGGTCAGTTTATTGCCCTTAAAGAAATTGCAACCTACACTATTAGAAGAGGTGATGTTTTGATCAATCACCTTGATGGAAGAAGAGAAATACAAGTATCAGCAAATCTTAAAAACTCAAAAGAATCTTCTGCAACAGACATAATGGCTGACATCCGATCTAATATTATGGCTAAAATACAAGAAAAATATCCTTCTGTAAGCGCTTCCTATGAAGGACAAAATAGAGAAGCTACCAAGCTTTTGAATTCATTAGCAGGTGCAGGAATACCTATCTTGATTTTAATCTATATGACCATTGCATTTACCTTTAGGAGTTTTTCTCAGCCTATTTTACTGTTCTTATTAATTCCAATTAGCCTTATTGGAGTAGCTTGGGGTCACTGGATTCACGATTTCCCCGTGAATATACTATCCTTATTAGGTATTATTGCACTTATAGGAATTATGGTTAATGATGGTCTGGTTCTTATTGGAAAGTTTAATAATAATTTAAGAAACGGCTTTTCTTTTCAAGAAGGTCTTCTTAATGCTGGAAACTCTCGATTTAGAGCAATATTTTTAACCTCTGCCACAACAGTAGCGGGTCTAACACCGTTGATTTTAGAAAAAAGTAGACAGGCACAATTTTTAAAACCTATGGCCATCAGTGTTTCTTATGGGATTGCTTTTGCAACCATATTAACACTTATAGTCTTGCCTATTTTTCTTTCATTAAATAATCAGTTAAAGGTTACCGTTAAATGGTTGATTTCAGGTGAATATCCTTCAAGAGAATCGGTTGAGAGTTCCATAAAAGAAATTATAGAAGAAAAGAAAATTACAGAAGGAGAAGAAGAAACTCTAAAATCAATATAGTCATGAGATCATTATTAGCAGGAGTTTTCATTATTTTAAGTATACTTATTTCACCTCTCTATGGACAAAAAACCTTATCAAAAGAAGATGCTTTGGCTATCGCTTTAGAAAAGAATTTTGGAATTCAGATTTCTAAAAATAATGTAGAAATTATAAAAAATAATTCAAGCCTTTTAAATTCAGGTTATCTTCCTTCCATTTCGATTTCAGGAGGGTCAAATTTTATAGATTCAGATTCTGAAATTGCTTTTCCAGGACAAGTTTCAGAAGACGGTTCCCCAAGAACTAATTTAAATTTAAATGATCAGGAAAGTCAGCGTTATAATGCAGGTGTAAATTTGAATTACACACTTTTTGACGGTTTAGGGAGAAGATTTACTTACAAAATATTAAAAGAACAGTTTGCATTAAGTGAATTACAATTACGCGAAACAATTGAAACTACTATACTACAACTTTACAGTGTTTATTTTAATGTAGCTCAATTAAAGGAATCTACTGAAATTTTCAAACAAGCTCTGGCTGTTTCAATAGAGCGTCAACGAAGAGCAGAAAGTGCTTTCAGTTATGGCCAGTCAAATAAACTTGCTGTTCTGAATGCTCAAGTTGATGTAACCAATGATAGTATAAGTTTACTTCAAATCAACCAACAATTAGATAATGCCAGGCGCGATTTAAACTTACTTTTGAATGAACCAATGGATCAACAATTTCAGGTTGAAACTATTGTAAATTTCATACCTGAAATTCAAATTGATAAAGCTATTCAAACAGCTACACAATTCAATGTAAACTTATTACAAGAAAGGCAAAATTCACAAATCAATGCCTATGATATTAAAGTGAGCCAATCTGGATATTTACCTGTTATAGGGCTTTTAGGGTCATATGGTTGGAATTTAAATCAAAGCCCTGCTTCGGCATTTTTCCCGGGCACAAACAACAATTCCTATTCTATGAGTTTGGGCGCTAATCTTAGTTGGAATTTATTTGACGGGCGTGCTTTAACGCGTGTTAAAAATTCAAAAATCACCTTAGATAGCCAAAAAATACGCTTAGAAGAAACAAAACTTAGGTTTGAACGTGATCTGTCAAATGCTTTGCAAACCTATAAAAATGCTTTAAAAATTTATACCATTCAAGAAAAACAAGTGGAAACAGGAACCTATAATTTTGAACGTTCAGAAGCACAATATAAATTAGGGTCTATTACTTCAATAGAATTTCGCCAAGCACAAGTTAATTTGCGGAATGCTAAAAATCAGTGGACCTTATCAAAATATGAGGCAAAATTAGCAGAGTTAAGTGTCCTACAGTTATGCGGGCAACTCTTAAATATTTCATTATAAATAGGCCGAATATTTTTTAATTAAATAATATTCTTAACAGGGTATTCTTTATTTTGAGTCAATTAATATCGAAAACGAATAATTTCTTGGGAAAACCTCTAGAAACTATTCTAATCCATCTATTTATTTTATAGTTTTGTAAAAATTTAAATAAGGTATTATGGCATTTGATATTGACATGATTAAGCTAGTCTACAGCCGTCTTTCTGAGCGTGTAGCAGAAGCAAGAAAACTTACAGGACGTTCTTTAACGGCAACTGAAAAAATTCTATATTCTCACCTTTGGGAATCTGAAGAAAAAAGACCTTTTTCACGTGGAGCAGATTATGTGGATTTTGCTCCCGATAGAATTGCCTGTCAAGATGCAACTGCACAAATGGCTCTATTGCAGTTTATGCAATCTGGAAAGTCTAAAGTTGCGGTTCCTACAACCGTTCATTGCGATCACTTAATTCAAGCAAAAGAAGGTGCTGCCTTAGATTTAAAATCTGCAAACTCAACTTCTGCAGAGGTTTTTAATTTTTTAGAATCGGTTTCTGATAAATATGGAATTGGTTTTTGGAAGCCAGGTGCTGGAATTATTCACCAAGTTGTATTAGAAAATTATGCCTTTCCTGGAGGAATGATGATTGGAACTGATTCTCATACAGTAAATGCTGGTGGACTTGGAATGGTTGCCATTGGAGTAGGTGGTGCAGACGCAGTAGATGTAATGGCTGATATGGCTTGGGAATTAAAATTTCCTAAATTAATTGGTGTCAAATTAACTGGAAAACTAAACGGCTGGACCGCACCTAAAGATGTAATTTTAAAAGTGGCGGGAATTCTAACTGTCAAGGGAGGAACGGGAGCTATAATCGAATATTTTGGAGAAGGTGCTGAGTCTATGTCTTGTACCGGAAAAGGGACAATTTGTAATATGGGTGCTGAGGTTGGCGCAACCACCTCCACTTTCGGATATGATGATTCTATGGAGCGTTATCTCAGGGCAACTGGAAGAGATGATGTTGCAGACGCTGCCAATGAAGTTAAAGAACATTTAACTGCAGATCCAGAAGTATATAAAAATCCAGAAAATTATTTTGATGAAATAATTGAAATTGATTTAGATACTTTAACACCCCATATTAATGGCCCTTTTACTCCAGATCTAGCAACACCTGTTTTAGAAATGAGAACAGTAGCTAAAGAAAATGGATGGCCTTTAAAGGTTGAGTGGGGATTAATTGGTTCATGCACTAACTCTTCATATGAAGATTTAGCTCGAGCTGCTTCCATTGCGAAACAAGCCGTTGAGAAAAAATTAGTTACCAAAGCAGAATTTGGAATTAATCCTGGTTCTGAACAGGTACGTTTTACTGCAGAGAGAGATGGACTTTTATCAATTTTTGAAGATTTAGATGCTAAAATTTTCACCAATGCTTGTGGTCCATGTATTGGACAATGGGCTCGTGAAGGTGCAGATAAACAAGAGCGCAACTCTATCATTCACTCTTTTAATCGTAACTTTTCTAAACGTGCTGATGGAAATCCAAATACTCATGCCTTTGTAGCTTCCCCAGAAATGGTCGCTGCAGTTGCTATTTCGGGACGTTTGGATTTCAACCCTATGACAGATTCGTTAATTAATCAAGACGGTGAAGAGGTTCGATTAGATCCGCCAACAGGAGTTGAATTGCCTCCTTTAGGATTTGATGTTAAAGAAAATGGATATCTGGCACCTCAAGAAAATGGTTCTTCTGTAAGTGTAGTTGTAAAAGAAAATTCAGAACGTCTACAACTATTGTCTCCATTCCAACCTTGGGATAATGAAAATTTAATGGGTGCTAAATTATTGATAAAAGCAAAAGGGAAATGTACTACTGACCATATCTCTATGGCAGGTCCTTGGCTTCGTTTCAGAGGTCATTTAGATAACATTTCAAATAACTGTTTAATTGGAGCGGTTAATGCATTTAATGAAAAGACAAACTTTGTCAAAAATCAACTCTCAGGTGAATACGGTGGGGTGCCTGATGTGCAACGTCAATATAAAGCTGCTGGTATTGAAACTTTAGTGGTCGGGGATCACAATTATGGCGAAGGTTCTTCTCGTGAGCACGCAGCCATGGAGCCACGTCACCTTGGTGTAAAAGTAGTATTGGTAAAATCGTTTGCTCGTATTCATGAAACAAACCTGAAGAAACAAGGAATGTTAGGTATTACATTTGCATCAGAAGCCGATTTTGATTTAATCCAAGAAGACGATACGTTTAACTTTACTGATCTTAATGTCTTTTCCCCTGGTAAACAACTTAATGTTGAAGTAATCCATGCTAATGGTTCAAAAGATACTATTCTAGCAAATCACACATATAATAGACAACAAATTCAGTGGTTTAAAGAAGGTTCTGCCCTGAATTTGATCAAAAAAGAAAACGCAGCCTAATATTAGGGCGCCTATTTTTAAAGATTAATCCAGTAGGTAAGTTTGAGATTTATAGAGCGAAATACAGGGCTAAACTGATCAGCAGCATAACTATCATTATAGACGAAATAAAGGTCTGATAGCGGGGCAAACCTCCATTGTAATCTAGAGTTTATTCCGAAATCATCAATTTGATTACTATATTGTATGAGAGTAGACCAAAATAAATTTCGATTTAAAGTAACTTGTATTTTTGGGCTAATTAATAATAATTTAGCTGTGGGATAGGGGTTTGGTAGTATAATTTTATTGTAGTCCCATAATAGACTTAAGATTACTTTAGGTTGAAACCTAAACTGGGTTGTTCCTTGGTACGAAAAACGTGTTCCATTAAAGAAAGTTCCATAAGAAAAAGTTGAAGTAAAATTAAAAGCATTAGCTAGAGGTGATTGATAACTTATGCTCCAGTTACCAAAATCATATCCTGTTTGTCCAGGTAAGGGCTCTCCATTTTCACTCCTGCTAGGATCAAAAGGACTTGATAAATACACAAACTGTTTTTTAAATTCTATTCCTAATTGTGATTGTTTTTTAAATTCCAATTCGTATTCAAATGAAAAAAAATGATCTGTCTTTTTATAGTCTAAGTTTTTTTGAAACCACATAAGGTTTAATAACCTAAAGCTATGAGAGTTAATTTTTTTATTATTTGGGTAAAAAGTCCTACTAGCGCTAGTACCTGATTTAAATATACCAGTACGTGGAATAAAGCCTAAATCTGAGGTAAAATCATCATCAACGTATACCCAGTCTGAACTGAATCTCCAAATCCGAGTATTGTAAATTAAGTTTGCTTGGCTTGAAAGGTTTCCTTTAGTGTCATTTGGTTGAAATGATTTATGGGTAAAAAATTTACCAATCCACTTGTTATTAGTTGAGTTTAAATTATAATCCATTCCAACTACTCTATTATATCGATTCTCTTCTTTTGTAAAACTATAATCTTTAAATGTTTGTCGATTAACCATAAATAGACCAATTTGTGATTGTCCAAATACTTTTCTTTGAACGGCTAACATCGAATTATTATTTGATGCGATTCCTTTATAAATATCTTCTTGATTTTGAATATTAAGGACCCCAATACGCCAGTTTTGATTTAATTTGCCACTAAGTCTAATGCCTCCAAGAATATCATTTCTACTACTAGTCCCAGTTGAATCTTTTGCAATTCCAATACGTCTAGAAAAGAAAGGTATTGCGTCTCTTCTACTTCCAAAGCTTTCAAACAGATCTCGATTGTCTATAAAAAACTGTCTTTTTTCTGGTAGTGATATTTCAAACCGAGTAAGGTTAGTGATAATATTGTCAACTTCCACATTTGAAAAATCTGGATTTAAAGTTATATCTAGATTAAGCCCGTTTCCAACAGGAATTTTCATATCTCCTCCAAATAATATTTTTTTTTGTGAAGTAGTTTCACTAAAATCCTTTGAAACCAATCCGTTTGTATAAGGAATTAAATAAAGCGGAGTATTACTAGAGGGTAAGGGTTCTTCAAAAAGGAGCTCTCCATAGTATCCAATATTTATCGGAAATTGATTTTGAGGTACTTTTGTCCAGATACTCCTTTCATTAGTCTGAAGGTCAAATCGGTATGTTTGAAAGCCCCATTTTTGACTTCCCTCAGGATATTTAATAGAACTAAAAGGAATAGCCATTTCAATGGTAAATTTATCTTTTTCACGTACGCTTTCTGACTGCCATTTTATATCCCATGTAAGACTAAAACCATTTATATCTGATCCTCTTTCAGAAATTAATCCTTCACGTTGCACACCAAAGGCACTTACCCCAAATAAAAAGGCATTTTGTCCATCTCTAAAGGTGTCAAACAAAATGGTAACATTGTCGTTTGTAAGGGCACTAAAATCTCTTTTTAAGGAACTAACAATAAAATTTTTGTCGATGGCAAGTGCTTCAATTCCAATTAATAAGTGTGTATCATTAAAAAGAATTTTAACGGATGTTTTATTGATTGATTTTAGAGAATCTGTTGGGAATAATTGCCAAAAATTTTCTGCACTATTAGCCTTTAACCATATGTCTTCGCTAAGCTTTCCGTCTAGTATTATTTTTTCTTCAACTTTTTTTACTAGTAGAGACCGCTTTGTGTTTTGAGCATTAACAACCATTAATGACAAAACAAGGAAAAAGGTAAGAAAAAACTTTAAGCGTTTTAATTCATAAAAACTAACATACTTTAAAGAGTATTCTTCCAATTATAATTATTTTAATTCCAACCTTTTGACATTTTTTTCATCATTTAGTTTAATATTAAGTAAAATAAAGTTTTATGAATTAAAACTTTAAGTGTCTAATGGTTTCACTATTATTGATGAGTTGTTTTAAGGCACTAATTCCAATTTCAATATGTCTTTTGTCAAATAATGTAGAATTTACCTCATCTTTTTCTTTAGACTTCACTCCTTCAGGAACCATGGGTTGATCACTAACTAAAAGCAAGGCTCCTGTAGGAATTTGATTAAAAAATCCTACAGTAAATAAGGTTGCAGTTTCCATGTCAATGGCATAAGCCCTAATGGCTTGTAGGTAATCTTTAAATTCTGCATCGTGTTCCCACACCCTTCTGTTTGTTGTATAAACAGTACCAGTCCAGTAATTCAATTCATTTTCTCTAAGTGTCCTTGAAATTACCTTTTGAAGCGCGAAAGAGGGCATTGCAGGAACTTCTGGAGCAAAATAATCATCTGAAGTACCATCCCCTCTAATGGCACCAATCGGCAAAATTAAATCTCCAATTTCATTTCTCTTTTTTAGGCCTCCACATTTTCCAAGAAATAAGACTGCTTCAGGATTAATTGCAATCAATAAGTCCATTATCAGTGCTGCATTAGGACTTCCAATACCAAAATTTATAATGGTAATATTTTCAGCAGTTGAAGACCCCATCATACTACTTTCTCCTTCAATGGCAGAATTCATAATTTCAGAAAATTGTATAACGTATTTCTGAAAATTTGTAAGCAATATATAATCTCCAAATGAGTCCAGAGATTTCCCTGTATAGCGACTTAGCCAATCTTTTACTATTTTCTCTTTAGTATCCATAAGGTTATTTTTTTAAATAAATATTTTATAGTAATTAATTACTTTTTTTAAATATATTCTTCTATGAATAGTTCATAATTAAGTACCCTTCCAAGTTAGTTAAAGAAGAATTTAAAAGGTCAAGAGTTGCTCAAAAAAACCACCGATTTTTTTTTCACTGTTAACAAAATGGATTTCTAATATCCAGCTTCTAGAATCCCCCTTTTGATTAAGTGCTCTCATATCAACATGATTTTCTGGATGTATATAATTTGTTTTAAGTTCTTTTTCTAAACTTTCGTGGGGAAAATGTCCTATGAGATGACCAGCTATTTCTCCTCCAAATTCCCATTCATATTTTTTAGCTAATTCATGAGTATAAGCGTAAAGTTCAGCTCCTGTAATTTGTTTTTTAGAATCAAAGTATTCTTTTCCCTCCCACCATGCTTTCTCAATATCTTGGCTAAGTTTAGTTTTCAGAGGATCATTCCCTATGACATAGGTTCGACCAAAATCAGCCTCCCATTCTTCGAATACAGGACCAAAATCAATAAATAAAATGTCATCTTTTTGGAGAGTAAGATTCTCCGGATTTTCATTATAAGGTTTTAAGGTGTTTTTCCCTGCTCTAACAATTCTTTTATGCCAATAAAGTTTTATGCCGAATAATTCAAAGGCTAGATTGTAAATTTCAGTATTTATGTTTTTTTCAGTTTTACCAGGGATTATTAGCCCTCTTTTTTCAATTTCCTGAAAAAGAAAGATTGCTTTTTTTTCTGCTTCAATTAGCTTTTTTGTAGAAGAATTCATTCATCTAAGTTATTATAAATACATTTATAAAGAATAATTCAAATAAACATGGAACTTTCACTGTATCAAATTGATGCCTTTACAGATCATCTTTTTTCAGGTAATCCCGCATGTGTAGTTCCTTTAACTAAAATGCTACCTGATGCTCTTTTATTGAAAATTGCACAGGAAAATGCTGTTGCAGAAACCGCTTTTTTTTTAATTAAAGATCAAAAAATCTTTTTGAGATGGTTCACACCAGAAGTCGAAATGGACCTCTGTGGTCATGCTACCCTGGCAACAGCTCATTGTCTTAAAACCATTTTACAGTTTTCAGAAAATATTTTTAAATTTGAAACCTTAAGCGGGATTTTAGTTGTTGAATTTAAGGATGGTTTATACCATCTTAATTTTCCTTCTCGAATGCCAAAAAAGTTTAAACTTCCTTCTTTACTTCAAGAGTCAATAAATATTCCCCCAGTATATGTTTTCAAAGCAAGAGATTATGTTCTGATTTATGAATCAGAATATGATATAAAAAACATAACCATTAACCGAGTCCCTTTTGACCAGTTAAGTTTGCGTGCAGGTGGTGTTATTGTTACATCGGAAGGAGATTCTTGTGATTTTGTTTCAAGATTTTTCACACCTAAAGCTTCTATATTAGAAGATCCAGTTACAGGTTCTGCTCATTGTTCTCTTATTCCATTTTGGGCTGAGCGACTAAAGAAACAAAAGATGCTAGCAAAACAGTTATCTTTAAGAGGCGGAACATTATATTGTAGAAATCTTGGTGAGCGTGTTCTTATTAGTGGGAAAGCAATCACATATTCTAAGGGAAGTTTTGTTATTAAATAAATCCTTTATGTAAAGGTTTCTTTTTAATAAAATAAAAAGTCATAGGTTAGTTGCTATTTTTTAGTTTTACAAATCTTACACTTGTTATCAATACCGTCGATTTCCACTTTGTTTTTGTGATATTCACTCAAAGGTTTAAACACTTTACAGTTACTACATTTGACTTCTGTAAGAGTCCCTTGAACATCAAACTTTCGTCTGCTTAAATATAAAGGAGTTTTTTTACTGTAGGCTTTAATTTTTTTTTTGTCTTCTTCGTTCATTATGCAAGTACTTCTAAAATTATATTTACACAATATAATCTTGGTTTACAATAAGGTTCTTATTTTTTTTTGTCTCGTGTGTCAAGGTATAATTTAATTACTTTTTCTTTTGCCCAGGGTGTTTTTCTAAGAAAAGTTAAGCTTGAATTAATGGAAGGATCACTTTTAAAACAATTAACATTAATTTTAAGTGCTAATTTCCCCCATCCATATTCAGCTATTAGCTCTATGAGAATTGTTTTTAAGTTAATTCCATGTAAAGGATTGTTTGGTTGTTCTCTTTGCAAGGGGAATTGTTTATTCATAATTAAAAGATATAAAAGTAATCTATTTGAAATGGATTTCTATTGTAAGAAAAAACCCCTCACAAAAGTGAAGGGCTTTGATTGTCTGTTAAGTATTGTGTGGCGTAGCGGTTACGCTAGCTCCCCCTCAAGGACTCGAACCTTGGACCCTCTGATTAACAGTCAGATGCTCATTGCTTTCTACGAAAGCTACTAACCAATGAGCTTCAAGTACTTACGATTAAGTTGAACATTGATGTTTAACTAAATTGCCATATAAGTGCCAAATAATAGCCTTTCCTACCCTAAAGTCTGCAAACGTAAAGACGGTAAATATTACGTTGATTTCAAAATCAAT